>Ga0210027_1000082_pt1 | contig 104752 bp, 81 predicted proteins | sample CryGeymeta201510_FD_183978 | JGI IMG/M metagenome (GOLD analysis project Ga0210027, IMG submission 183978) | Groundwater microbial communities from Crystal Geyser aquifers in Utah, USA - Crystal Geyser metaG 2015-10 (SPAdes) (version 2) | ecosystem: Environmental > Aquatic > Deep subsurface >...
GCGGGCGTCGATGAAGAGCACCTGGCCCCTTCGGTCTCGGTATCCCTCACCCCCAGCCCCTCTCCCACTGGGAGAGGGGTGGCCGGCAGGCCGGAGTGAGGGTTGCCCGCGCTTGTCGCGCGCGAGGAACCACAGGCACGCAGGGATCTGCGTCGAGTAGAAGAGCTGGCCCGGCAGCGCGACCATGCAATCCACGAGGTCGGCCTCGATCAGGGACTTCCGGATCTCGCCCTCGCCGGACTGGTTGGACGACATCGAGCCGTTGGCGAGCACGAAGCCGGCCACGCCGGCGGGTGCTAAGTGGTGGACGATGTGCTGCACCCAGGCGAAGTTGGCGTTGCCCGCCGGCGGGGTGCCGTAGTGCCAGCGCTTGTCGTCCTTGAGCCGCTCACCGCCCCAGTCGGAGACGTTGAACGGCGGATTGGCGAGGATGAAGTCGGCCTTGAGGTCGGGGTGGCGGTCGTTGTGGAAGGTGTCGCCGTGGCTGATCTGGCCGTCGATGCCGCGGATGGCGAGGTTCATCTTGGCGAGCCGCCAGGTGGTGTAGTTCGACTCCTGACCGTAGATCGAGATGTCGGGCTTCGCGCCCGCCTTGGCGCCCTTCGCAGGCTTGGCCGCCGCCTGCCTGCCGGCAGGCAGGTTGCCGTTGCCGTTCGCGTGGGCGCGGAGGAACTCCACCGACTGCACGAACATCCCCGCGGAGCCGCAGCAGGGGTCGTAGACGCGGCCTTGGAACGGCTCGAGCATCTCGACCAGCAGCCGCACGATGCAGCGCGGTGTGTAGAACTCGCCGCCCTTCTTGCCCTCCGCGCTGGCGAACTGGGAGAGGAAGTACTCGTAGACCCGGCCCAACAGGTCAAACGCGCTGCGTTTGACCTGTCCCTCACCCGGCCTTCGGCCACCCTCTCCCAGTGGGAGAGGGGACGGGGGTGAGGGTTGATCGGATCGAAAACTAATGTTCGAGATCAGGTCGATGAGGCTCCCGAGCCGCTGCTTGTCGAGCGCGGGGCGGGCGTAATCCTTGGGGAGCACGCCCTTGAGGCCTGAGTTGTCGCGCTCGATGGCGGCCATCGCGTCGTCCACGAGCTGGCCGATGGTGGCTTGGCGGGCCTGGGCCTTCAGGTCGGGCCAGCGCGCCTCGGGCGGCACCCAGAAGATGGTCTGGGCGCGGTACTCGTCGGGGTCCTCGGGGTCGGCGCCCTTCGCCTTCTCGGCCAGCAGCGCGGTGTGGCGCTCCTCGAAGGCGTCGGAGATGTACTTGAGGAAGAGGAGGCCGAGGCAGACGTGCTTGTACTCGGCGGCGTCCATGCTGCCGCGCAGCGCGTCGGCCATCTGCCAGAGCTGGGCTTCGTAGCCGACGGTGGCGGAGGTCGCGTCCGACCTGCCGGTGGGGTTCTTGCGCTTCTTCATGGGCTACCTCATCCAATCGAGGAACCGCAACACCGTCTTGGGGCGTCTCACTCTGTTGATGGGGCTACCTTGCCGCCGCGGCGAGGAGCTCGGCAGCAACCTTCGTGGCGGCGTCCGGGGCGGCAAGGCGGTGGGCGGCGGCGGCCTGGCGGGCGCGGCCGGCCGGGTCGTCGAGCCAGGCGCGGATCGTGGCGGCGAGACGCGCCGGGTCGAGCTCCCCCTGGCGCACCACCTGCGCCGCCCCCACCTCCTGGAGGCGCAGGGCGTTGTGCCACTGGTGGTCGTGGGTCGCGTACGGGTACGGGATGAGGAGCGACGGCAGGCCGGCGTTGGCGATCTCCTGGCAGGTGAGCGCCCCGGCGCGAGCGACGATCGCATTCGCCACCGCGTAGGCCACCCCCATCCGCTCGATGAACGGCAACACCCGGGCGTGGATCCCCGCCTTGGCGTACGCCTCCTCCAAGCCTCCCGTGGGGTGGTCGCCGCAGGCGTGGAGGATTTGCAGGTCGCCAGCGCGGTCGGCCAAAAGCGGCGCCGCGGCCGCCAGCACCTCATTCAGTGCCACCGCGCCGCCGCTGCCGCCGATCACCAAGAGGGTGAAGCACCCCTCCTTCAGCCCCACCTCCGCGGGGCTCCCCGCCTGGCGCCGCTCCCCCGGGACCGGGTTGCCGGTAGCAACGCACCGGCCACCGGGGAAGAAGCGGGCGACCGCGTCGTCGACCACACAGACCCGCCGGGCGAAATGGGCCAGCAGCCGGTTGGCGAGCCCCGGCCAGCGATTCTGCTCCTGCAGGACCAGGCGCACCCCGAGGCTGCGAGCGGCGAGACCGGCGGGGACCGAGGCGTAGCCACCGACCCCGAGCAATCCGTCCGGCGCGAAGCGTGCGAGGAGGTGCCGGGCCGCGACCACCAGCCCCGGCAGGGCGGCGACGGCGGCGAGCCGCGCCCGCCCGCCCTGGCCCTGAAAGGGGCGGGCGGGAAGGCACTCGAGGGGAAAACCGTGGCGCCCGACGAGGCGCTGCTCCAGCCCCCGCTCGCTCCCCACGAACAGGATCTCGGAACGCGCCACCCCCTGTTCCACCAGGGCCTCGGCCACCGCCAGGGCGGGAAAGAGGTGGCCGCCGGTGCCCCCGCCGGCGATCGCCAGCCGGGTCATTCGGCGACCCAGCGCGAGGTGGCGAGGAGAAACCCGGCGGCAACCAGGTCCACCACCAGGGCGGAACCGCCGGCGCTGAAGAAGGGGAGGGTCAGCCCCTTAGTGGGCACCATGCCGGTGCACACCATCATGTTGAGGAGGGCCTGGACGGTGATCATGGTGGTGGTGCCGGCAGCAAGGAGCTGGGCGAACGGGGTGGGGGCGCGGAGGGCGATGTGGACCCCGCGCCAGACCAGGAGGAGAAAGAGGGATACCAGCAGCAACGTACCCATGAGCCCCACCTCCTCTCCCACCACCGAAAAAATAAAGTCCGTATGCGGCGCGGGGAGGAAGACCCGCTTCTGCACCCCGGCGCCAACGCCGGTGCCAAAGAGGCCGCCGCTGCCGATCGCCATGAGCGACTGGGTGATCTGCCAGCCGCCGCCGGCGGGATCGTCCCACGGATGGAGATAGGTGAAGACGCGCCGGATCCGATAGGGCTCCGCCGCGATCGCCAGGACCCCCAACGGGCAACAGGCGAGGACGATGGCGCCGAGGTGGCGCAGGCGCGCACCGCCGAGGAAGAGCATCACCAGGGTCACCAGGGCGATCACCACCGCGTTGCCCAAGTCGCGCTCCATCAGCACCAGGACCACCATCACCGCGGTCAGGCCGAGCTGCGGCGCCAGGCCGCCGCCAAACCGCTCCAGGCGGGCCGGGTCGCGCGACAGGGTGCGCGCCAACAACAGCACCATCGCTACCTTCGCCGCCTCCGCCGGCTGAAAGCGGAAGCTGCCCACCTGTAGCCACCGCTGCGCCGCATTCACCTCCACCCCCACCCCCGGGATAAGGACCAGGACCAGAAGGATGAGGCAGAGGAAGAAGAGGGGGAGCGCCGCCGCCTCCCAGCGGTGCACGTCCACCCGCACGACGAGGGCGGCCACGCCGATCCCGATCACCGCCCAGAGGAGCTGGTGGACGACGAAGTGGTACGGGTCGCCGGTGAGCTTCACCGCCTCGGTGGAGGAGGCGGAGTAGAGGGAGCCGAGGCCGAACAGGAGGAGTCCGGCGAAGGTGAAGAAGAGGGGGCGGTCGAGGTTCTGCATCAGAGACCACGCGGAGAGAGGGGAGAGCCAGGGGGATCAGACGGGCCGCGGCGCGGCCACGGCGCGGGCGAAGGCGGCGAAGCGCGCGCCGCGGTCGGCGTAGTTGGCGAACTGGTCGAAGCTGGCACACGCCGGTGCCAACAGCACGGTCTGGCCGGGGCGAGCGAGGCACGCGGCGCGGGCCACCGCCTCTCCCAGCGCACCGACGATTTCCACCGTACAACACCCCGCCAGGGCCGCGGCCAAGGCGGGCGCGGTCTGGCCGATGAGCAGGCAATGGCTACACGCCCGGGCCACCGCCGGGCGGAGCTGCGCGAAGCCACCGCCCTTGGAAGAGCCCCCGGCGATGAGCACCACCTCGCGGTCGCCGAACGACGCGAGGACCGTCTCCACCGCCCCGACGTTGGTCGCCTTCGAGTTGTCCGCGAAGCGCACCCCGCCGTGCTCGGCCACCACCTCGCCGCGGTGGGTCAGGCCGGTGAAGCGGGCGAGCACCGTGGCCACCGCCGCCGGCTCCGCGTTCCAGGCCAGCGCCATGAGGGCGGCGGCCAGGCCGTTCGCCTGATCGTGGCGCCCGCCCAGAGCCATCGCGCGGGTGTCGATCAAGCGGCCGGTGAAACGGTCTGTCTCCACCCATAGGGCCCCCGCTTCCACCCGCCCCGCCGCGCCCGCCCTGCCGGCCACGGAGAAGGCCCATCGCCCGGCGACGAGCGGCGCGAGGGAGGGGTCGTCGAGGTTCACCACCCCGCTGTCGCCCGCCTGCTGGTTTTCGAAGATGCGCGCCTTGGCCGCGCCGTAGGCCCCCGCGTCCGGATAGCGGTCCTCGTGATCCGGAGAGAGGTTGAGGTAGCCGGCGACGCGCGGCCGGAAGTGGACGATCGACTCGAGCTGGAAGCTAGAGAGCTCCACCACGCACGGCCCAGGCTCGCCGTCGGCCAGCGCCTCGATGAGCGGCGTGCCGATGTTGCCACCCAGGCTCGGCCGCATCCCGGCCTCCTGGAGCATCGCGTACAACCACGCCACGGTGGTCGATTTGCCATTGGTGCCGGTGACCGCGAGCAACGGCCGATTCGTGTGGCGGTAGGCAAGCTCCACCTCGCCGATCACCGAAATCCCGCGGTCGAGAAGCGCCCGCACCACCGGCGCGCGGCGCGCCACGCCGGGGGAGAGGACCACCTCGTCGACACCGGCGAAGCACGCCGCCGGATGGCCCCCGAGAAAGAGCTCGATACCCGGGAGCTCCGTCAGCTTCGGTGTCCCGGCGTCGGTAAGCCGCACGCGGGCGCCGGCGCCCGCGAGAAAGCGCGCCGCCGCGACGCCGGAGCGGCCTCCGCCAATCACCGCGTAGGTACGACCGCTGAGGTCGGGGAGGGTCATCGCAGCTTCAGGGTGGAGAGGGCAACGAAGCCAAGGACAATGGTGATGATCCACGCCCGCACGATCACCTTCGGCTCGGGCCACCCCTTGAGCTCGAAGTGGTGGTGGATCGGCGCCATCCGGAAGATCCGCCGGTGGAAGAGCTTGAAGGAGGCGACCTGGAGGATCACCGACACCGCCTCCACCACGAACAAGCCGCCCGCCACCGCCAGCAGCAGCTCTTGTTTGGCGAGCACCGCCACCGTCCCCAGCGCCCCGCCGAGGGCAAGGGAACCAACATCGCCCATGAAGACCGTCGCCGGGTAGGCGTTGAACCAGAGGAAGCCGAGGCCGGCGCCGATGATCGCACCGAGGAAGACCGACACCTCCCCCACCCCCGGGACGTAGAGGAGGTGGAGGTAGGCGGCCAAGCGCGCGTGGCCGGCGAGGTAGGCGATCACGGCGAAGACCGCGGCGCAGATGATCACCGGCAGGATTGCCAACCCGTCGAGGCCGTCGGTGAGGTTCACCGCATTGCTCGCCCCGACGATCACCACCATCGCGAAGGGGATGTAGAAGAGGCCGAGGTTCGGGTGCAGCCCCTTGAAGAAGGGGACCGACAGGAGGGTGGAGGTGGACTCCGGGTGGAGGACGAGGAAGAGACCGACGCCGGCGGCGAACACAAACTGGCCGCCGAGCTTGTAGCGCGCGGGGAGGCCGCGGGAGTCGTGGGCGATGACCTTCAGGTAGTCGTCCGCGAGCCCCAAAAGACCGAAGCCGATGGTCACCGCCACCACCAGGCAGAAGTAGGCATTCGACCACTGGCCCCACAACAGCGCGGTCACCCCCACGGAGAACAGGATCATCGCCCCGCCCATGGTCGGAGTCCCCGCCTTCGGCAGATGGCTCTCGGGACCGAGCTCACGGATCGGCTGGCCCGCTGACCGCGCCTGCATGTAGCGGATGAACAGCGGCCCCAGGGCCAGGCTGATGCCGAGGGCGGTAAGGACCGCCACCATCGCCCGGAAGGTGATGTAGCGAAAAACGTTGAACGCCGAGACGTGGTCACGCAGGGCGTAGAGGAAATCACCGAGCATCGGACTCTTTCCGGGGCGGGATGCGGCGCGGGTGGCGGGTGGGTAGCGGCACGGTCAAGAGTCCACGGAATCGTTTCGTCGGTGGTTGCATGCGCTGTTCATCCGGCCACCGGGCCGACCCTCCCGAAGAGCCTGTCGGACTTTGTCCCGCTCGCCTGCCGCGCGGACCATGCGGCTCGTGGGCCAGGACTCGTGGACCGTTCTTCGTTCCATAGCCCCACGTAGCTCCTCGAACGGGTCCCGATCCGGCCTCGCGCCCGCTGCCTCTCGCCACGATCGACAAAGGCCGACCGACTTCTAACTCTCCGAGCTCACCGTCACCGCCGGCCGCGCCGGAGCGGCCGGCGGCAGAGCGCCCGGCCGGCTCGCCTCCCCTACAAGCGCCGCCACCAGCCGCTCCAGATGGACCGAGTGGGAGCCCTTCACCAGCACCGTGGGGCGGCGCGCGAGCAGCGGCCGGAGCGCCGCCAAAGCCGCCTGCCAGTCGGCCACCGCCGCACCCATGGCGCCGCCCGCCACCACCAGCGGGCCACGGCCGCCGACCGCGATTAGGTGGTCGCACGCCGCCGCCGCCCGCGCCCCAAGGTCGCGATGGAAATCGTCGGCGGAGTGCCCCAGCTCGAACATCTCGCCGAGGATGGCGACCCGCGGCCGCGGGGCTCCGGCGAGCACCGCCAGGGCGGCGGCCATGGAGTCGGGGTTGGCGTTGTAGGAGTCGTCGAGGAGCACGCCGCCGCCCGGGAGGTCCAGGCGCGCGCCGCGGCCGGCCAGGGGCTGGAAGCAACCAAGCCCCGCGGCGATCGCCGCCACGGGCAGGCCGAGGGAGAGGGCGCAGGCGGCGGCGCACGCCGCATCTGCGGCGAGGTGGTCGCCGGGCAACGACTCCATGCGGATCTCTTTGCCGCCCGCGACTAGCGCCACCCCATGCGCCTGCCGGCGCCAGCGCACCTCGGCCTCGGGGTGGCAACCGAAGGTGCGCAACGGGCCGCGGGCGCGACCGGCGAGACGCGCAAAGGCGGGGTCGTCGCGGTTGAGCACCACCGGCCGCCCCGCCGCCAACTCCGCCACCAGCTCGCCCTTCGCCGCCACCACCCCGTCGAGATCGCCCACCCCCTCCAGGTGGGCCGCGCCGATGCAGGTGATGGCGCCCACGTCCGGGCGCGCGAGGCGGGTGAGGGAGGCGATCTCGCCGGCGTGGTTCATCCCCAGCTCGACCACCGCCAGGCGGTGGTGGGGGCGCAGGGCCAATAGGGTGAGGGGCACGCCGATTTCGTTGTTGTGGTTGGCGACGGAGGCGCACGCGGCCAGCCCCGCCCCCCCGCTGATGGCGGCCACCATCTCGCGGGTGGTGGTCTTGCCGCACGAGCCGGTAATCGCCACCACCGGTGTCGCCAGGCGCACACGCCACGCCGCCGCAATGGCCTGGAGCGCCGCCAAGGGGTCGGCCACGGTGATCGCCCACCGCCCCGCCGGTGGGACCACCGGCGCGCGGGTGATCACCCCGACCGCGCCGGCGGCGAAGGCATCGGCGACAAAACGGTGGCCGTCGAAGTTCGGCCCGCGGAGGGCAACGAAGCAGGCGGCGGCGGGCAGGGAGCGGCTGTCTGTGGCCACCGCGGCCGCCCCCGCGTCGAGGTCGCCACGCGCCTCGGCCGCGATCGCCGCGCCGGCAAGCCAGCGGCCGAGGAGGCGGCCGGTGAATGGACCCACGCTCACCGCCCCACCCCGCTCACCACCGCCCGCCGCGCCAGGGCCGCCGCCGCCACCTCCCGGTCGTCGAAGGGCAGGCGCGCGGCGCCGACGATCTGATAGTCCTCGTGGCCCTTGCCGGCGATCAGCACCAAATCGTCGTCCGCCGCCTCGCCGATCGCGGCCGCGATCGCCCTGGCCCGGTCCACCTCCACCGTGTACGGGTGGTCGCCAAGCCCCGGCTCGATCTCGGCGAGGATCTGGCGCGGCGGTTCGCTGCGCGGGTTGTCGGAGGTAAGGATCACCCGCTCGGCGCCGGTGGCCGCCGCCCCCATCAGGGGCCGCTTGGCGCGGTCGCGATCGCCACCGCAGCCGAAGACGAGGATCAGCCGGCCGCGGGTGAGGCGGCGGCAATCGGCCACCGCGCGCGCCAGGGCATCGGGGGTGTGGGCATAGTCCACCACCACCGCCGGCCGGTCGCTGCCCAGGCGCTGGTACCGGCCGGGCACCGGCGCGGCGCTGCCAAGGGCGGCGGCGACCTCGGCCAAGGGCCAGCCGTAACGCAGCCCCACCGCCGCGGCGGCAAGGACGTTGTAGACGTTCACCTCGCCGAGTAAACGGGTGGTGATCGGAACCGCATGGCCCTCGTGGTGGAGGGTGAAGCGGCTGTGCTCGCTGCGGAGGTCGAGGTCGGTGGCGCGCACCGCGGCGCCCGGCCCGAGGCCGTAGGTGAGGACCCCCACCGCGGTCGTCGCGGCAAGGCGGCGGCCGTACGGGTCGTCACTGTTGAGCACCGCCACGGTCCCGGCGACGGCGAGTGGCGGCCGGAAGAGGAGGCCCTTGGCGGCGAAGTACGACTCCATGTCGCGGTGGTAGTCGAGGTGGTCCTGGGTGAGGTTGGTGAACACCACGGTGGTGAAGCGACAGCCGGCCACCCGCTGCTGGTCGAGACCGTGGGAGGAGACCTCCATCACCGCGTGGTCCGACCCCGCCGCGCGCATCGCGCCGAGGAGCTCGATCACCCGCAGGCCGTCGGGGGTGGTGTGCGGGGCGGGGAGGCGGTGGGGACCGACCCGGTACTCGAGGGTGCCGATGAGCCCCGCGTCCGGACCCCTCTGGGCGAGGAGGTGGCAGATCAGGAAGGCGGTGGTGGACTTGCCGTTGGTGCCGGTGATGCCGGTGAGTTGGAGGTGCGCGCACGGCGCACCGGCAAGGCGGTGGGCGGCGGCCACCGCCACCGCGTACGGGTCATCCGCCACCACCACCGTGGCGCGGCCGGTGGTGGGCGGCGGCCGCCGGCAGAGCACTGCGGCCCCACCGCGGGCAAGGGCGTCGTCGAGGTAGTCGTGGCCGTCCACCACCTGCCCGCGGCGGGCCACGAAGAGGGTCCCGGGACCGGCGCGGCGCGAGTCCTCGGTGATCCGCTCGATCGCCACGGAGTCGTCACCCACAACGGTGACCGGGAGGTCGGCAAAAAGGGTGGCAAGGCGCATGGGACGCGCGGGGTGCGGGGTGGTGGCTGGGAAGGGAGGAGAGGGGGTGCGGGGAGGGGTGATTATGCCGCTTCCGGATGGGGTGGGCGAACGCCGGACCGAGGGGTCACCTCTCAGGGAGCGAGCGCCGCCAGGCGCGGCGCCGGCTGGGCCTCCGCCACCTGCAGGATGCGCGGCGGGTTGCCCGGCTGGACCCCGAGATAGCGCAGGGTGCGGGTAGCGATCTCCTTGAAGATGGGGGCGGCCACCTGGCCTCCGTAGGCTTTGCCGCGCGCTCCATCCAAAGAGACGATGCACACCAGGCGCGGCTGCTCGGCGGGCACGATGCCGACGAACGAGGAGACAAAGCGGGTATGCGAATAGTGGTGCAGTTGGGGGTCGTACTGCTGCGCCGTGCCGGTCTTGCCGGCCACCGAAAACCCCTCCACCGCCGCCTTCGGGGCGGTGCCGTTCTCCCCGACGACCCCTTCGAGGATGTCGATCAGGGTACGGGTGGTCTTCCGCGACAGAATCTTGCGGCCGCGCAACCGCTCCACCTGTGCGGGCGTGCCAGCGTTGTGGCGCGCCAAGTGCGGCGCATACCAGGTCCCGCCATTGGCCAACGCGCCGTAGAAGGCGGCGACCTGCAGGGCGGTGACCTCCAACTCCTGGCCGATTGAGATGGAGGCGCGGGAGACGTGCGACCACTGCCGTACCGTCCGCAACGACCCCGGCGATTCCCCCGGATAGTCGATGTGGGTGCGCTGGCCGATGCCAAAAGCGTGCAGGCGGTCGTAGAGGCTCGCCGGGTCAAAATTGGCGGTGAGCTTGATCATCCCGATGTTGCTCGAGTGCTGCAGGACCTCGGTGCAGGTGAGCCAGCCGAAGTGGTCACCGGAGGCGTCGTGAAAAATTCGGTTGGCGACCCGGTAGCTGCCGCCCTCCCCGTAGACCCGGGTGTCGGGCGACACCTGCCCCGCCTCGAGGAGGGCGGAGGCGACCACCGACTTGAAGATGGAGCCAGGCTCATAGCCCCAGGAGACCACGTCGGAACGGTAGTTGCGCCCCACATCGCTGACCGCCATGCCGGGCGTGCCCGCATCGACCATGGCGAGGATCTCGCCATTGCGCGGGTCCAGGACGAGCGCCACCCCGCCGCGCGCGGCATTGTGCGCAACCCCCTCCGCGAGGGCGGTGAAGGCAATGTGCTGGACCACCTCGTCGACCGTGAGGTGCAGGTCGTTGCCCGGGCGCGCCGCCTGCAAGAGGCGGATCTCGACCGGCCGGTGGCCGCCATCTTGGCGGCGCAGGTAACGACCCGGCTCGCCGCGCAGGAGGTCATCGTAGGTGATCTCCAACCCCTCCAGCGGCTGGCCGTCCACCCCCACCAGCCCGACCACCGATTGGAAGAGGTCGCCGAGGGGATAGTCGCGACCCGGCTCGCGCATGCAGCTGATCCCCGGCAGGTGGAGCGCCTCCACCATGTCGTACACCTCCGCCGGCAGGCGGCGCGCCAGCCACACGTAGTTCCCGCGGCGCCCGAGGTTGGCGAGAATCTCGCTCGCCGGCTTGCCGAGCAGCGACGCGAGGCGGCGCGCGGTGACCGCCTTGTCCCCCACCTCATGGGGATCGGCGTAGACCGAGGTCGCCTCGCCACTCTCCGCCAGCACCGCGCCGTGGCGATCGAGGATGCGGCCGCGCGGTGCGTCGATGTGGATCTCCCGCTCCTGTTGCCGGTGGGCGCGCGCCGTGAGGTTGTCGTGCTCGACAACCTGGAGGATGACGAGTCGGGCCCCAACCCCCACGAAGAGGGCGCTGATGATCACCGCGAGGCAGAGGATGCGGAGGCGGGACATGGAAGAAGGCACCACGCATGGGCAACGAGATGGGGTGGCGAGGGGGGATGGGTGGGGGGCGATCAGGGTGGGAAGGGGCGGCGGCGGAGATTGCTAGCCACTCGCTTCATAAGGGTTGGCGCCTCGAATAGCCGCCATGATCCCCTGCCGCTTCACCTAGGGGTGGGGCTGGACGCGCACCACCTGGCCCTCGGCAACGGTGCGGAACCCCCGGCTGCGCGCCCACGGCTCCGCCTCGCCGAGGGAGGCGAGGGCGGCGAGCTTGAGGCGCAGTTGGTCGTTGCGCCGCTCCAGCTCGACTTGCTGGTGCGCCAGCGCGTCGATGGTCTGGACCGCGGTGACCATCTGGGTGCTCTGCCAGATGGCGAAGAAGAAGACCAGGGCCACCGCGCCCACGGCGAGGAGGGGAAGGGCGCCGAGCTTGACCGGAACGGTCTTGCGACGCGCCAGCCGCGAGGTGATATCGACCTGTTGCGGACGACGGGGGGTCACCTTTGGCGGCCGGTGGGGAGCGGCGGCCCTGGTCTGAAGAATGGCGAGTGCCATTCGGGGGGATCCTTGAAACGAGTGCGGGGGTCAGACGAACGGGTTGGCGGTACGCTCCGCCACCCGCAAGCGCGCCGAACGGGCGCGTGGGTTGGCGTCACGCTCCACCTCCGTGGCGACCACCCCCCGGCGGGTGAGGAGGGTGACCACCGGCCGGCGGCCACAGGCGCACGCCGGCAGGTCACGGGGGCAGAGACATGGCGCGGCCAGGCGATGGAGCGCCTGCTTGACGATCCGGTCCTCCAGGGAGTGGAAGGCGATCACCGCGATCCGCCCGCCCACCGCCAGGCAGCGCACGCCGTCGTCCACCGCCGCTGCAAGGCGCTCGAGCTCGCCGTTCACCGCGATGCGAATCGCCTGAAAGACCAGGGTCGCCGGATGGTGGCGGCGGCCGCCCCGACCCGGCCGCCGCGCTGGGCAGAGGCGGGCGAGGGCGGTGGTGGTCACAATCGGCCGGGCGGCGAGGATCCGCCGCGCCAGCCGGCGGGCGTCGGGGATCTCGCCGAACTCCCGCAGGACCCGGCTGAGGCTCGCCTCGTCCTGGCGGTCAAGCCAGGCGGAGGCGGGCTCGCCGGTGGTGGGATCTAAGCGCATGTCGAGCGGCCCATCCACCTGAAAGGAGAGGCCGCGACGCGGGTCATCGAGCTGGTCGGAGGAGGGGCCGAGGTCGAGGAGGAGAGCGTCGAAGGGGCGCCCCCCAAGGCGACCGGCCACCAGCTCGGCCAGGGCGGTCTCGAAGCGGGTGTGGAGGAATCGAACCTCCGCCTCGGGGAAGGCGCCCTCCAGCCCACTGCGCTCCCATGCCGCCGGGTCACGGTCCACCGCCAGCAGCCGGCCGCGGCCACCGGCGGCAGTGAGCAGGGCGCGGCTGTGGCCACCACCGCCAAGGGTGCCGTCGAACAGGGCGGCGCCGGGCTGCGGCGCGAGCCAGCGGACCACCGCCTCGACAAGGACCGGCAGGTGGCGGCTGGCCATGACCACCGCCTCACAGGGGAAGGTTGTAATCGGAGAGCTCGGCGTCGATCCCGTCGAACTCCGCCTGGGTGGTAGGCAGCCCCTCTTCCCAGCGCTCGCGGTCCCACAGCTCGATGCGCCGGAAAGAACCGGCAACCACCACCTCTTTCTGCAGACCGGCGAGGTCGCGGAGGGATGGCGGGATAAGGAACCGCCCCTGGCCGTCGAGCTCAATCTCGGTGGCATAGCCAAAAAAGTAGCGGTTGAAGCGAGCCACCGAGCGGTTCTGGGATGGCATTCGGCTGGCTTGGTCAACCACCCGCCGCCAATCCTCGGGGCCGTAGAGCCAGATGGCGCGTGCCCAGCCGGTGACCACCAGAGGGCCCTGGCCGGCACTGGCCAGCTCCTCACGCAACCGCGCGGGGAGGGCCAACCGCCCCTTGGCATCGAGCCGTTGATGGTAGGTTCCGCTGTACACGTCATCTCAGGGCTACTTCCCCACCGCTCCCCACATCCCGCCACTGGGTCGGAAAGCTAATCGTCGCCCCCCACCCTGTCAAGCGAGCGGGGCGCGCAGTTTTGCACCCTCGCCGCGCCCCGCATCCCACCCCTACGGGGTCGGTCCGACCCGCGCGCCGGCGCCCCTTCGCCCGCCGGCGGGTCGCTCGGGGTGGCGCTGATCCCGCAGGTCGCAGCGGGGATCGGCGGCGGTTGCGTGGCCCGCTGCGGAGCGGTGGGCAGTCCGCGAAGCCGCGCGTAGAGGCCATGGCCGTAGGGCGAAAACTTGGACGAGGAGACGGCCAGCCGCGTCGTGCCGTCGCGCCCGCGCAGCAGATTCCCGGGGCAAAATCTGGGTTGGCAAGCTGGCGGACCGTGTCGAGCGTGTGCCGCAAAGAAGCGGGGTCGAGTCCGGCGGGGAACCGGTGCGCGGCGCCTCGGGGGACTCGGTCGCGAAGAACCCGCCTGCGTTAGGCCCCGATCCGCCTTGTCCGCATCGATCGGAACGAGGTCCGACAGGCGATCAGCCCACTCGCCGAATGGCGAGAACTCTGACGGGGCGCTGGCGGGCGGCGGTGCGCGGTTGCGCCCGCGCCGTCGATTCCCGGGGAGCCATCCGGGTCAGAAGCCGTACGGCACCTCTTCGAACTTCCAGCCGCCGTCGGTGCGCAACAGGCTCAGCCGCTTCACCCGCTCCTCCAGGTCCTCGCGGTCGAACTTGGTGGAGCGCTTGATGTGCAGGTAGAACCGCTCCTTGTTCTTCGGATGGGGCTCCGCCTTGGTGATCGTGTAGTCGTAGTACTTCCAGTTGATCAGCCCCTTCTGGAAGGCGGGCTGCAGGTCGTCGTCGCTCAAGTGGAGGACCCAGCAGAGGCGGTAGACGTCGAAGTTGCGTCCCTCCATGGCGTTGGTGAGGGTCTCCCACGCCTTCGACGGAACGGAGAAGTCCATCTCCACTTCACCGCCCGCCGGCGCTGCGGTCACCGGCGCCCCCTTCTGGGCGGCGCGGAAGTGGCGCCGGAAGAGGAGGAGGACGACGCCGAGAACGACGACTACCCCCACCGGGGCCCCACCCCAGCGTAGGAGGCGGGTGGCAAGGGGCTCACTCGGGGTGACCACCACCTTGGCGTGCGGGGTGGGCGGGACCGGCGGCGGGGGGGGCGGCGTTTCGGCGGTGGCGGCAACGGTCGCGGGGGTCGCCGCGGGCGGACCGCCGGCGGTGATGGGTGGGCGAGCCCCGCCCGCGGAACCGGCGGGGCTGCCATGTTGCGCCACGGAGATACCCGTGGCGGCGCTTGGCGGAGGCTGCGCGGCCTCGGGTGGCGCGGCCACCGGCGGGACGGCGGGGGGTTGCGGACCCGCCTTCACCGCCGGCGCAGGGGGGACCGGCGGCGCGGGCGTACCGGCCACCGGCGGGGGCGCCGGACCGTTCACGGGCGGGGTGGCGACCGGTTGCGGCGCTGGCGCCGGTGGCCGCGAGCCGTCTTGGCGCGGCTCCATGACCCAGGTGACCGTACCGTCCTTCTCTAAGACGTAGACGGTGGCCACCTCCCCCACCGCCACCCTCGCCTCGCCACCAAACTTCTCGTAGCGAATCTCCCCCGCCACCTGACTCACCCGGTGGGTGCGCAGGGAGGTGCCGTCACGGAAGTTGATCTGATACTCCGTCGCCACCGCCGGAGCGGTGGTGAGAAGCACCAGCACCAAGGTGAGAAGGGTAAGCCGTGGGCACGTCATAAAAGGGGCGTCCTGCCCGACCAGGCAAGGGGGAAGCGCTCCCCTTATCGCCCACGCCCGCGGCCTTCTCAAGGATGGCTACCTTAGGAGCCTGCGGACTTTTCCCCCGGCCGGTGCCGCCCCGCCAGCCGCCTCACAATGTATGCGTCAGGTAGATGTGGAAGTGGTAGCCGGCAAGGCCGAGGTAGAGGAGGTCGAGGAAGGCGAGTATCAGATTGATACGGTAGAAGGGGGAGCAATAGAGCAAGAATGCGACCCCGGCGGTGGTGAGGACGAGCTTGTATCCGACGAAGGCACGATCCCCCCACGGCAGGACCGCGGCCATCACTGGGTTCGCCTCGGTGGCCCACCCCTGATCGACCCAGTAGAGGGTGGCGAAGGCGTCCACGAGGCTGAGGCAGAGGAGTAAGACGATGGTGGCAAAGAGGATGGGACTGAAGTAGTCCGGGTAGGCGGGCGGATCCGCACCACGCCGGCCGCCCTTGCGCCGGCCGCGAAAGGCACCCACAAGGGTGCGCCAGGTGGTGCGCCGGCGGTCGCGGCCGCGCGGTCGCGGGGGGGGAGGATTCGGCTGGAGGTCCATGGGGGTCGAGGCTCCGGGGTGGATCACTCACCCGTACTCAGCAATCCCCGGACCACCGCCCCAGAGCCCGCCGTCCCGGGGCGGGGTGCGTCCCGCGGATGGCTGATTTGTAGGTCGGCGTCGCCGGGGACGCTGCGCACCCCTCCCAAGGGGGGCACCACGCTGCTCGCCACCCGCAACAGCGCCCCCCTCCCCCGTGGAGAGGACGGGCACCTCACCCCTCATCCGAGATCGCGGCGAGCGTCCCGCTGCCGGCGGGTAGCCCCCCGGCGCCCCCCCGCCCTACCGGTCCGCCTCACCCCCGGAAAAGCGCCGCGACCAGGGTCGGGGTGACCTCCGCCAGGGTGGCGACGATCCGATCCGCCCCGCTGAGGCGCGCCACCGGGTAGGTGTGGGCGACCGCGAGACAGCGCATCCCCGCCCCTTTCGCCGCCGCGATCCCCGCCACCGTGTCCTCGATCACCAGGCAGTGGTCGGCGGTCAGGGCGGGCTTGGTGCGGCGCTTGAGGGCAACGAGGGCACGCTCGTATCCCTCGGGATCCGGCTTGCCGTGCACCACGTCCTCCGCCACCACCACCGCCGCGAAGCAGTCGCTGAGGTTGGCGGCGGCGAGCACCCCCTCGACCTCCGCCCGCAGGGCGCCGGAACAGATGGCGAGAGGGTGGTGGCGGGCGAGTTCCCGCACCACCGCCACCGCCCCCGGAAAGAGCGGCGGGTCGTGCGCCATACGGATGCGGTAGCGCGCCGCCTTGGCCGCGATCCAGCGCACCACCTCGGCCTCGTCGATCGCCCCGCCGCGCTCCTCCACGATATGGCGGAAGCAGTCGGCGTCGTCGAAGCCGACGTAGCGGTCGAAGTACTCCGCCGCGGAGATGGCGTATCCCAAAGGGGCGAGGATCTCGTTGAACAGGGCCTGGTGGATCCGCTCGTCGTCGAGGAGGACCCCGTTGAAATCAAAGATGACCGCGTGATCCATAGGGGGAGCGACCCGGGTGGAGCGAAGGGTTGGGGGGTAGGGTACACCGGCCGCGGCGATCCGCCTGAGGGGGAAAATGGCGTCTCGTTCCCCCCCACGCCGGCCACCGCCGGCGCGCCTTTTTTGGTTTGACCCCCTCTGCTCCTGCGTGCTAGAGACCGCCGGTCGTGCGGAAAGATTCCAAGATAACCGGCCTGGAGTTTCGCCTTCAGGTCCACCGCGGTGATGGCGCGGTGCGTGTCGCCCGCCTGCCGCGACCGCTCCTGATCGCTGTCGCCGCCCTCCTCCCCACCTGCGTCGTGTTGGCGGTGGCGGCGGTCTCCCTCGCGGCCCAATACCGCGGCGTCCGCGCGGAGCTGGCGGCGGCGGAGGCGGGCTACCAGGGGTCGCGCTACCTATACGACCAGCTCAACGACGAGCTCGCCCAGGTGCGTAGCCTCAACGACCGCCTGCAGGTGGTGGCCGACAACCGCCCGCCGTCAATCAACAGCCAGTTCTTCGGCATCGGCGGCAGCTCATCCCACCCTCGCGTGAAGCGCGCCCCGCTGGCCCGCCGCCTCGACGACCTCAACCGCGCGGCCGGGGTGACGGCCGCGGAGGTGGGGCGGCAGAAGCAGGGGTTCGTGGAGCTGACTCGCCTGCTCGAGAACCGCCAAGAGGAGATGGCCGCCCACCCCTCCATCTGGCCGGTGCGCGGCTGGATCGCCTCCCCCTTCGGCCGCCGGGTCGACCCGTACACCCACCGTTGGAAACTCCACGAAGGCGTCGACATCGCCGGCCGCTTCGGCACCCCGGTGGTGGCGAGCGCCGATGGCGCGGTAGCGTCGGTGGACCGTGACCCCGCCGGCTACGGCCGGTTCGTCCTCCTCAATCACGGCGCCACGGTGGAGACCCTCTACGGCCACCTCGCCCAGGTGATCGTCCAGCCCGGCGCCGCGGTCCGGCGCGGGGACGTGATCGCCTACATGGGATCGAGTGGCCGCTCCACCGGCCCCCACGTCCACTACGAGGTGCGCGTCGCCGGAGTCCACCACGACCCGCTGGACTACATGCTCGATTAGCCCGGATTCACCCGGAGGAGGACCGGCGCGGGCACGACCGCACGCGGCGACTGGCGGGCCTCCTGGTCCGCGCCCTCGCCCTCCCCCAAGTCGGCCGCCGGCTCGGACTTGCTGACCCGGCCCACATTTTAAGTCCAGGGGCCCCCTTACTCAGACGATCCCCGGTGCGCCCTCCGGGCTCGCGGACCCCCGGCGGTCCACGGTCCGCCCCCACGGTGGGTGTGGTAGGGTAGCCCCCTTTTCCCACCCTCCCCTGCCTTCCCATGTTCTCCACCCTCTTCATCAAGCTCTTCGGAACCCACAACGAGCGCTTCGTCCGCCGCCTGCAACCGCAGGTAGCGCGGATCACCGCCCTGGAGCCGGAGATGGAAGCGCTCAGCGACCCAGAGCTGCGGGCGAAGACCGAGCAGTTCCGCGCCCGGCTACGCGCCGGCGAGACCCTCGACGACCTCCTCCCCGAGGCGTTCGCCGTGGTCCGCGAGGCAGGCAAGCGGGTCCTCGGCATGCGCCACTTCGACGTCCAGCTCATCGGCGGGATGGTGCTCCATCAGGGAAACATCGCCGAAATGAAGACCGGCGAGGGCAAGACCTTGGTGGCGACCCTGCCGGTCTACCTCAACGCCCTCACCGGCCGCGGCGTCCATGTGGTGACGGTGAACGACTACCTGGCGAAGCGCGACTCGGCGTGGATGGGGCGGATCTACGAGTTCCTGGGGATGCGCGTGGGGGTGATCGTCCACGGCCTCAACGACCCGGAACGCAAGCACGAGTACGCGGCCGACATCACCTACGGCACGAACAACGAGTTCGGCTTCGACTACCTGCGCGACAACATGAAGTACGACCTCGCGCAGTACGTCCAGCGCCCCTTCTACTACGCGATCGTCGACGAGGTGGACTCGATCCTCATCGACGAGGCGCGCACCCCGCTGATCATCTCCGGCCCCACCGAGGACTCCACCGACAAGTACTACCTCATCAACCAGGTGATCCCACGGTTGGAGAAGGGTGAGGTGGTGGGGGAGCAGGTGCCCGGCAGCCATCAACTGCGCGAAGAGACCGGCGACTACGTCCACGACGAGGAGCACAACACCGCCGCCCTCACCGACGCGGGTACCGAGAAGGTCGAGCGGCTGCTCGCCGAGGCGGGGCTGCTCAAGGGCGGCGGCAACCTCTACGACCCGGAGAACATGGAGCTGGTCCACCACGTCAACCAGGCCCTCAAGGCGCACATCTGCTTCACCCGCGACGTGGACTACGTGGTGAAGGACGGCGAGGTGGTGATCGTCGACGAGTTCACCGGCCGGATGATGCCCGGCCGGCGCTACTCCGACGGCCTGCACCAGGCCCTCGAGGCGAAGGAGGGAATCACCGTCGCCAACGAGAACCAGACCCTGGCGTCGATCACCTTCCAAAACTACTTCCGCCTCTACGAGAAGCTCGCCGGAATGACCGGTACCGCCGAGACCGAGGCGAAGGAGTTCCACCAAATCTACGGTCTGGAGGTGATCACCATCCCCACCAACCGGCCGCTCGTCCGCCCCGACTTCCCGGACATGGTCTTCCGGACGGTGGCGGAGAAGGAGCAGGCGATCGTCGAGGAGGTAAAGGAGCTTCACGCCAAGGGCACCCCGGTCCTCGTCGGCACCATCTCCATCGAGAAGTCCGAGCGGCTATCGGCCAAGCTCAAGCACGCCGGGATCCCGCACAGCGTCTTGAATGCCAAGCACCACGAGCGTGAGGCAGAGATCGTCGCCCAGGCGGGACGCTACGCGGCGGTGACCATCGCCACCAACATGGCCGGCCGCGGCACCGACATCATGCTCGGCGGCAACCCCGAGTTCCTCGCCAAGATCCACCCGGGCGAGGACGCCACCGGCCACGAGGAGCTGTTGGTGCGCTACCGCGCCCAGTGCGCCGCGGAGAAGGAAAAGGTGGTCGAGGCGAGCGGCCTCTTCATCCTCGGCACCGAACGCCACGAGAGCCGGCGGATCGACAACCAGCTCCGCGGCCGCTCCGGCCGCCAGGGCGATCCCGGGGCGTCGCGCTTCTACCTGTCGTTGGAAGACGACCTCCTGCGCATCTTCGGCTCCGACCGCATCTCCGGCCTGATGAAGCGGCTCGGGATGGAGGAGGGGCAGCCGATCGAGGCCGGGATGGTCACCCGCGCCATCGAGAACGCCCAGAAGAAGGTGGAGGCGCGCAACTTCGAGATCCGCAAGCACCTCTTGGAGTACGACGACGTCCTCAACCAGCAGCGCAAGGTGATCTACGCCCAGCGGCGCAAGATCCTCGAAGGCGAGGGGATCAGCGACGACGTGGACGCGATGGTGGAGGAGGTGGTGGAGCGGCTGTTGGACGAGCACCTGCCCGCCGACTACGCCTCCCGCGCCTGGGACCCGAAGCCCCTGGCCACTGCCCTGATTGCGGCCGTCGGCCGGGTCCACCTCGACGACCTCACGCCGCTGCTGAAGATGGCCCACGCGCAGCGCAAGGAGGCGCTGCTCGCGCCGCTCAAGGCGGAGCTCGATGGCAAGCGCAAGCTCATCGGTCCGGAGAACGCCGCCCACCTCCAGAAGATGGTCATGCTCCAGTACCTCGACGGCTTCTGGAAGGACCACCTCCTCATCATGGACCACCTCAAAGAGGGGATCGGCCTGCGCGGCTACGGCCAGCGCAACCCCCTGATCGAGTACAAGAAGGAGGGGTTCAAACTCTTCGAGGCGATGACCGACCGGATCAAGGACGAGGTGGTGCGCACCCTCTTCCACCTGCAAATCCGCATCCAGCCGCCGCCCGCGCCCCAGGCCGCTCCCGTCGCGGACCATCCGGCCGCCGCCACCGGAACCACCGATGGCACCCCGATCATCCCGCCGCCCCTCCCCGCGCCCAGGCCGCCGAGCCGGTTGCAGTACTCCCATGGCGACGGCAACGAGGTGCCGAACCGCGAGCCCATCCGCAACCCCATCAAGGTAGGACGCAACGACCTCTGCCCGTGTGGCTCGGGCAAGAAGTACAAGAAATGCCACGGTGCCCAACCGGTAGCGGGGCGGTGAGGCGCCCTCCCCCGCCGCGGCCGCGGGCCGAGAGGCGGGCGGAGGGAAGGGGTGGCCCGCCGAGCGACCCACCACCGCGGTGCAGAGGCACGGTCGCCGTAGATCCCCGCCGTAGATCCCCGGTGGGCAATCCAGAGTAGGATAGCGGCGCACGCCAAGTAGCGCGCCGGCCGCCCGCCGACTCCACCCACCTTTCCCACCCCCCATCGCACCCCGGCGCGCGGCGCCTGCCCCCATGGCCACGACCATCGCCGCCATCCAGACCGCCGCCAGCGGGGACGTGGCGCGCAACGTCGCCCACCTCGCGGAGCTCACCGCGGTGGCGGCCGCGCGCGGTGCCAACCTGGTCTTCTTGGGGCAGCTCTGCTGCACCCGGTGGTTCCCCGCGACGGCGAACGTGGCGATCCCCATTGACGACCACCAGCCCCTGCTCGCGCGGTTCGCGGAGCTTGCCCGCACCCACCAGATCCACCTGATCGTCCCGCTCCCGGAACGCGCCGGCGAGCGGTGGCACAACACCGCCTTCCACCTCACCCCCGACGGCACGGTCGCGGACCGCCACCGCAAGCGCCAGCTCCCCGACATCGACGGCTACCACGAACGGAGCTGCTTCACCCCCGGCGATGGACCGCCCACCCCGTTCGCGGCGGCCGGACTCAAGGTCGGGGTGCAGATTTGCTGGGAAAACTACTTCCCCGAGGGGGCGCGCCTCCTCGCCCTGGCGGGGGCCGACCTCATCTTCGCCCCCACCGCCGCCGCCCTCAACTCGCACGACCGCTGGCGCGCCCTGCTCTGCTCCCACGCCCTGTGCAACAACCTCTACGTGGTCCGCCTCAACCGCACCGGCAAGGAGGGCGATCGCCAGTTCTACGGCCGCTCCTTTGTCGCCGACCCCTTCGGCACCGCCATCGCCGAGACCGGCGAGGGCGAGTCGATCCTGATGGCGGAGATCGACCCGGCGCGCATCGCCGAAGCGCGTGCCGCCACCCACTTCCTCGAAGACCGGAGGCCGGAGAGCTACGCCGCCCTCGCCACCCCGCCCCCCGCCCCGTAGGCGCCACCCCCGGCGGCCTGCCGCCACCGAGGGCGACCGGTCACCCCGCTTTGCACCTTTGCGTCCTTGCGGCGAGTCGTTTGCTGGCCCGTGGACTCTCCCGTGGCTCCCCACCTTCCCCTCGCCGCCCCGTACTGCAAAACGCAAGGACGCGAAGGCGCGAAGGGTCTCTTGCGTCCCGGGCCATGGGTGGGGCGTGCCCCGCGGCGGCGGTGCGTGGGCGAAGGAGGGCGCGCGCCGGCGCGAAGTGGCGGCGGGAGAGGTGCCGGAGGTCCGGCTTACCTCCGCACGCCCCGCGCTAGCGCGGCGCGGAAGGCGGGCTCACCACGGAGGGCGCGGCGAATGGCGTCCATGGGTGGGGCGTCTCTCACCCCGCCTGCAAAGGGGCGCGGCTGGCGAGCATCCGTTTGACGCCGACCGTGGGGAAGCGGACCGAGACCTTGAGTTCGGCGCCGTCGCCCTCGCGGGCGACGACCTTGCCGTCGCCCCAGCGCGGGTGGGTGACGCGGGCGCCGAGGGGGAAGGGGTCGGTCGACCGCGCCGGGGTCGAGATCTGGGAGGGTCGCGGGGCGGCGAAGGCGGTCCGCTCGGAGGGCGCGCGCGCCACCCGGGGCAGGGCGACGGGCGGGGTGTCGATCTCCAAAAGCGCCTCGGGGATCTCGTCGAGGAAGCGCGACGGCGGGTTGTACTGGACCGTGCCTTGGAGGTGGCGGCGGGTGGCGAGGGTGAGGTAGAGGCGCTCCTTCGCCCGGGTGATCCCGACGTAGGCGAGGCGCCGCTCCTCCTCGATCTCCTCGTCCGACCCCTGGGCCATCTTGTGCGGGAAGAGCCCCTCCTCCAGGCCGGTGATGAAGACCACCGGGTACTCCAGCCCCTTGGCCGCGTGCAGGGTCATGAGGGTGACCACCTCGCGCGCGTCCGCCGCCTCGTCGAGGTCGGTGACCAAAGAGATCTGTTCCAGGTAGGTGGGAAGGTCGATCGCCGGGTCGGCGGCCACCTGGCGTGCCAGGGAGGTGGCGAGCTCTTGGACGTTTTCCACCCGGCTGATCGCCTCGGGGGTCCCCTCGCGGGCGACGTAGGCGACTAGGCCGGTCTCCGCGAGGAGGGTGTCGAACAGGGTTGGGAGGGGCAGGTCGGCCACCGCCCGCAGGCGCGCCCAGAGCTCGATGAGGCGGGCGAGGGCGGTGCGCGATCGGCCGGGAAGGGTGGGGTCATCGAGGCCATAGCCGACCGCCCGGTAGAGGGAGCAGCTCTGCCGCACCGCCACCTGGTGGAGGTAGGCGAGGAGGTTGGCGCCGAGGCCGCGCGGCGGCAGGTTGATGATCCGCTCGAAGGAGAGGTCATCGTCCGGGCTGACCAACACTCGCAGGTAGGCGAGGCAGTCCTTGATCTCCTTGCGCTCGTAGAACCGCTGGCCGCCATAGACCGCGTAGGGAAGGTTAGCGGCGCGCAGGGCCGCCTCGATCACCCGGCTCTGGGCGTGGGTGCGGTAGAGGATGGCGAAGGCGGCGAGCGGCCGGCCGGCTCCGCGCGCTTGGGTGATCTCGCCGGTGACGAAGCGCGCCTCCTCCTCCTCGTCCACGCAGCGGCGCAGGCGCGGCCGGTGGCCGCCGGGGAGGTCGGTCCACAGGGCCTTGCCCTTGCGCCCGCGGTTGTGGCGGATGAGGTGGTTGGCGGTCTCCAGGATCTCCGGGGTGGAGCGGTAGTTTTGCTCCAGCTTGAGGGTGAGACAGCCCGGGTGGTCGGCCTCGAAGGAGAGGATGTTGTTCAGGTCGGCGCCGCGCCAGCCGTAGATCGACTGGTCATCGTCGCCCACCACGACCAGGTTGGGGTGGCTCCCCTCCAACAAGCGGACGAGCTGGTACTGGGCGCGGTTGGTGTCTTGGTACTCGTCGATGAGGATGTGGGCGAAGCGGTCGCGGTATTGGCTGCGCACCTCCGGGTGGCTGGCGAGCAAGCGGACCGGCTGCATGAGCAGGTCGTCGAAGTCGGCGGCGCCACCCTTCGCCAGCCGCTCCTGATAGGCGCGGTAGACGGTCAGGGTGATGGCCTCGATGCCGAACTCCCCCGCCTCTTGGGCGTAGTCGGCGGGGCCGAGGAGGCGGTTCTTCAGCTCACTGATCCGCCACGCCACCGCCGCCGGCGGGTAGAGCTGGTCGTTGATCTTGCGCTCCTTCATCACCTGCTTGACCAAGGTGAGGCGGTCGCGCTGGTCGTAGATGATCAGCCGCGGCGGATAGCCGAGGAGCTCGCCGTGGGCGCGCAGGAGGCGGGCGCCAAAGGCATGGAAGGTGAGCGCCCACAGCCCCGGCGCCGGACCGCCGAGGAGGGCGGCGATCCGCTCCGCCATCTCCCGCGCCGCCTTGTTGGTGAAGGTGACCGCGAGAATCTGGTGCGGCCGGGCATCGCCGGTGAACAACAGGTGGGCGACCCGGTGGGTGAGGGTGCGGGTCTTCCCCGAGCCGGCCCCGGCAAGGATGAGCAGTGGCGAGCCGCGGTGGGCCACCGCCTGTTGCTGCGGCGGGTTGAGGGCATCGAGGAGGCGGGCAATGGCTGGCATGGCAACGGCGGGCGGCGGAGGATGGATAAATGGCAAGGGCGCCCCAGCAAGCCGGTGGTGGAGGATCTCCCCGCCACAACGGCGGGCGGGGGAGGATGGGTGGGGCCATGGGCGCGCGGCGCGCGGAGTGTGCCGGACTTGGGCGATCGTCGCGAGGGCGAGCGCCGTCACGGTAGGATTGTCTCCCCTTCGTAGGGTTCGTGGACTCCCCCGCGGGCGCCTAGGGGGTGCGGTTTCCGGCCCAGGATTGTCTACCCGTCATGGCTCCACGTGGATCGAGGCAACCGCGCACCACCCGACCCGATCCCGGCGTAACGGTGGCCTCGCGCCGTCGATCGAGGGCAACCCCCGGAGACACCCGAAACTCGCCGGGAGAGGGGCAGCGCCGCACTTGCGCCTTTCCCACCCCGGCGGGGTGGGTGGTGGTGGAGGGGGTGGCCGGGGTGGTGGTGCGTGTGGTTCTCGGCGGTGCAGCCCCGGGTGGGGCGCCCCTTGCCGCCGCGGTCGCGCGCGGTGACCGCGACGAGCCCCCCGCCGGCGGTGCACCGACCGGTGCCATGCGACTCGCCGCCGCCATCGTGCGCGCCGATCGCGACGAGCGACCCCTTGCTGACTCGCCGCCGGGTGGGGGGTGGCTCGACGCGGCCGTGGCCCCGCTCGCCGCCTACCTGCGCGGCGAGGTTGCGGTGCTCGCGGGGGTGGCGTGGCGGCTGGCGGGGGGGACCCCATTCCAGCGGGCGGTGTGGCAGGGGCTCGCTGCGATCCCGGCGGGGACCACCTGGCGCTACGGTGAGCTTGCCGCCCACCTCGGCCGGCCGGCGGCGGCGCGCGCGGTGGGCCAGGCCTTGTCCAGCAACCCACTGCCGGTCCTCCTCCCGTGCCACCGGGTGGTCGGGGCCGCCTCCCTCGGCGGCTTCTCGGGCGGCCGGGGGTGGAAGCGGTACCTCCTCGGATTGGAAAAGGTGGCGATCGGCTAGCCACCCCCTCCCGCAACCGGGGGTGCGCCGCCGCCCCACCCTCCTAGTTCTGGCGGTAGTGGTGGTTGCTCGGCGGCGACGGGGTTTTGGCTCTTCGGTAGCCGCCCCCTCCGGCCGGCGTGCGGCCCGGAGGGGAGGCCGCACCTGCGGCGCGGAGCGCGCGCGGGAGAGCGCTCTGATCCCCGCACCCCCATCCCGCGCCCCGATCCCGGCACCCCGGTCCCGGCGCCACCTCCCGGTGCCACCTCCCGGCGCCCCGGTTCCGACGCCACCTCTCGGCGCCACCTCCCGGTGCCGAGGGGGGCGGCGCGCGCGGTTCGTTCCTACCCTGGTGCGAGGCGCACCGCCGGGGTCGCCTTGACCAGGGGTTGTTTGGGGATATATTCCCAAAATGCCGGCCACCCCCGCCGCTGCCCTCGCCGCGGCAATCCTCCGCCTGCTCCGCCCCCTGGTGCGGATCTGCCTGCGCAACGGCCTGCCGTACGGCGCCTTTGCGGAGCTGGCCAAGACGGTCTACGTGGAGGTGGCGGCTGGGGAGTTTCCCCTCGCCGGCCGGAAGCAGTCGCTCTCCCGCGTCTCGGTGCTCACCGGCCTGTCGCGCAAGGAGGTGAGCCGGGTGCGCAACCTCGCCGCCCCAAACGACGGGGTGGCGGTGGCGCGCTACAACCGCGCCGCGCGGGTGATCAGCGGCTGGGTGCGCGATCCCGCCTTTGGCGAGCCGGCGGGCGGCCCGGCGCGGCTGCCCGTGGAGGGGGCGGGGGCGAGCTTCGCCACCTTGGTGAAGCACTACTCGGGGGACGTGCCGCCGCGTGCCATCCTCGACGAGCTGGTGCGGGTGGGCGCGGTGGAGCTCCTCAACGGTGGCCAGGTCCGGCTCCTCGCCCGCGCCTATCTGCCGGCCACCGGCGAGGTGGAGAAGCTCGCCATCCTCGGCGCCGACACGGCCGACCTCATCGCCACCATCGACCACAACCTGCGAGGCGGCGCCGAGACCGCCTGGTTGCAGCGCAAGGTCGCCTACGACAACCTCTCCGAAGAGGCGGTGGGCCGCTTCCGGCCCCTCGCCGCGCGCCGCGCCCAGGGGCTCTTGGAGGAGCTCGACGAGTGGCTCGCAACACGCGATCGCGACCTGCACCCCGCCGTCGCGGGGAGCGGCCACCACCGGGTGGGGCTCGGGATCTACTACTTTGAAGATGACCTCGCGAAGGATGAGTGAGATGGAGCTGAGCGGTCGTTGCCGTGGTCTTGTCGCCCTGTTGTTCGCCCTGTTCAGCGCCTGCGGTGGGGGCGGTTCCACGGACGTGGCCGGCGGCGGGATCGGCGGTACCGGCCGCTCCACCGGGCCGATCACCGCCACCAACACCACGGTGGCGGCGGCGAGCGTGCCGGGGCCGGTGACGGCAAGCGCGGTGGCGGCGAGCACGACTCCACTGCCGGCGATCACCGTCAACTCCACCCTCTTCGAGATCCCCGACGCGGCGATCGTCACGGTCAGCGGCGTCCTGGCCGATGCCACCGCCCTGCGCGTCGGCCAGGTGGTGATCGTCGATTTCACCGGCGATCTGGCGACCGGCAAGGCGACCGCCAAGGCGATCACCTACGACTCGGCCTTGACCGCGCCGGTGGCCGCGGTGGACGTGGCAGGCGGCCGGGTGCAGCTCCTCGGCCAGTGGGTGGCGGTGGATACCCTGCTGGACGCCGATGATGAAGATGGCTCCCCAATCACCCTCGCCAACCTCCGCCCCAACGACCTCGTGGAGATCAGCGGCGAGCGCGACGCCGACAACGTTCTGCACGCCACCCGCATCGAGCGCCACGAGAGCAACGTCGATCCGACGGTGCAGGTGGAGGGCGAGGTGGCCAACCTGGCGGCGGACCACGGTAGCTTCCACCTCGACGCTCTTACGGTGGTCCCGGCCGCCGGCGTCACCCTTCCCGGGACCCTCGCCAACGGCGTGCGGGTCGAGGTGGAGGGGCGGCTGTCGGGGGCCACCCTCACCGTCAGCAAGGTCGAGGTGAAAGAGGCGAGCCCGCCGGTGGAGCCGAACCTCGCGGTGGAGCTCGAGGGGTTCATCACCGCGGTGGATCGTCTCGCGGACTTCAACGAGATCGAGGTGGGCGGGGTCACCGTGCGTCTTACCGAGGAGACCACGATCGTCGGGGAGGAGGATGTGCAGGCGGACCGCACCAATCTTCTCCGCAACGTCGAGGTGGAGGTGGAGGGGACCAGCGCCGCCGGCGGCGTGGTAGTAGCGGAACAGATCCGCCTCGACGGCTGACGGGCGGCGCGCGGCCGTTGCCCCAAGCCTCCGCCGCGGCAAGCCGTGGCGCCTCCCAACTTGACGGTTGAGCGGGCGGCGCGGCCGTGGACCTGCGCGGCCGCGCCGCACCCCCGCCCTGGCCGCGGGTCGCACGGGCCCGTCGTTGACACCCCCATGCGCCTTGCTTACGGTCCGCGCCAGTGCGCGCCGCGGAAGGCCGGGGCGCGATCTACCCACCGGAGGAGGAACCATGAAGCTTGTCGTGACCGCCATCGCCCTCGGTCTGCTCGTCGTCGCCGGCCCTGTGGAGGCGACCACCACCATCTACTCGGTGAGCTACTCGGGGGAGACCGCGGGTATGGCCGGGGTGGCGAATGCCACCGAGTCCGACGCCCTGAGTATGGCGGTGAACCCGGCGAATCTGACGCGCATTGGCTCGTGGCGCTTCGACGCCGGCGTCGGCTACCTGATGTCGCGGGTGAGCTACGACGACCACGGCGTCAACCCGGATGAGTTCGGCTACTTCGAGTATCAGGAGGGCCACGACTTCGTCGTCCCCGGTTTCGCCTACGCCAAACGCCTGAACGATCGCCTGGTGGTCGGCGCGGGCGCGTGGGGCAACGGCGGTAACGCCATCCTCTTCCGCGGCCTCGGCTTCAACGACACCACCCCGGCCGACCTCGGCGGCGGCCTCGAATCCGTGATGACCCACGCCGGGGACCCGGCCGGCGGCTTGGCGGGGCTGACCGCGGACAACGCGGTGCGGCGCGACAACTACGCCACCCTGCAGGCGGGCAAGGTCGCCCTCAGCGCCGCCTACAACGTGACCCCGAACCTCACCGTGGCGCTGTCGCCGGTCCTCAACATCGGCGTGCTCCGCTTTGGGGTGTTCGGCAACTTCGCCACCACCGGGGCCACGAGCCAGATCCAAGGGCAGCCCTTCGGCGAGTTCGGCAACCCCACCACCTACGGCCAGCTCTTCGCCGGCACCACCTTCCCGAAGCTCCTCCTCGACCCCAACGGCGCGACGCGGATCGCCGGGCTGTTCTCCAGCGTCGCCGGTGACGCCGCCTTCGGCCCTGCCCTGGTCGGCAACCTCACCAGTGCGACGGTGGCGGCGGCGGGTGGCGACGGCAGCGCCATTCCCACCGCGGTGGGCGGCGCCCTCGGCAGCCTCACCCCCGACTTCGCCGCCACCTTCGGCGACGCCGGCTTCGGCCTGACCGAGATGGCGGGCTACGCCGAGGGCAGCGGCCTCTCCGGCTTCGGCTACAACACCAAGCTCGGCCTGCGCTGGCAGGTGAACGAGTGGCTGGCGTTCGGCGCCAACTACGGCCGGAAGACGCGCATCTCCATGGACCACGGGACGATGAACATCGACTTCTCCGACCAGTTCCGCCAGGCCTTCAACATCGGCTTCCGCTCCTCCCTGGCGCAGCAGGTCCTGTTCGGCAACATGGGCAACGCCTTCGGCACCAACCTCGGGAACCTCGCCACCGCCTACAACACCAACGGCGCCCTGGCCGACGCGGACGAAGACGGCAACCAGCTCCACGACCCGGAGGACCTCGGCGCGGCGATCGGCCAGCTCCTCGGCGGCTTCACCAACCCGAACCAGGTGGCCGGGGTGGTCCCGGACAACGCGGCGATCTCCGCCGGTGCCGGCGACGTCACCACCCTCACGACCGCCGCCGACGGCCTCCTCGACCAGTTCGCCTTCCTCCTCGGCTTTCGCGGCGACGTGACCACCCCGTTCGTGAGCGCCAACGTGGTTAAGGACACCACGAGCGGCGCCCTGGCCCAGGTGCCCAACTTCGGCGCCATCTCCACCGCCGATCAGGCCGCCTTCCTCAACGCGGTGGGGATTCAGATCGACGGTCCCACCCTCGGCGCGATCCTCACCCCGGCGTCGTGGTCCGACGCCACCTTCCGCGCCCAGATGGAGGCGGGCTTCGGGATCCCCGCGTCCCTGCCGGCCGCCGACGCCTTCAACGCCGCCTTCGGTGGTCTCGGCCAGCAGCTCGCGATCACCCAGAAGATGGATACCCAGATCGACTTCGATCTACCGCAGCAGGCGGGCGTGGGCCTCGAGATCAAGCCCCTGAAGCGCCTCACCCTCGGCGCGGACGTCACCTGGATCGACTTCTCTGACGCCTTCGAGCGGTTCGCCGCACGGATCGACGGGGGCGGCTCGAACACGGATGGCTCGGACACGGTGATCGAGACCTTCCTCGGCCTCGACCCGCACGGCGACTCCTTCACCTTTGCCCAGGACTTCTCCTGGAAGGACCAGTACATCTTCGCGGTGGGCGGGGCATGGGAGGCGACCGACGACCTCACCTTGCGTCTCGGCTACAACTACGCCACCAACGCGGTCACCGCCGAGCACGCCACCCCGATCTTCCCCGCCTACGGTTTCAAGACGGTGGCGAGTGGCCTCACCTACGCCGCAAATGACCACACGAAGTTCAGCTTCGCGTGGGAGCACGACTTCGACACCACCTTGAAGAGCAAGGGCAACTCCAAGGTCGATTCGCAGTACGCGAACGCCGACCTCAACCACAACCAGGACACCGCGTACCTGCAGGTGAGCTGGGTGTACTGAGGGTGAGAAAACGATCCCCCAAAGTTGACCGAGAGTCTCGGCCTCTCCTACATTGCGTCGCCGTGTTGCGGGATGGTCCCGCGTACACCACCACTTTTTCGAGGAGGGCTTTGCCATGCGTAGAGCACTGAATGGGTTGGTCCTGGGCCTGGTGGCCCTCGGGATGGCTGCGGTCGCGGAGGCGGGGTTTGCCCCGTACAAACTCGTCGGTGAGGTGGCGGGCGCCGTGCCCGACCTCGCCGCGCAGGTCGAAACGGCGGTCGGCGGTGCCGGCTTCCAGGTGGTGGGCAAGTTCTCCCCGGGCGACAAGCCCGATGCCCAGATGGTGGTGATCTGCACCCACCCGATGGTCCTCCAAGCGATCGCCCAGAGTGGCGACAACACGGGCTTTGCCGCCGGCCTGCGCATTGGCCTGTGGAAGAACAAGGCGGGCAAGGTGGAGATCTCCTACGAGAACCCCGAATACATCCAGCACGCCTACTTCGGGAAGAAGGTGATCGCGCAGCTCGCCTCGACGGTCAGCAAACGTCTCGGTGACGCCCTGGCCACCGTCGCCGGTGGCAACCAGGACCAGGGGTTCGGTGGCAACCTTGATGGCGACGACCTTGCTAAGTACCACTACATGGTCGGCATGCAGCGGTTCGGGGACGTGGTGACCGCGGGCGAGTTCGCCTCGTTCCAGGAGGCGGTCTCCACCATCGACGCCAACCTTGCCGCGGGCAAGGGCGGCAACAAGCTCGTCTACAAGATCCAGATCCCGGGCCAGGAGATGGTCGACTACGGCGTCGCCATGGACCACGAGCGCAAGTACCTCGATATCATCGGGTCCCGCCACATCGCCGCCCAGCCGTACAGCCTGTTGGTGGTGGGCAAGAAGGCGGTGACCCTGCACGGCCGCTACCGCATCGCGCTGCATTGGCCGGAGCTCACCATGACCACCTTCACCAAGATCATCACCACCCCCGGCAACATCGCCGACTCGATGAAGGCGGTCTGCTCGAAGTAGCCGCGCCCGGTACGCCCGGCCAAGAGCCGGTCCCGACCCAGGGGGTCGGGACCGGTTTTTTTCGCCCAGTCCGCGTGCGGTGGCGCCCCTGCCCGCGGGCGTGGGGTGCGCTGACTTCCAACGCGGACCGAGCCGTTTTTTCGCGTGCCTTGCAGGGGGGGGCGCGGCGGGAAGCAACTCGCCGCCCGCGGCTTGGTGCACGGCGTGCGCCGCGGGTGCGGGTGACGATGGGGGGGAGGCGGAGGCGAAGAGCACGAGACGAAGGTGGCGCTAAATGGGCGCGTGGGAATGGGGGAAGGCGGCCACACCCACCGCGGCGCGCCGAGAGATCAGGGTCGGAGGTGGGGCGTCGGTGCGGGTGGGATGATTCTGGTTCCGATGGCGGTTCCGAGGCGCAATAATCGCCGCCGGCCGCCGGCTTCTACCGCCTCCCCCATCTCCCTCCGCCACCCCCAGCGTGGTCTGCCCGCCCGGCAGGCCCGCGCGTGCAACGAGCCCCCCATGTCCACTCCCTCCTACCGTGACGCCGGCGTCAACATCGACGCCGCCAACCGCCTGGTGGACCGGATCCGCGCCCGGGTGGCGCGCACCTCCACCGCCGGGGTGATCGGCGCCATCGGCGGCTTCGGTGGCCTCTTTGCCATCCCTGCCGGCCTCACCGAGCCGGTCCTCGTCTCCGGCACCGATGGCGTCGGCACCAAGCTAGAGGTCGCCCGGCGGGTGGGGCGCCACGACACCCTCGGCCAGGACCTGGTCGCCATGTCGGTGAACGACATCGTGGTGAGCGGCGCCCGCCCCCTCTTCTTCCTCGACTACTTCGCCTGCGGCAGGCTCGACGAAGACCAGGCGGCGGTGGTGATCGACGGGATCGCCGCGGCGTGCGAGGCGAGCGGCTGCGCCCTCCTCGGCGGCGAGACCGCGGAGATGCCGGGCTGCTACCCGCCCGGCGAGTACGACCTCGCCGGCTTCGCGGTGGGCATCGTCGAGCGGGCGAAGATCCTCGATGGCCACACGGTGGTTTCCGGCGACGTCGTCCTCGGCCTCCCCTCCACCGGGCTGCATTCCAACGGCTTCTCCCTGGCGCGCCACGTCTTCTTCGACCGCCTCAAGCTGGCAGCCACCGACCGCCTGCCGGGGACGGAGCTTGACCTCGGTGCCACCCTCCTCACCCCCACCCGCCTCTACCCGCCGGTGGTCCTGCCCCTGGTCGAGCGTGGCTGGGTGAAGGCGATGGCCCACATCACCGGCGGCGGCCTGCTGGAGAACGTGCCGCGCTCTTTGCCAGCGGGGTGCGGGGTGCGCATCGCGGTGGGGAGCTGGCCCGAGTTGCCGGTCTTCACCGCCCTGCGCGCCGCCGGCGGGGTTCCCGAGGCGGAGATGCGCCGCACCTTCAACCTCGGCATCGGCATGGTGATGGTCGCCAGCCCGGCCGGCGCCCAGGAGATCGAGGCAGACCTCGCCGCCCGCCAAGAGCCGGTCTATCGCATCGGTACGGTGGTGGCGGGCGACCGGCAGGTCACCTTCGCTTGAGCCGGCCGGCGAGATGGCGCTCGCTGGCGATCCCAGACCGGAAAACGGTGCGCGCCGGGAGGGCGGGGCGCGCGCCGGTGCGGAGAGCTCTCCCGGTGGCGGGGCGGGCCGGCCCAGCCGCCGGCGCCGTCGAGGTCACGATGGGAAGATGTTGGGTAGAGAGGGCCGCGAATGGGCGCGCAGGGGCGCGCAGTAGGAAGTAGAAGGTAGAAAGGGGTGGGAGGCTCCGCCGGGAGTTCACCCCGGCCACGTCGCGGTCACGATGGGAAGATGGTTTGTAGAGGGGGCCGCGAATGGGCGCGCAGGGGCGCGAATCGTGGACGGGGAGGAGACGACCCCCGTACGGAAGTGGGCGATCGGCTCCGCCCGGAGTGCACCCCGGCTCCGATGGTGAGGTCATGACCGGTCGCCCCCGTCCGCCTCTCCGCGCAAGCCCGCCTTCAAGGCAGGCGTTGCCTCCTTGCGCCGCGGTCGGTCCGCTGGACCTCCCCTTTTTCCCCAAGTCTCTCGGCGCGCGGCGGCGCGGTGCGCGCCCTGCCGGTCACCCGTCCGTCTGCATCTGCGCGTCTCGCGGCGCGCCCTCGTCCGGCGTTGCGGCCAAGGCGGCGCAAAAGCGCTCCACCGTCTCGAACAGGTCGCCCTCGATCGGGTGGACGAGCGGGCCGGGGTGGGTCTCGTTCCAGTGCAGGATCGGGGCGCCCGGGTCGCGGTTGAAGGCGAGGATGGTGGCGGCTGGGTCGATCCAGAACATGTGCTGCGGCGCCCCGGAGATGCCGAGGGCGAAGAGCAGCTTGGGGCGCACGGCGACGCCGGTCTGGCCGATCTGCAGGGCCACCGGCAGCAGCTTCAGGTCTTGGGTCACCTTGCGGGTGGCGCCGATCGCCGCCGGCCCGAGGCCAACTTTGGCGAGGGCCTCTTGCAGGGGCGGGACCACCCGCGCCATGCCGGCGGCGTCGCCCACCCCATAGCCCACGTCGAGGATCACCGGTGCCTCGGTGAGCAAGGAGCGGTCCACCGGCCGCGGGGTGAGCTCGCCCCACCACCCCTCGCGCCGGCCGCCCGGCGGGAGCCTTCGCTGCCACCAAATGAAGGAGTCGGCCACCACCCCGTCCGAAGGCGCGTCGAGGCAAACCAACGGCGGGGTCGCACCGGCGATCAGGGCCTCGAGTCGGCCGGCGGAAAGCTCCCGCACCACCCCCGCGCCCGTGCAGTGGCCGCCGAGGAGCAGGCCAGCGGCCGCGGGGGCGAGACCCCCGAGGTAGGCGGCCGCCGCACCGATCGACCGCTCGATGAGCCACCGCCCGCCAAGGAGGTGGGGCGGGTCGAGGATCGGCCCAAGCCAGGTGGCGAGCTGCGGCGCCGGCCATGGCCCGGCGGGCGCGGTGAGGACCACCACCTGCCCCACCCCCGCTTGCTGCCAGGTGGTGAGGCGGCGGGCGAGGGGCTCGCCGGTGAGGTCGGTGAGGTAGAGGGCGGCCAGGGGGGCGCCGAAGCAGGCGCGGGCGGCGGCGGCCCCGCGTCCGATCGCACCCTCTTCCAAGGGTAGGGCGCTGCTCTCCGCCGCCACCACCCACGGGAGGTCGGTGAAGGCGGGCGGGGTCGCATCGCTCGGTGCGCCGGTCAACGCCACAACGGGGGCTTGAGACGCCGCGCCCCAGGCGGCTCCGTAGGTGCGCAGCAGCGCGGCTGCCTGCTCGGGGGTGCGGGCGATCGCGCCGCTGGCCGTGGCCGGGGTCGCGGGTCGCCGGTAGGTGACCGACACAGGCGCGGTCTTGGCCGCCACCTCAACGCGCCTCGGCGTGGCCTGCCAGGCGCGGCCGCGCGCGCTCACCGAAACGCGCGGCCGCCGGCCGCTGCCACCCCAGCCGAGGATGAGCGGGGTCGCCGCCGGCGCGCCGGTGAACGCATCACTCCGCGCCCAGCGCCAGACCGTCGCGTCGCCGGCGCACCGCGGGCCGCCCGCGGTGACCGACTCCAGGTACGGCCACGGCCGGCCGCGCCGGGCGAGCGCCCCGGCCAGGAGCGGTGCGCGGTGCGGGGTGGCGGTGGCGCCGCCTACCTCCGCGACGACGATCAAGTCGGGGGGGGTGGGCAGGGAAACGAGGGTCTCGGCCAGCGCCGTGGCCCACACCCCGTCGGCCGCCGGCGAGGGGGTCTCCACCACGGTGGCGTCCTCGCACCCTGCGGCCAACGCCGCACGCACCGCCTGCTCGTCGCCGGCGCTCAGCGCGAGGGTCTGCACCGCGACCCCCTGGTCGCGCCAGCGCTCGATCTGGGCGAGGGCGTCGGCGATCCGCGGGTCGAGCTCCCAGTCCGGCAACAGCAGGGCGTCGCCGTGGGCGGTCGGCCGGGGCCCCAGGTGAGGGAGACTCTCCGCCACCACCACCACGCTCAGCGGGCGGCTGGCACCGTAGGGTGGCGATAGCGCGGCCGCCGCGGTCGCCTCCTCAAAGAGGCAGGTGGCGAGCGGCAGGGTGTGGTCCGCGCACCACCGCTCCTCCTCCTCAAAACGGTGCTGGAGGCGGACGAAGGCGCGGTGCTGCTCCTCCTCCATCGCCTCCAAGAGACCGCTGAAGGCGGACTCGCCGCCGGCTCCAACGCACTGGTTGCGGCGCTGCAGGAGGCTGTAGCGGAGCAGGAGGTTGGCGGCCATCTCCACCGCCACGAACGCCCAGGGCTGAAAATCGCCGTCGTTCCACACGGCCTCGCCCACCGCCCCGCTGGCGCGGGTGAGCGCCGCGCCGAGGGCGGCGCGGTCCGCGCCCCACCGCCCCCAGCCCCCACCCTCGGGCAGCGCCACCGCCCCGAGGCGGTGGTCGCGCACAAGCTGGGTGAGCTCCTTGAGGATCAGGAACCGCTGCACCTCGTTGGTCCCCTCGTAGATGTTCAGAACTCGGGCGTCGCGCCGCATCTTCTCCACCGGCCACTCGGTGGTGGCGGAGGCAACCCCGAGGGCGCGTTCGGCGAGGTCGATGGCGCGGTGCAGGGACTCGGAGCAGAAGAACTTCGCCACTGCCGACTCCATGCGCGCGGACTCCACCCCGGGGTGGTCGAACAGCCCCATGCAGAAGAAGGCCACCGACTCGCTCGCGATCGCCTCCGCCGCCAGCCGGTCGAGACAGCGCGCCGCGGCCGGCGTGTGCGCCGCGGGGTGGCCGGCGAGGTAGCCGGCCAGCCACCGGCTGAGGTGGGCGGTCATCGCCGCCGCGGCCACCGCCAGCCCCATGCGGCCGGCGTTGAGGGTCTCCAAGGCGTTCACCTGGCCGTGGCCGGCAAAGCCGATCAGGTTCTCCGCCGGAACGCGCACCCGGTTGAGGGAGAGCTCGTTGGTGGGCGAGGCGCACTGGCCGAGCTTGTGCTCGTCGCTGCCCACCACCAGATTCTCGGCGAAGCGATCCACCATCAGGCCGCTCACCCCCGCGTCGGTCTTGCAGTAGAGGGCCATCTGGTGGGCGACCCGGCCGTTGGTGATCCACATCTTCGCGCCGGTCACCTCGAAGAAGCGGACGAAGGCGGCGCCGTCGGGTCGCCGGCGGACCGCCGCGCAGTCGAACAGCTCCACGATCGTGGTGTCGTGGTCGTAACGGCGCGGCGTCGCCGGGCCAATGTCCGCGGGGTGGGTGAGGACTAGCTCGGCGGTGGCGCCGGGGCGGTAGTCGTAGAACACCTTGGGGCCCACAAAGCGCAGGCGGGAGGCGTCGGCGAGGTTGCGCCGCGCCCCGTCGATCTCGAACCACAGGCGGCCGTCGTCCTCCTCGTGGACCGGGACCTCCACCGGCGTGGCGTGGGTGGTGACGCCGCCCGAGTCGGAGCCGGCAGTGGGCTCGGTGAGGGCGAAGGCCGCGACCCGGCCGCAGGCAAGGCCGCGGAGGTAGCGGAGGTGGGCGGCGCGCTGGAGGTCGATCTCGGCAAGGGCCGCGGCGATGCGGCCGGCCAGCGGGGGCAGGAGCGCGTGGGCCTGCTTCAGGCCGGCGGCGAAACCGGCAAGGTCGCGCCGCTTGCCCGCCTGGGCGGCGCCGTAGAAGGCGAGGAGAAAATCGCCGGCGAGGTACTTGAGGACTCGGGTGTGGCGCAGGTGCGCGTCCACCCGCTCGACGAGCGCCGCCGTATCGCGGGTGAGGCGCGCCGGCTCCGGGTGGGCGAGACCATCGAGGAGCAGGGTGAGGCGCTCGCCGATCTCCGCCAGGCGCGCCGGGTCGCGCACCGCCTCGGTCAGCTCCGCCGCCGCCGCCACCAGCTCCCGCTCCAGGCCGAGGAGGACCGGGGTGGTGCCGATCGAGGTGTTCGCCATGATCAGCAACGACACGGAGGGGTCGACCTCGGTCATCACCTGCCAGTTCAACAGGGCGTAGTCCGCCTTCTTCCACCCCAGACCGCCGAGCTCCTCGGGCACGAGGGTGGCGTACCAGTTGCGCGCCGCAAACCACGCCACGTCCGCGTCCGGCAGGTGGTGGTTGGCGTCGAGGGTGCGGGCGTAGTCGCCCGGGTGATGGCTAAGGAAGTCGGAGAGCGCCGTGTGGATCGCCTGCCAGCGGTCGCGCCGTGTCTCGTCGCGCCACACCGCCTCCGGGGTGAGGAGCGGCAGGTCGCCTGCGGGGCGGGTGAGAAAGTCGCCGGAGGCGTAGGTCGCGGCGCGTTCCATCACCGCGGAATAGGGCGCCACCGCCTCCACCGGGGCGAACGGCGCGCGCAGCAAGGCGGCCGCGCCGGTGAAATCGGGGCTCTCGTCGCGCAGGGCAGCGAGGGCTGCCGCGCCGGCGCGCAGGTGGTACTCCACCGCCTCGCGGTGGAACCCGCCCCCGCCTCCGCTCAGGTGGCGGCGCCAGTCGTCCAGCAGGGCGGCGGCGGCGACGACGTAGCCCGCCAGCAGCGCGGCCGCGTCGCCGGGCGCGTTGGCAAGGAAGGCGTGGACCCGCGAGGCAAGGGAGTCCCAGCGGGTGCGGCAGGCGGCGAAGAGCGGGTCATCCAGCTCCGCCACCAGGGCGGGCGGGGTGGCCTCCAGGGGGGGCCGGACCCCCTCCCAGAGGAGGCGGAGGGTCGTGGCGTCGCGGTAGTACTTGGCGAGGAAGTCGTCCTCCGAGTAGGCGGTGCCACCGAAGACCTGGCCGGCGTTGTAGGCGAAGGCGCCGTGGTTTGGGGTGAGCGACTCCACCGCGTAGGCGAACGGAGCCGCCGGGTCGAGCGCCTCTTCGGTGAGGCCGCGGGCGAGGGCGGTCAAGGCCGCCAGGCGGGCGTCGCAGTCCGCGATCAGCCCCTTCACCGCGCCGAACTTGTCCACCCCGGTGCGCCCCTGGCGGTCGCGGAAGGTGTCGCCGAACTGGACCCGGGAGGCGGCGTAGGCGCGCGCCCGGCCGGTGAGGTAGCCGCCGAAGCCGGCGGCGAAGGCGCAGGCGATCGCGGCACAGCGGCCGGCCGCGCGGCGCGCCGCGCCGTTGCGGTCATGGCTCTGGCGCTCGGCTGCGAGCTCTCGCACGGAAAGGCGCACGCAGCAGAGGCGGGCGGCGCGCACCCCCACGGTGGTCGTCGGTTCGACCGTGGCCTCGGCGAGGGGGAAGCAGGCCGCGCCCTCCTCGGTGGCCACCACCACCCAGGTGGCCAGGGCGGTGGCGACGCCGCGCCACTCCCCGGCGAGGGTCGCGGTCTCGCCGTCGCGCGAGAGCCGCGTCTGCGCCTCGCCGGCGACGGTGAGCCAGCTCCCCGCCGGCCACGCCGGCGGCGCATCGCCCCACAGGGCAACCGCGAGGTGGTGGGCGGTGATCGCCCAGGCGAGGCCCGGCTCCAACGCCGCGAGGGTGTGGACCCCCGCCACCGGCGTGGCCGCGGCGAGCGCCTCCGCGTGGCGGGCCACCCACTGGCCCGCCACGAGCTCGCCCGCCTCCAGCGCCTTGCGGGTGGCGAGGTCGAGACCGGCGCGCAGCACCGCCACCGGCGGCGGCGGGTCGAGGTCGGGGGGGAAGGGGGAGGCGGGTCGCGGCGGCCGCTGGGGAGCACCGGGCAACGCCGCGAGGGCGGGGGCAAGGTGATGGTCGCGGAGGCAGGTGAGATCGGTCTCGGCCCAGAAGAGGTGGTGGCCGTCGAGGTGGTGGGCGGCGAGCGCGATCCAGTCGCGGCCGGCGGCGAGCCACGGTCCGGCCTCGGTGTGGGAGAGCGGCCGCTCGACCACCTCCCAAGCGGCCGCCACCCGCTCCACCGCCGCGCGCAGGGCGGCGAGGGCGGGGCCGTCCACCACCCGCGGACTCTGCTCTAGGGCGCGGTGGTAGGCGGTGCAGGCGCGCGCCACCGCCAGGAGGTGGTCGCGTACCGCCGGTCTCACCCCGTCGCCGAGGGTGTCGAGCCAGGGGGGCGCGGGGCGGGGGTCGAGGCGCGGCGGGTGGAGCGGCCGGGGTGGCGGGGTCGGCCGCGTGGTCGCCCAGCGCTGGGCCACCTCGCCGAGGATGGGGTAGGTGACGTGATGGCGGGTGCGTGACCAGTCGGCAAACCCATCGGCGCGCCAGCACGACTCGCACTTGAGGCAGTTCTCGAAGCTCACCGCGACGCGCGGCTGGCCGACCCAGGTGGCCTCGCGCTCGTAGACGCGCACCGGGCAGACGCGCCACACACGCGCGTCGAGGAACCGCTCGCCTGCCTCCAGATTGCCCGGCTCCGGCCAGAAGAGGCGCATGGGGGCGGTGGTCGGGTCGTGGTCGAGGGTCGCCATCTTCTCCGCCCACGAGGTCTGCTCGGGGGCAGTGGCCGGATCGACGGTGAGGGCGTGCTCGCGTGCCTGCTTCAACCGGCTCGCCGGGTCGCCCCACAGGGTGGCGAGGTCGACGTGAAGGAGCTGGTAGCGCACCCCGTCGCTGAGCAGGCGCGCCACCGCCACCCCCCACGCGGCCAGCGGCGCAACGGCGAGAACGAGGAGGTCGAGGAGGGAGAGGTGGTCGAACAGGGTGGCGGCCGCCGCCGGGAGCTTGCCCTCCAGCGGTTCCTGGTCGTTGGTGTAGAGGCGCGCAAGGGCCGCCATCGCCCCGGCGAGGCGCCGGCCGTGGCGCGCGCCGGCCGCCGGCGGTGGGGTGTCGACGCCCCCCGGCAGGTAGACCACCTGGCCCGGGATGGCATCGTCGCCGCCTCCCAAACAGTTGCTGAGCCAGCGCCACGGATGGCGCCAGGCAAGGCCGTGCAGGAGGCCGCGGCCGAGGTGGAGCGCCCGGCTCGCCCCAGCAAGAGCGCCAACCACCCGCGCCATCTGGCGCGGCGGTGCCAGCTCCTCAAAGCAGCGGCCGAGCCCCCACAGCCGCCGTCGCAGGGGTTGGTCGCGATCGGCGAGCAGCGCCCCGGCGCGCAGGGTCCAGTCGAGGGGGGTGGCGAAGAAGGTGTGGTTGGCCGCGATAAAGCCGGGCCAGCGGGAAAGCCAGCGGGCGTCGCGGCCGTAGACGGAGCTCCGCACCGGCTCGGCGTAGCGGCGGGTCAAAGTCGGCGTGTCGAGCTCCTCGCCGGCGGCGCGCGCCGCGACCACCGCGCGCGCGAAGGTCAGCCCCATGAAGGTGGCGGGGCCGGTGAAGTTCGGGCAGGGGAAGTCGACGCCAATCCCGGTGGCCGCGCCGCCGATGGCGAGGCCGTTGTCCACCAGCCGCGGGGACTCCTTGGCGCCGCCGATGCGGATCAGCTTGGCGCCGAAGCCGGCCAGCTCCGCGCCGGCGAGCCACGGGGCAAGCGCCGGCAGGGCGCGGAGGTGTTCGAGGAGCTGGTGGTGGTTGCCGCGCCATTGCTCGCTTGCCGCTTCCAGCGGCAGGACGTAGCCGAGGGCCAGGGAGTCGCGGTTGGTGTAGAGGAAGCAGCCCGCGTTGAGGCGCGCGGTGCGGCCGCCGAGGATCGGGTTGCGCAGGAGGATCTCGTACGCCGCCCCCTGGTTCGGGGCGAGGTGGAAGCGCGCCTCAATCTCCGCGGCCGAGAGCTTGAGGACCGCCTTCACCCCCTGGGCGAAGTGCGGTCGCTCGACCTCCTCGTACCCCTCGCGACTGACCAGGTGGGAGGCGTCGCCCTCGGCGAGAAAGACCACCGAGCCGTAGACCGCGCCTTGGTCGGTCATCACCCCGATGACCCTTCCCCGCTCGCGCAGCAGGGCGGTGGCGTGGCACCCGGCCAGGAGGGTGGCGCCGAGTCCCTCGGCCCGTTCGGCGAGGAAGCGGTCGAAGAGGGGACGCTGGACCGTGACGCAATGGGGGAAGAGGTGCGCGCCTTCGGGCGCCAGGCCGGCGAGGCCAATGCCATCGGTGATCAGCAGGCCGCGGCGGAAGAGCGGGCGCTCCACCGGCGCGTGGGCCAGGAGGTCGGCGCCGAAGCAATCGTCCGCCACCAGGTTCTCGCAGAAGTAGACCGCCCCGGACCAGTTCTCCGCGCCCGGGTGGCGCCCCCCCTCGATCACCACCACCGCCACCCCCGCCCGCGCCAAGGTCGCCGCCGCCGCCACCCCCGCCGGTCCCGCCCCGATGATTACCACCTCGGTCGCCAGCGCCATGGTCAAGCTCCTCCCGAAGGGCGCGGGATCCCCCCGCGCGGGGTGCATTGGGGTGCATCGGTAAGCCATCGCTCCTTTCTTAGCAATGCGCAGTGGGGTGGACTCGATGGCTTGACGCCCACCGCGCGCCAGCCGAAGGAGCGGACAGTGCCGCCGGTGGCCGCGGCCGGAGAGACCGATGTTGCAGGCGATTCCACCCCCAGCCCCAGTGGCGCCGCACGGCGCGCAGAGCGCAATGCACAGCAACACCCCCGCGGTGGCGGTGGAGGCGATCGCCGCATCGCCGGTGGCCCGGCCGGGGCGGGAGGCGCGGGCGGAGAACGAGGGGCGGCCCGAGGATCGCCGCCAGCGCCGGCGCAAAGGGGGGCCCGCGGGTGTGGAGGAACCGCACATCCTCGACCTCTTCGCCTGAACGGTCCGGTCAAGCGGGCCAACCAGCACGCGGTTGCGTCGCCCTTCGTGCCACTCCGCTCCGAAACTCCACGACCCCTCGGTCGGGCGGTGCCCTCCCCCGGCCGATTTTATGACCTACCCGCGGGGCGCCGATGGGGAGGCCATGAAATGCGTGGGTCGCAGGGTGGGTGACAGGGGTGGCGGCGCCGCCGGTTTCACCTTGATCGAGATCATCGTGGTGATCGCGGTGATCTCCATCCTGGCCGGCACCATGGTGCCGAGCGTGGTGACCCAGATGGACCACCAGCGGGCCACGGCGACGCGCGACGAGATGCGGGCGATCTATCAGGCGATTGTCGGTACCGTCTCCACCGCCGGCCCGGCGGGTGACGGCTATCTCGCAGACCTCGGGCAGCTCCCCACTTCGCTCACCGCGCTGCTGACCCAAGGTCTCCAGCCCCCCTACGCCCTCCACCTCGCCGGGGTCGGCATGGGGTGGCAGGGGCCATACCTGGTGGGTGGCTTCGCGGATGGGAGCGGGTTGACCGACGGCTGGGGCCACAACTACCGCTACAACCGCACCACCGGTCAGATCACCAGCGGCGGCCGGGACGGCCGGATCGGCACCGGCGACGACCTCACCCTCCCGCAGACCCCGATCCCGACTCGCCGGCCGTACTCGGTGGTGGTGCAGGCCAACAGCGCCCTTGTCCCCGGCAATACCGTCACCCTCGACAACACCACCGCCCAGGTCTACGCCTACTACGCCAACGGCGGCAACGAACGATCGGTGCGACTGGCCTGGGCCAACCATGCCTTCCGTACCCCGTCCGGCCGCGACCTCCCCCTCGGGGTCCACGCCCTCCGGGTGGTCGGGCGCAACGGTGGCAGTGCCGGCGACTACTCGGGTCGCGAGGTGGTGACCACCACCACCGCGCCGAGCACCACGATCTACCTGCCGTGAGTGGCAGCAGCCACCCATCTCGACGCACCCAGTTTTCTGAAGGAGACCCAACCCGTGAGCACACCCACCCTCGATACCCTGATTGCCGGAAGCTGCGACATCCCGTCGGCGCCGCCGGTGGTCACCGACCTCATGGCGGCGATGGCCAACCCGATGACCGACGCGCAGCAGATCGCCGCGGTGATCGCCCGTGATCCGACCCTGGTGGCACAGCTCCTGCGCGTCGCCAACTCGCCCTTTTACGGTCGCCGCGGCCAGGTGGCGAGCGTCGAGGCGGCGGTGATGACCCTCGGCTTCCACGCGGTGCGCAACCTGGTGGTGGCGCTGTCGACCCGCGGCGTCTACGGCGAGTTCACCGGCCTCACCCGCGCCCTGTGGGACCACGCCAACGCGGTCGCCCAGGCGTCCGGGGCGATCGCTAAGCACGTCGGGAAAATCTCGGTGGAGGATGCCCTCGCCGCCGGCCTGCTCCACGATCTCGGCATGGTGCTGCTGTTGCGCGCCGACCCGCCGGGGTATGAGGCGCTGGTGGCCGGGGCGGGCGATGTGATCGCCCTGGCGGCGGCGGAGCGGGCGCGCTTCGGCTTCGACCACGGCGACGCGGGGGCGGCGGTGGTCCTCCACTGGTCTCTCCCCGAGTCCTTGGTGGCGGTGGTGGGCGCGGTCCACTGCCTCACGCGGGTGGCGGAGGAGGGTGCGCCGGTTACCCGCCTGGCCGCGTGCGTGACCCTTGCCGATGGCCTGTGTGGCGAGCGCGGCCTCGCCCCGGTGGGGCCGCCTCCCGGCTGGGACGGGGGTGGCGCCTTGGAGCTGCTCAACCACGGCGTCGCCCTCGATGAGCTGCGCGGGGTGGTCGAGGACAGCTTGAGTCAGGCGCAAGGGATTCCGATGTAGCTCCCCATGCCAAGCGTGTGTCCTGCGATAAATACCGCCTTGCTCCCCGCCCCCCTGGCGCCGCCGCCGCGGGCGCCGGTGCGCCTGCGCACCGGCCTCCTCGGTCTCGGGGTCGCGCTGGTGACCGTGGCGGTCATGGCGTGGCTCACGGCGCGCACGGCGGCGCGGGTGGCCAGTCTGGAGATGGAGCACGCGCGCTCCGCAGGCCGCCTGAACCGTGTGGAGCAGGTGATCGGGGGGTTCCCCACAACCACGGCCTCAGCCACCCCGGTGGCTGGGCCCAACCAGTAGCAGAAGGAGAATGAGATGAAGTCAGCCAACGTGCACCACGGCCGTCTGATGAACAGCGGTTTCACCCTCATCGAGATCATCATCGTGATCGCGGTGATCGCCGTCCTCGCGGGGATCGCCACGCCCTCGATCGTGAAGAACATCAGCGATTCACGGATCGCCCGGGCGCGCAGCGACTGCAAAGAGGTCGCCTCCACCATGGCGAGCTTCTACAAGGACGTGGCCCGGTGGCCGAAGGCGCAAGACACCGCCCACCCGTCCTACTACTTCACCTTGAAGACGGCGGGCACCGACCCGGCCTGGATGTGGGGTGGCAACTGGCAGACCCGCAGCGACACCTTCGAGAACCAGCTCATCAAGAACACCCCGGCCTATCCCACCACCGGCGAGCAGCGGTGGGACGGCCCCTACCAGACGGAGTTCAAGGCGGACCCGTGGAACCACCCCTATATCTGTGCCGTCTGGTACCTGACGCCCGGCGACACCCACCCGGTCTACGTCCTCTCCGCCGGGAACGACGGGATCTTGCAGACCCGCCCCGGCCAGCTCCTCGCCGGCGACGACATCGGCTTCCGCATCCAGTAAGGCAAAAGCGCGAGCCGCTGGCCGGCGCTGTGTCCCTCCGCCGCAGCCGTCCTATTGGAGCCCGCCCCTCGGGGCGGGCTCCCGCGTCTTGCCCCTACCGGTTTCCGTGAACCCATGAGCTCAAACGCTCCCGCCCCAGCTGCCGTGAGCCGGCCGACCGGCCCGTCCCTGCCCCTCGGCGAACGGCTGGTGGCCGCCGGCCACCTCAGCCGCACCCAGCTCGACGTCGCCTTGCGCGAGCAGCGACGCACCGGCGCGCTCCTCGGCAAGGTCGTGGTCGGCCTTGGCTTCGTCAGTGAGGAGGTGGTGGAGGCGGCCCTCGCCGACGAGGCGGGGAGCCGGCGGGTTCGCCTCGAGTTCATCACCCTCCAGCCGGAGGCGATTGCGCTGGTGCCGGAGGCGATCGCCCGCCACCACCACCTGATCCCCATTGCCGTGCAAGACGGCGTCTTGCAGGTGGCGATGTCCGACACCTTTGACGTGGTGGCGGTGGACGCGGTGGAGCGTGTCTGCCACCAGCGAGTGGAAGTGGTGGGGGCGTCGCGCCAGGAGATCGACCAGGCAATCGACCGTTCCTACCAGCGCCACACCGCCTCTCTCGAACAGATCACCGACGAGGTCCTCGCCCACCTCGACCACGACGCCGACGCCGTGGAGCGGGGCCAGGACACCCCCCTCATTCGCCTGGTGGACCAGCTCCTGCGCGACGCCATTGACGAACGCGCCACCGACATCCACATCGAACCCGAGGAGCGGGTGGTGCGGGTGCGCCTCAGGCTCGACGGAATGTTGAGCCAGACCGCGGTGCTCCCCGCCCGCCTGGCGCGGGCGGTGGCGGCCCGGATCAAGATCCTCGCCGATCTCAACATCGCCGAGACGCGCGCCCCCCAGGATGGCCGCATTGGCATCAAGGTGGGGGAGCGCGAGGTCGACCTGCGCGTCTCCACCCTGCCGACGATCCACGGGGAGAACGTGGTGATCCGCATTCTCGACCAATCCGGAGTCGTCCTCTCCATGGAGGAGCTCGGCTTCTCCCCCGGCCACCTCGCCCTCTTCCACGGCCTGATCAAGCGGCCGAACGGGGTGCTCCTGGTCACCGGCCCCACCGGCTCGGGCAAGTCCACCACCCTGTACACGGCGCTCTCGGCACTCAACTCCATGGAGCGGTCGATCTTCACCCTCGAAGACCCGGTGGAGTACCGCCTGCCGATCATCCGCCAGACACAGATGAATCCCGCCGCCGGGATGACCTTCGCCACCGGCCTGCGGGCCCTTCTGCGCCAGGACCCGGACGTGATCCTGGTAGGCGAGATGCGCGACCACGAGACCGCCGAGCTGGGGGTGCGCGCGGCCCTCACTGGCCACCTGGTCTTCTCCTCCCTGCACACCAACAACGCCGCCGGCGCCCTCCCCCGCATGATCGACATGGGGATCGCCCCCTATCTGGTGGCGTCCTCGGTGAACGCGGTGATCGCCCAGCGGCTGGTGCGCAAGGTGTGCAACCGGTGCACCACGCCGGTCCTCTACACCGACGAGGAGCTGAACCGCCTCGGCATGGGAGAGGCCGCGGGCCTCCCCTTCTTCCGCGGCAGCGGCTGCGCGGCGTGTCACCAGAGCGGCTACCGAGGGCGGGCGGCGATCTTCGAAATCCTGGTGGTGGACGACGCGATCCGCGAGATGGTCCACAAGCAAGCGAGCAGCGCCGAGATTCAAGCCACCGCCGTGGCCGGCGGCATGGCCCTGTGTAGGCAAGACGGAATCCAGAAGGCGATGGTGGGGGTGACCACCCTGGAGGAGGTGGCGCGGGTCACCTAAATGACAGGCGGTGACGGGCGCGCCAGCCGCCCCATCGTCGCGCCGCGTCCTCGGCCGCGGGACATAGCGGGGAGTAGGGACGAGGGAGGAGAAAGGGGGTGGGAGGCTTCATCCCCCGGTGCAGAGCCTCCGCGCGCCCCCGCCTTCCCGGCCGCGACCCAGGCGGCTGTTCGCCCGCACCCCCTCTCGCCTCTCTACTTCCAACTTCCTTCTACCTCCCACTTTTCTTCTCCATTGGCTCACCGATAAGGCACGGGGAGCGACGCGCAGATGGCCTATTTCCGATACCAAGCGGCCACCGCCACCGGGGAGTCCACGGGGGGGGTGGTGGAGGCAGCCGACGAGCAGGCGCTCTACGCGCAGTTGCGGACCCAGGACCTCTTCCTGCTGAGCGCGCGGCCGGAGGGGCGCCGCCACCATCTCGACCACCGCATCGCCCTCTCTCGCGGTGAACGGCTGGAGGTAACCCACCACCTGGCCACCGTCCTCGGTGCCGGGATCGGCCTGCTCACCGCCCTCGAGGACCTGGTGGCCCACGCCGCGCCGCGCCAACGGTCGATGTTCACCACCATCGTCGAGCAGGTGCGCGGCGGCGGTGACCTCTCCGTCGCCCTCGCCCTCTTCCCCCTGGCCTTTCCCGATACCTACGTGCAGGTGGTCGCGGCGGGCGAGGCGACCGGTGGGCTGGGGGAGCGGTTCGCCGACCTGGCGCTGGATCTCGAGTATCAGATCGAGCTGCGCCGGCAGGTGCGCAAGGCGGTCGCCTATCCCCTCACCTTGGTGGTGGCGGTCGCCGCTCTGGTGGTCCTCGTCTTCACCTTCGTGGTGCCGCAGTTCGCCCCGATCTTCGAGCAGGCGGGCGTGAACCTGCCCCTGCCGACCCGGGTAGTGGTGGGGGTGAGCCACTTCATGCAGGGTCAGTGGCCGGTGATCGTGGGCGCGGTGGTGGTCGGGGTGGGGGGGGTGATGGTGGCGCGCGCCCTGCCTGGGGGCCGGCGACTCCTCGATCGCCTCTTGCTCGCCCTACCGTGGATCGGTGCCCTGCGCGCCGAGCTGGCGGTGGCCGCCATCGCCCACCTCCTTGGCCTCCTCTACACCGCCGGGGTGGGGCTGCTGAAGGCGCTCGATCTCACCGCCGGGGTGGTGGAGTCGCCCACCTACCGGGAGGCCCTGCTGGCGGCGCGCGAGCGCGTGGCGCGGGGTGAGCCCCTGTCGGTGGCGGTCGCAGCCTCCGGGCGCTTCCCATCTTTGTTCCAGCGGATGGTGGAGATCGGCGAGCGGACCGGGGAGCTCGACGCCACCTTGGCGCGCGCCAACCGGTACTACCGCGAAGAGGTGCCACGGGTGATCGAGTCGACCCTCGGGATCCTCCAACCGCTGCTTCTGGCCTTCCTCGGCGCCATTGTCGGCGGCGTCGCCCTCGCCATCTTCTTGCCCATGTACCGGATGATGGAGGTGGTGGGATGAGGGCGTGGCGCGGCGGTGGCCGGCTCCTTGGGGTGGGGCTGATGCGCGACCGCGGGGTGGTGCAGGAGGTGGTGGTCGGGCGCGGCGGAATCGAGTCGGTGGGCGAGGGAATCCCCTTCGCCTATCCCGAGGACGACCTCCCGGCGCTGGCCGCAGCGCTGGCCAGCGCGATCCACCAGGGGCGGTGGCGTGGCCGGCGGGTGGCGGTGGCGATCGCGGCCCACTGGTGTGACCACTGGATTGCGACCCTGCCGCCGGTGAAGGAGCGCCACCTGCCCCTGCTGGTCCAGCGCGAGGTGGTGGCGCACGTGGGGGAGGGAGCGCTCCCCACCTGGGGGTACGAGGTCCACCCGGCCAGCGCGGCGGGGCCGTCCACGGTCGTGGTGACCAGCGCCGATGGGGCGGTGATCGCGGCCGCCGAGGCGGCAATCCGCACCGCGCGCTGCGTGCCGGTGTGCGCCACCACCAGCCAGATCGCCGGCCTGGCGCGCCTGCGCCATCCGGATCAGCTCGACGGCCTCGGGGTGGTGGTGCAGATCACCATCGGCCGCCACGAGACCGGCTTCGTGGTCTTCGAGGAGGGGCGCCTCTTGTTTAGCCGCACCCTCATGCGTGGGCTCGAACCGGAGGGTGACCCGGAGGGGCGGAGCGTGGCCACCGCCGGTGAGCAGGCGCAGCTTGAACAGCTCGCCCTGGAGATCCAGCGCTCCATCCTCTACGTGAAGCGGGAGATCCGCCGTCCCCTAGAGCTGGCGATCATGGGCGGGATCCCGCGTAGCTGGGAGTGGGTGAAGGAACAGATGCGCCTCCTCGTCGACCTACCCCTCGGCTGGGAGACCCTGCCCCTGGACCAATCGGTGGCCGGGCGGTGCGAAGAGTCGTTGCGCCTGATCGCCCGTGGTGGAGCCCTCACCACCTGTCTTTCCCCGACCCTCAACCTCTTCCCGAAGCGCACCGTGGACGAGCGCCATCCGCGCGCCGGGATGGCGCTGGCGGCGGCAGCGCTGCTGGTGTGGCTGGCGGCGGCGGCCGGTATCCCGCGCATCGTGGAGCTGCACCACCGCCTGGCGGCGGACGGCGAGGCGCGCGCGCGAGCGGCCACCCAGCGCACGGCGATCGCGGCGCGGGTCGAGCCGGACTACCCGCGGCTGGTGGCGGCGCGAGCGGAGATCGAGCGCTACCTAAAAACCATGGTGGGACGGCGCCAGGGGCCCGACCCCGCCGAGGCCTTGGCGCGCCTGGGCGTGGTGGCGGCGGCGGACACCCTCCTCCTTGCTGCGCGCCTCGAACGGTCTGCCCACGGCTGGACCGGCACCCTCGACGGGGCGGTGATCGCCGCCAACGGGCGAGACGCGGCAGCGGCGTATGAACGGCTCTTGGGCCGTCTGGAGCAGATGCCCGGGGTCACCCTCAACCTCTCCAGCCGCCAGCGGGTACCGCCCGAGGTGGGTGGGCAGGGAAGCCTCCGTCTGGCGGGGGAGTCCACCACCTACCCCTTCGAGCTCCGCCTCTCCTTCGCCAACGGAGACGGGGTATGAAGATGGCTCAGAACGGTGTCGTGACCCTCGTCCTATTTTTGGGGCCGGTGGTAGCTGGGTTGGCGTGGCTGCTGCTCCTCCGTCCGCTGGACGCGGGGGTGGTCGCGGCCGAGCAGGCGTGGCAGCAGGAGGAGGCAACCCAGAACGAGGTGGCAAGCCACGCGGACGAGCTGGCTGGCGGCCACCTCATCGAGGCGATGGCGCAGGTGGAGTGGCTGCGTGACCGGCTGCGTCCCGGGGCGGGTGCTGCCTTCGTGGAGGCGGTGGGCCGGGCGGCGGCCGAGCTCGGCGTGGGTGCGGTGGAGGTGCAGCGGCCGGGGACGGAGAACGATCCGACCACCGGCCTGCGCCTGGAGCGGGTCGCCCTGCGGGTGGTGGCGCCCTACCCCAAGATCGCCGCCCTTTGGCACCTCCTCGAAGCGCGGCAAGAGACCGCTTCGGTGACCACCCTCTCCCTCTCCCGTTACGGCGACCAGGTGGCTGCCATCTTTGAGGTGGCCCTGCCGGTGAACTTGGGGGCAACGCCGTGAGCCGCGTTCCCATGCCGGTGGTGGTGGGGCTCCTCCTCGTCCTGGCGGCGGTGGCGGTGGTGCGCAACGTCCTCTTCTTCCGCACCGGCGACCCCCCGCGTGCGGCGGCGGTAACGGCCGGTCCAGCCACCGATCCCACGGTGGATTGGGCGGCCGATCCGACGACCGACTCCGCGCTGGCTCCGGTGGCCGATCCGGCCACCGATCCCACGGCCGATCCCACGGCCGCGCCGGCGGCCGAGGCGATGGTGGATCCGGAGGAGCGCGCGCCGTTGGAGGCGGTGGCGCCCCCCCTACCCACCGGCCCGCCCGAGGCATGGCTGGCCAAGTGGCGGGCGCGCGAGCTCTCCCGCTCGGTCGATCCGGCAAACGACCCCTTCCATCTTCCCCACCCACGCCAGACGGTGGCGATCGCGCAGCACGCGCCGTCGCTGCAGGGGGTGCTCACCGGCGAGGGACGTACCACCGCCCTGGTGGACGGGATGGCGGTGGCGGTCGGCGACCCCCTCGCCGGCGGCCGGGTGGCGGCGATCGCCGCGACCGGGGTGCGGATCAGCACGCCGCACGGCGACCGGTGGCTCGAGTTTCAGCCATCGCCCGCCGATGCGCTCGCGGATGGAGGTGAGTGAATGAAAGCTTGGCGCGGAAGGTTCGAACCACGACGGCTCGGCGCGCTGGCGCTGCTCCTCTCGGCCTGCATCCACCCGCCGGCGGTACCCCCGGCGGTGGTCCCGCCGGCCACGGCCGCCTTTCCCGCGGTCACCCCCGCGCAGATGGAGGTGGTGGCGGTGGCCGAGCCGGCGCCGGCCCCGCTGCCCGAGCGGTTCACCTTGGCGGTGAACGGCGCCGAGCTACGCGACGTCCTCATGCTCCTCGCAAAAGATGCCTCCTTCTCCCTCGTCCTCGACCCCGGGGTCGGCGGGCGGGTGAGCGTCGACCTTAAGCGGACCACCCTGCCCGAGGCCCTCGACGCCCTGCTGGCGCCGCTTCACCTCGCCTACCAACTCGATGGCGACCGGGTCCATGTCTACCAGCCCGGGGTGGTCACCCGCGCCTTCCACCTCGACTATCTCAACGCCAAGCGCGACGGCCACTCGACCCTCACCATCTCCTCCGGGGGCGGCGGGGGCGGTGAGAGTGGCGGCGGCAGCAGCAGCCAGAGCCAGGCGTCCACGGAGATCACGCGTCAGGTGAGCACGGACGTGTGGGCGGCGGTGGAGCTGGGGCTAACCAGCCTGGTGGGGGCGAATACCGAGGGGAGCCGGGCGCAGGTGGTGGTGAACCGCGACGCGGGCACGGTCTTGGTGACCGCCGACGCCTCCCTCATGGACCGCGTCGCCGCCTACCTGCAGGCGGTGGAGGGAGCGATGGGCCGCCAGGTGATGATCGAGGCGAAGATCGTCGAGGTGGAGCTCAACGACGCCCACCGCCTCGGGGTCAACTGGGCGGCGGTCGCCTCCGCCAGCGGCGGCTTCACCGGTTCGCTCACCGGGGGCGCGGCCGACCTCATGGCGAAGTCGCCGATTTTTGCCCAGCAGCTTGGCGGCGGGGAGACCGCCTTTCGCGTCGGCGCCACCTCCCACGACCTGGCGGTAGTCCTCGACGCGATCGCTACCCAGGGGCAGGTGCGGGTGGTCTCCAGCCCGCGAGTGGCGGCGCTCAACAACCAACCGGCGGTCATCAAGGTGGCACAGGAGCAGACCTTCTTCTCCCTCGACCGGCAGACCAACACCGAGGCCGGGGTGCAGCAGGACACCTTCACCGTGGACAAGGAGAAGTACACGATCGGCGTGGTCCTCGACATCGTCCCCCGGATTGGCGCCGACGGCACGATCACCATGGGGGTCCACCCGAGCATCACCGACTTTGCTGGCGAGGACGTCTTCCCGCCCGGCGCCAAGGGCGCGGGGATCCTCGCCAACGCCCCGATCCTCAAGGTGCGCGAGCTCGACACGGTGGTCCGTCTCAACGATCGCGAAACCCTGGTGATCGCCGGCCTCATCCGCCAGGAGGATCGCGACGAGGTGGAGCAGGTCCCCGGCCTCGGCGACCTCCCATTTGTCGGCGCCCTCTTCCGGCACACCCGGCAGGTGAAGGCAGGTTCCGAGCTGGTGATCTTCCTCACCCCGCACCTGGTCCACGGCGGGGAGGACTTCGCCGCCGACTTTCCCCTCAGCCAACGCACCCCCACCTACCACCTCGGCGGCGAGGCAGGCCGCTTCGGTTATGCGGCGGAGCAGGAACCACCGTGGCGAGGGATCCAATGAGCGCGCCCGCTTGGGGTGGCTGGTGGGGCTGGCTCGCGGTGGCCGTCCTGGCGATCGTCGCCCCCGCCGCAGCCGACCCTCTCGATGACCTGGCGGGCCAGATCGCCGAAGCCCAGCGCACCGGCCACGAGTCGTTCACCCCCCTGCCGAGTCCAGACGCAGCCCCCCCCGGCGTGGCCGACCCCGCCAACGCTCCGCTACCCCCCGCGGGCGCCACAGCCAGCGCGGCTCCTCCGGCCACCGCCACGGCGGTTGTGCCCCCCGCCGACGACGCGCGCGCGGTCGCGCTCCCGGCGGGCGAAGCGGCGGCGGGCCACTCGGAGGTCGCGATCGAGATTCGCCGGCAGGGCGGTCCCAGTGATCGTCAGGGGGTGGCCGCCGACCTCCTGCGCCGCGGCAGCGAGGCGCTCCACGCCGGCGCCGTCGAGCGCGCCGCACACCTGCTCACCGCCGCGGTGCAGCTCGACCCGGCGAACGGCCGCGCCCACGCCAACCTGGGGGGCGCCTTGCTGCAGCTCGGCGAGGGCGAGCGGGCACTGGCCGAGCTGGAGACCGCCGTCGCCCTCTGCCCCGATCTCGGCGCGGCGTGGACCAACCTCGGCCTCGCCGAGGCGCGGGTCGGCCGCACCACGGCGGCGCGCACCCACCTCCTGCAGGCCGCCGCCCTCGACCCCGACGCGGCCGCACCGCTGGTCAACCTCGCGGGCCTGCAAGCGGCCCACGGCGAGCACGAGGCGGCCCTCCTCACCCTCCGCCGCGCCCTCGCCTGTTCGGTGGTGCCGCCCCAGGCCCACCTCCAGCTCGCCCGCCTTCTCGCCGAGGCGGGGCGGCCGGCGGAGGCAGGGAGCCATCTGAACCTCTACCTCGCCACCGCCGCCGGGGTGGATCCCGAGCTCACCGGCCGCCTGCGCGCCCACCTCGCCACCCTGCGTGGCGAGGACCGCGGCGTGGGTGGCGACGCAGAGCCAGCCGCTCCAACCACCGTCCGCGACGCTGCGGAGCGCACCCCAGGCGCTTTGCCCGCGCCCACCCTCGGCCTGGCCAGCGGCGACGAGTAGCGACCGGACTTCGGCACGAGCCCCCGCGGCACAGCGGCCTCTCCGAACGCTCCTCGAATGGCTCCCAGCCCTGGCGTAGGGACCCCTCCCCGAGTACCCGGTGGCGCTGGCGATCCGCAACCACGCCGCTCTCCTCTTCCGGAAGGAGCTGACCGGCCGCGGTGGCTCCTCGGTGGCGCCGAGCGGGAGGGGGTCGAGCTGCAGATGGAGGGCTTCCGGCGCGACCCGGACCCCCATCCCGATCGGGCCATGGAACGGGAGTAGGTGCGCCCCTTCCGCGCCCGCGCCGGGGTGACACCGTGATCGCCACCGCCTGGGTTCACCCGCAAGAGGGTCCTCCCCGCCGCCCTCGGTGAACCGCCGCCGCGTGCAGTTCGCGCGCGCGATCGTTCCGGCGGCGGGGCTGCGCAACCGCACCGTCCGCGAGATCCCGCGTGACCTGGCCCCCGTCCAGGGATTACTCGCCGCCCGCGCAGCGGGCGGCGTACCTACGCCGTGAGGCGCGCCACCAGCCCCGGGAGCTGTCGCGCGATCTCCGCGCGGGTGACCACCTGCGCCGCCCCCAGCGCCCGCGCCTGGCGCATGGCGCCGGCGTTGGCGTGGTGGGTGTAGGCGAGCACCCCCACGTTCGCGGTGGCTGGCTGTGCCTGCCAGCGGCGCAACAGCTCCAGGGGGTCGAGGTGGGTCGCGTCGAGGTCGACGATCAGCAGCTCCGGCGGCGCCGCGGCCGCCGCGGCGAGCAGGGCGTCGCTCCCGCCCCCCGCCAGCGGGGTGTGGCCCGCCTGGCGCAGGAGGGCGTCGAGCTTGGCGGTGAAGAAGAGGTCGTGGACCGCGAGGAGGACGGTGGCCATGGGAAATCCTTTCGTGGGTGGCCTCCCTCTGTGGCCGTTCGCGTCCCTCTCCACAAGGCCTCACCCGGGGAGCGGATCGTGCGCATCGGCGTGGGAATGGGCCCGGCGCGCCGGTCTTGCCAGACCGCGCCCAGCGTCCCCCGCGCGCCGGCCCCCCCGCGCGTGGTCCCCCGCACCCCGCGATCGTCGCAATCGGGCGAGGAGGCAGAAGAGAAGACGGCCCGCCGAGGCGCGCGGGCGATCTCGCCGATCGCCGGGGAGAGATCCGGGTTGAGGGCGGCGCGCCGCTCTGCAACCCTCGGGGCCATGGAGCTCGCCACCGACCGTGCCCGCCTCATCGAGCTGCTCGCCGCGCGCTCCTTTCGCTACCAGCCCGCCGCGCCCTTTCGTCTCGCCTCGGGCCGCACCTCGCCCTACTACTTCAACTGCAAGACCACCCTCTACCACCCGGAGGGGTTGGTGGTGGTGGGGCGCTGCCTGTTCGCGGTGGTCGCACCCCTGGGGGTGGCGGCGATCGGCGGCCTCACCCTGGGGGCCGACCCCCTCGCCTTCGCCTGTGCCTACTGCTCCGAGGTCCAGGGGAACCCCATTGAGCCATTCGTCGTGCGCAAGCAGGCGAAGGACCACGGCACCTGCCTGCCGATCGAGGGCAACGTTGTTGCCGGGGATCGGGTGGTGGTGGTGGACGACGTGATCACCACCGGCGGCTCTGCCCTCAAGGCGATCGCGGCGTGCCGCGCGGCGCGGCTGGAGGTGGTCCACTGCTGCGTGGTGGTGGATCGCCAAGAGGGGGGGCGCGAGGCCATCGAGGCGGCTGGCGTCGCGGTCACCGCGCTCGCCACCCGCACCGAGGTGATGGCGGTCCGCACGGCCACACCGCCACCACCGCGTCACGATCGGTAGCGCGGACGTACCCGTCGTCGTGGATCACGGTCGCCGTCTGGCACCACCACCCGAACCGCGTCGCGCCGGGTAGCGCGTGTTGTGGCCGTGCGCCGCCACCGGTGGCGCCCGCGCTGCCCCCCCTGCGCGTGCGCCTCGCCTTCCCGCTTCGCCCCCGCGTCGGTGGGTAGTTCGCGAAACCGCATCGCCCCCCTCCGCGTCCCGGCGGCGTTGCCCGCCCCCGGGACGGCGCACCTCACGCTCCCGTGTTGCCAAGGGGGCGATCGGTCGTCTCCACCCCGCCCTCGCGGGTCGCGACCCTGCCAGGCCAGACCCCGCGGCCGGCGAGCTGTCGCGGCGCCGAGTTGCGAGGGGGGCGGGAGGCGCGGGAGGGCCACGGTCCACCGGGCCCACAAGACGCGGCTGGCGCGCGGGGTCGCGTGGCCGGTGGTCGGGGGTGTTCCGGCCACCGCCCAGAGGCTGAAAGGCGCTGGGCGAGGTGGTAGCCTCCGCGCCCTGTTCAACCGGCAACCGGTGGGGGTGGGCGTGGACGCGCGGTACGAGCCGAAGGTGGTGGAGGCGAAGTGGCAGGCACGGTGGCGCGAGGCCGCTGCCTTCCGCGTCGCCGGCGGGCAGCCGGGGAAGAAGTTCTACTGCCTGGAGATGTTTCCCTACCCGTCGGGTCGCATCCACATGGGCCACGTGCGCAACTACGCGATCGGGGACGTGATCGCTCGCCTGCGCCGGCGCCAGGGGTTTCACGTGCTCCACCCGATGGGGTGGGACGCCTTCGGGATGCCGGCGGAGAACGCCGCCATCGAGCGCCACATCCACCCGGCCAAGTGGACGCGCACCAACATCGCCTACATGCGCGCGCAGCTCGACCAGCTCGGCCTCTCCATTCCGTGGGAGCGCGAGGTCGCCACCTGCGACCCGGCCTACTACCGGTGGGAGCAGCTCCTCTTCACCCAGATGGTGGAGCGGGGGATCGCCTACAAGCGGTACGGCGAGGTGAACTGGTGCGACACCTGCGCCACCGTGCTGGCCAACGAGCAAGTCGAGGAGGGCGCCTGCTGGCGGTGCGGCAAGCCGGTGCGCCTCAAGCCGCTGGATCAGTGGTTCCTGAAGATCACCGCCTACGCCGACGAGCTGCTCGCCGGGCTCGACACCCTCGACGGCTGGCCAGAGCGGGTGCGGACCATGCAGCGCAACTGGATCGGCCGCTCGGAGGGGGCGCGGATCCGCTTCCCGGTGGCCGACAGCGCGGCGGTGATCGAGGTCTTCACCACTCGCCCGGACACCCTCTTCGGGGTCACCTTCCTCTCCATCGCCCCGGAGCACCCCCTGGTGGAGGAGATCACCAGCGCCGCCCAGCGGCCGGCGGTGGCGGCGTTTCGCGAGCGGCTGGCGCGCCAGCGCGCCGAGGCGCGGCCGGGAGACGAGGTGGAGGTGGAGAAGGAGGGGGTCTTCACCGGCGCCTATGCTTTACCGCCCGGAGGTCGTGAGCAGGTGCCGATCTTCGTTGCCAACTTCGTCCTCATGGGCTACGGCACCGGCGCGGTCATGGCGGTCCCGGCCCACGACCAGCGCGACTTCGACTTTGCCCGCAAGTACCACCTCCCCATCCGGCCGGTGATCCTCCCCCCGGATCCGGACCACCCGGGCGCCCTTCTCCCCCTCGACCCAGCGACCATGACGGCGGCGTACGAGGAGGAGGGGGTGATGGCCGCCTCGGGCGAGTTCGACAACCTCTCGTCGGCGGCGGGGAGGCAGGCGGTGGTCCGCTGGCTTGCGGAACGCGGCGACGGCCGGGCCGAGGTGACCTACCGCCTGCGCGACTGGGGGATTTCGCGCCAGCGCTACTGGGGGACGCCGATCCCGGTGGTCTACTGCGCCACCTGCGGGATGCAGACGGTGCCGGCCGCCGAGCTGCCGGTGGTGTTGCCCGAGGACGTGGCCCTCACCGGCGCGGGCGGCTCGCCGCTGGCCGCCTGCGAAGGCTTCGTCCACACCCTCTGCCCGAAGTGCGGCGGTCCGGCGCGGCGCGAGACCGACACCTTCGACACCTTCATCGAGTCGTCGTGGTACTTCCTCCGCTACGCCTCGCCCGACCCGCGCCGGGAGGCCACCGGCGACGCCCTGCGCTTCACCCCGGAAGAGCTCGCCCGCGGCCCCTTCGACCGCGCCGCGGTGGACTACTGGATGGCGGTCGACCAGTACATCGGCGGCATCGAGCACGCGGTGCTCCACCTCCTCTACGCCCGCTTCTTCACCAAGGTTCTGCGCGACCTCGGCCACCTTGGGGTGGACGAGCCGTTCGCGCGCCTGCTCACCCAGGGGATGGTGTGCAAGGAGACGTGGCGGTGCGCCGACCACGGCTGGCTCCTGCCCGAGGAGGTGACCGAGGGGCGGTGCGTGCGCTGCGGGGTGAGCGCGGAGCGTGGCCGGGTAACGAAGATGTCGAAGTCGAAGAAGAACGTGGTCGACCCGGATGCGCTAATCGACCGGTACGGCGCCGACACCGCCCGCCTTTTCTCCCTGTTTGCCGCGCCGCCCGAGCGCGACCTGGAATGGAACGAGGAGGGGGTCGAGGGGTGCTACCGCTTCCTCGGCCGCGTCTGGCGCCTGGTGGCGCAGGTGGTGACCCTGCCCGCGGCGACCGCAGACACGGACGGGGGCGAGGCGGGGCGGGCGCTCACCCGCCGGCTGCATCAGACGATCCGCAAGGTGACCCGCGACTGCGGGGAGGAGTTTCACCTCAACACCGCCATCGCCGCGATCATGGAGCTCGCCAACGCCGCCCAGAGCTACCTCGCCGGGCCGGCGGGGACGGGGGCGGTGGCGCGGCCGGCAGTGGAGGGGATCGTCCACCTCCTCAACCCATTTGCCCCGCACCTCACCGAGGAGCTGTGGGCGGCGCTTGGCCACCCCGCGCCCCTCTACGCGACGCCGTGGCCGGGCTTCGACGAGGAGCTGGCCAAGGAGGAGACGATCGAGCTGGTCTGCCAGGTGAACGGCAAGGTCCGCTCCCGCCTCAGCGTCGCCGCCAACGCCGGCCAGGCCGCCCTGGAGGCGGCGGCCCTCGCCGACCCGATGGTCCAGAAGTGGCTTGCGGGCAAGAGACCGCGGAAGGTGATCGTGGTACCGGGTCGCCTCGTGAACGTGGTCGTGTGACGGGCGCACCAGCCACTCCCTCTTCGCGCCGCGTCCTCGGCCGCGGGAACAGCGGAGTAGAAGGTAGAAGGTAGAAAGGGGTGGCGCATCACCGGGGCCACCGAGCCTGCACCCCCTTCCTACTTCCTACTTCCCTCGACTTCCCCCTTCCCCTCACCCCACCCACACGGTCTTGATGTTGACGAACTCGCGGATGCCGTAGCTGCCGAGCTCGCGCCCATAGCCCGATGCCTTGATCCCGCCGAAGGGGAGGCGCGGGTCGGACTTCACGAGGCCGTTGATGAACACCGCGCCCGCCTCGATCCGCGCCGCGATCGCCTCGCCGCGTGCGCGATCGGCGGTCCAGATGGAGGCGCCGAGGCCGAAGCGGGTGTCATTGGCGATCGCCACCGCCTGCGGCTCATCCACGGCCGCGATCACCGCCGCCACCGGGCCGAAGAGCTCCTCCGCGTAGGCGGCCTGGCCCGCGACCACGTCAATGAGCAGGGTCGGGGGGTAGAAGGCGCCACCCCCCGGAGGCACGGTGCCGCCGATGACGATCCGCGCGCCGCGGGCCACCGACCGGACCACCTGATCGTGGAGCTCGGCGCGCAGATCCAGGCGCGCCAGGGGGCCCACCTCGGTGGCCTCGTCCAGGGGGTCGCCCACCCGCAGGGCGCGCAGGTGCGCGGCGAGGCGATCGATGAACTCCGCAAGCCGGCTCGCCACCACGATGAACCGCTTGGCGGCGATGCAGCTCTGCCCCGAGTTGAGGCAGCGGGCGGTGGCGGCCACCCGCGCGCAGGTGTCGAGGTCGGCGTCGTCGAGGACCACGAAGGGGTCGGAGCCGCCCAGCTCCAGGACCGTCTTCTTCAGGACCGCGCCCGCCGCCGCCGCCACCTGCCGGCCGGCGGGCTCAGAGCCGGTGAGGGTGACCGCCGCCACCCGCGGGTCATCGATCACCCCGCCCACCGCCGCCGCCGGGATGAGCAGGGTGGTGAAGAGGTGGTCCGGGAAGCCGGCGTCGCGGAACAGCCGCTCGATCGCCAAGGCGCAGCGCGGCACGTTCGAGGCGTGCTTCAGCAGCGCGGCGTTGCCCGCCATGAGCGCCGGGGCGGCAAAGCGGAAGACCTGCCAGTAGGGGAAGTTCCACGGCATCACCGCGAGGATCGGCCCGAGGGGGTCGAAGCGGACGTACGCTTGGCTGCCGTCCGACTCGCCCGGCTGCGGGGCGAGGTGGGTGGCCGCGGTGTCGGCGTAGTAGTCGCAGACCCAGGCGCACTTCTCCACCTCGCCGCGCGCCTCGCGGATCGGCTTGCCCATCTCCTCGCTCATCGTGCGGGCGTGGTCCTCCCGGGTCGCCCGCAGCACCTCCGCGGCGCGGTGCATGAGGGTGGCCCGCTCGTCCATGGGCCGCTCGCGCCACCCCTGCCAAGCACCAAAGCAGGCGGCCAGCGCCGCCGCCACCTTGCTCGGGGTGTAGGGGGTGAACCGCTCGATGAGCTCGCCGGTGGCCGGATTGATCGACTCGATCGCCATGGGTGCCTCCTCATACCGCCGTTGCTACCGCCCCGCCCCCTACGGCCGGTGGCGACGCTAGCAAATCTAACGGCCAAGGTGTCACCCACCCTGCGCCAGCCCTGGAGTCGGCCCCCATCCCGGTGCACCCCCCCTTCACAGCGCCACCGCCACCGGGAAGGCCGAAAGGGTCGCGCGCCCGCGGCTCAGAGGCCGGAGCCATACAAGTAAAGACCTGACCTCGAGTCGTTCTCGCGGGGTGCGCGCCGATGTACCGTTCGCCGTCTTGCCGACGAAGGAGGTCCGCGCCATGTCTACCGCGAAGGTGATCATCGTCATGGGCTCCGACTCCGACCTGGGGGTGATGGCGGTGGCGGCGGAGACCCTCGCCCGCCTAGGGGTCCCCCACGAGGTGCGCGTCGCCTCGGCGCACCGCTCGCCCGACCACACCCGCAGGCTGGTGGCGGAGGCGGAGAGCTCGGGGGTGGCCTGCTTCATCGCCGGTGCCGGCGGGGCGGCCCACCTCGCCGGGGTGATCGCCGCGCAGACCACCCGGCCGGTCATCGGCGTGCCCCTCGAGGGCTCGCCCCTGCACGGCGTCGACGCCCTCTACGCCACGGTGCAGATGCCCGGCGGCGTGCCGGTGGCGTGCATGGCGATCGGCAAGGCGGGGGCGCACAACGGTGCTTTATTCGCCGCCGAGATCCTCGCCTTGAGCGACCCTGCGCTCGCCGCGCGCCTGGCCGCGGACCGGCAAGCCCAGGCAACCGGGGTGGAGGAGCGGGACCGGCGGGTCCGCAACCCATGAGCCCACGACCGCTCTCCCTCGCCGTGGCCCCTACGAAGCAAGGTGCGAGACCGGCGGGTCCGCGACCCATGGGTGGCGTGCGCGGTGTTGGCCGGTGGCCGGGGTGGGCGCTCCCCCTCGCCGTCGCCGGTCTCCTCCTCGCCGCCGGGCCCGGTCGGGCTGCCGCGCTCGTCGCGACCGTGGCGGCGGTGCGGCCGGCCATCGTGGCGGTGGGCAGCTACCAGCTCCGTCGCACCCCGCCGTCGCACTACCTCGGCACCGGCTTCGTGGTCGGTGACGGCCGCTTTTGTCTCACCAACGCCCACGTGGTGGCGCCCGTGGTGGAGGGCAAGGAGGGCGACACCGTCCTCAGCCTCTTCGCCGCCAACGGGGAGGGAGCGAGTCGGCGGGGCGCGCGGTTGGTGGGCCACGATGATGACCACGACCTCGCACTGCTTGCCTTCGACGGCCCGCCGCTTCCCGCCCTCACCCTCGGCGACTCGCACGCGGTGCGCGAGGGCGAGGCGGTGGCGATCACCGGCTTCCCCATCGGCATGGTCCTCGGCCTGCACCCGGCCACCCACCGCGGGATCGTCGCCGCCATTGTGCCAATCACGGATCCGGCGCTCTCCAGCCGCGCCCTCACCGCCCACACCCTGCGCCAGCTCCGCGACCCCTTCCCGATCTTCCAGCTCGACCTCACCGCCTACCCGGGCAACTCCGGCTCACCCCTCTACCGCGCCGCCGACGGCGCGGTAGTCGGGGTGATCAACTCGGTCTTCGCCAAGCGCGGCAAGGAGTCCGCCCTCACCGACCCCTCGGGGATCACCTACGCCATCCCGATCCACCTCGCCCTGCCGCTGCTGCACGCGGCGGGGGTGAAGGGGCCGGAACGGTAAGGGGTCGAGCCGGACAAGACCGCGAAGGCCACCCAAGAGACGCCTGGGGAGGGCCGGAACGGCGGGCCTCGGCAACGCGCCAACCCGGTACCACTCCTCGGTGACCTCTGTGCCTCTGGGGTGAGACTGCGCCTCTGGGCCACGCCGGCGTGGGCTTTGGGTGCCGGTGACCCCCGCGCCCCGGCCTCGCTCCCCGCCGCGTCTTGGCGCCGGTGCGCGCCGGTGCCTTCCTGCTCCGCCCCGCGTCCCTCTCGGTGACCCCTGTGCCTCTGGGGTGAGACTGCGCCTCTGGGCCACGCCGGCGTGGGTTTTGGGCACCGGTGACCCCCGACCTCCGGCCTCCCCCTCGGCCGCGTCTTGGCGCCGGTGCGCACCCATCCCGCGTCCCACCGGACGGCTATCCGCTGTCGCCGGGGAAGAAGATGGCGAGCCACACGGAGGGCTGATGCGGGTCGGTCCATGCCAGGCGGTGGCGGGTGTGGGGGGGCAAGAGGAGGTGGTCGCCGGGGGTGAGGTGCACCTCCCGTCCGTCCGCGAAGCCGATCCGCGCCGCGCCCCGGAGCAGCACCACCCACTCGCTCTCGGCCTGGTCGTACCAGAAGCCGGCGGGCGAGGACTGGCCGGAAGAGACGATGCGCTCGATGCGCACCGCCCCGGAGCCGGCGAGCTGCTCGACCCGCTCGCCCACGCCGCTCACCTCGGTGTCGCGAAAGAGGTTGTCCATGGTGAAGGCGATCCTCCGAGGCTACCCCCCGTCGTCGATCGACCGCACCGCGGCGGATGGGGAGTCTGCCGGACTTTTTCGGGATCGACTAGAACGAAGCAACGAGGCGACCCAGCGGACCATGGTCGACTCTTGGGCCCGGCTCGTGGGCTCGGCTCGTGGGATTTCTTCCTTCCTAGCCCGGTCGCGCGACGAACATTCCCGAGCCGGACTCGCGCGCGCCGCCTCTCGGCGCCCGATCAAGCGCGTCCGGCCACCCCTTAGCGCGCCGTGCGGCGGCGGTTGAAGAGGGTCCAGAGGCGCGGGTCGATGGCGGCGGTGGGGAAGGCGCCGAACTCGAAGCCGTAGCGCACACCCTCCGCGCCGACCGCCCTCCAGCGGACCGTGGCGTGGAGCTCCAGGGGGCGACCCGCCGGGCGGGGCTGGAAACGCAGGACCACCTCCTCCCCGAGATCGAGCTGCGGGGGGGCGGCGGCGGGCCAGCGCAGGCCGGTGCCGCGGGCGCTCAGGTCAACAATCTCCGCAACGACGGAGGTGGAGTCCGCGCACACCAGGGTGACCTCGAGCTGCAGATCGAGGTCGCGGCAGATGCGGTAGGGGCGGCGCGGGTCTCCGCCCGTGTTGGTGTCCGAGGGAGGTAGCGCCACGGCCTTATCCTCGCTCCCCGAACAGGGCGGTGCCGACGCGCAACCAGTGGGCCCCCTCCTCGATCGCCACCTCGAAGTCGTGGCTCATCCCGAGGGAGAGCCGCAACGGCCGGCCGCTTTGCTGCTCGAGCTCGCGGGCGAGGCGGGCGGCGGCGCAGAAGGTGGGGCGCGCCTGCTCCGCCTCCAGGGCGTAGGGCGGTACCGCCATGATCCCCTCCACCACCAGCTCGGGCAGGGCGGCCACCGCCTTCCACAGGGTGGCGAGGGCCTCCGGCAGGACCCCGCCCTTCTGCGGCTCGCGGCCGACGTTGACCTGCACGAGGCACCGCTGGCGCTTGCCGGCGGCGGCCGCGGCGGCGGCGAGGGCGTTGGCGAGAGGGAGGCGGTCGAGCGAGTGGATCAGATCGAAGAGGGCGACCGCCGCGCTGGCCTTGTTGCGCTGCAACCGGCCGATGAGATGCAGCTCCGTCACCCCGCTCAGGTGCGGCCGCTTCGCCCGCGCCTCCTGCACCCGCGCCTCGCCGAGGATCGTTACCCCCTGGTCCACCACCGCCTGCACCGCCGCCGCCGGCTGGCTCTTGGAGACGCCGATGAGGACGACCTCCGCGGGGTCGCGGCCCACCCGGGCGCACGCCGCCGCGATCCGTTCCCGCACCGCCGCCACCCGGGTGGCCGGATTCATGACGCCTCGCGGAGCGGGATCACCTCCACCTCGGTCACCCGCAAGAGGCGCCCATCCGCGCTGACAAAGCCATCGGCGCGACTCACCACCGCGGTCGCGAGGTGGAGGGCGTCGGGCGTACGGAGGCCGTAGTGGCCACGGAGACGGGCGGCGACCTCGGCGACCTCGGCGTCGATGGGGACCACCGACAGGTGGGGAAAGGTGGCGAGGAGGCGGCGGTACTCGTCGGCGAGCGCCTCCTCCCCCTGGCGCAGGGGCGCGGTGAGAAGCTCGGTGAGGGTGAGGGCGGAGGTGACCGCGGTACACGCGCCTCGCTCCACCAGCGAGAAGAGGGGGCGGGTGGCGCGTGTCCAGTCGCTCGCCCCCTCGAAGTGGCGAAGGAAGCACATGGTGTCGAGCGCCAGCCGCCGCCGTGGTTGCCGGCCGCGGTAGAGGAGACGCCGCTCGGAGACGGTCAGTCGCCCTCCCACTGCCCCCGCTCCTCCTCGAGATACGCGACGGCGCCGCCTGCACGCACCCACACCGCTCGCCCAAGGCCCTCGCTGCGTTCTGCAAAGCCACCACGTACAGGCCGCAACACCGCGGTACCCCCCTCCACCTCCAAGACCACCCGGTCACCCGGCCCGATCCCCAGCCGCCGGCGCACCTCCGCCGGAATGGTGATCTGCGACTTCGACGTGAGGGTGGCGACCCGGCCCGTTGCCTTACTCATCGCCGCCGAACGTAAGGCGGCGATCGGTACCCGTCAACCGCAGCCGGCGTGTCCGTGGCTCAGCAAACGCCGCACTTGTGGCAGCCGACCAGCCCCGGCGGACACGGTGAGCTCGCCTTGCCGAGGCTCGCCCGGTGCGCCTCGCGCGCCAGGTACGGGCTGACCACACCGGCCTCGACGTGGTCCCACGGCAGAGGCGCACCCACCTCGAGCGGCGCGTGGAGGTCGATCCCGGTCGCCGCCAGCCAGGCGGGCAGGACCTTGCGCCAGCGACCGCCCGCGGCGGCCGCCGCCTCCAGCAGATCCGCCGCCCGCCGGTCGCCGCGCGCCAGGATCGCCTCCACCGCCACGGTAGTCTCGCCCTCGCAATCCAGCTCGACGTTGCCAAGGCGCGCCAGGCGGCCACGCAGGGTGGCGACCTTCGCCGCCACCTGGGCAAACGGCTCCAGGGGGGCCCACTGGAAGGGGGTGTGGGGCTTGGGGATGAGCTGGTTGAGCGACACGGTGATCGCCCCGGCGTGGCCGGCCCGTTGCCAGTGGGGCAGAAACCGTTCGCGCACCGCCGCTACCAGGGCGGCCATCGCCTCCACGTCCGCGTCGCGCTCGCCCGGCAGGCCGACCATCAAGTAGAGCTTCACCCGGTCGATGCCGGCGTTGGCGAGGGTGTCGGCGGCGGCGAGGATCTGGCCCTCGTCGAACCCCTTGCTCACCACCCGCCGCAGCCACTCGCTGCCGCCCTCGGGGGCGAGGGTGAGCGACCGGTTGCCGGAGCGCACCAGCACGTCGACCACCTCCGGGGTGAGATGGTCGATGCGGATCGACGACGGCGAGACCGTGGCGCCGCGCGCCACCAGCCCCTCTACCAGGGCGAGGAAGTCGGGGTGGTCGCCGGGCGACGGCGCCACCAGGCCGACGCGCCGGGTGAACGGCAGCGCCGCCTCCGCCTCGGCGAGCAGCCGCGCCACCGGGTGGTGGCGGGGCGGGTTGTCGGCATAGCCGGCGGTGCAGAAGCGGCACTGGCGCGGGCAGCCGCGCGAAGTCTCCAAGAGGAACATGTCGCCAAAGACCGAGTCCGCGGGGAGGTAGCGCGAGTGGGTCGGGTACGGGGTGAGATCGCGGAGCCACTGGCGCGCCACCCGCGCGGGGAAGGCGGGGCGCGGGGTGAGACCGGCGAAGCGGCCGGCGCGGGTCTCACCGATGTAACCGGCGGGGAGGTAGAGGCCGGGGAGGTCGGCGAGCTCGCGGCCGATCACCTCACGGTCAGCGGTGGTGGCGTGGAGGGCGCGCAACCGCGCCACGACCTCCGGCAGCGCCGCCTCCGCCTCGCCGAGGAAGAGGGCATCGAAGAAGGGGGCGAGGGGCTCGGGGTTGAGGGAGACCCCGGTGGAGCCGGCGAGGAGCAGCGGCCAGGCGGGCCGATCGGCGGCGCGCACCGCCAGCCCGGCGGCGCGAACCATCTCGACGATGTGCAGGTAGTCCGCCTCGAAGGGGGCGGAGAAGCAGATCAGGTCGAAGCGCGACAACGGCCGGCCGCTCTCCACCGACCGCGGCTCCACCGCCGGGCGCGGCCGGCCGCCACCGTCCGCGGGGAGGAAGAGGCGCTCGCAGCGGCAGCCGGGGAGCGCCGCGAGCAGCCCGGCAACCACCTGCAAGCCGAGGTTCGCCATCCCCACCCGGTAGGTGTTGGGGAAGCACAGGCCGATGGCAAAGTGGCCCTCCCCCGGCGCCGCGCCAAGGAGGCGCTCCGCCGCGCCACCGGGGCGCGCGCCACGCCGGTTCACCGCGCCTCGCTTTCGCCGCGCCGCCGCCAAGGCCACCGCGGCGCGCGCGCCTGCGCGGATTCGCGCATCTGCGGCCTTGGGTGCGCCCTTTCGCGCGGCGGCTGAAGGGCAGGCCGCCGGGACGGGCGCCGCCCAGGCTGCACCAAGCCGTTGCATCCGGCCGCCCGCCGTGGGGGATAAGCCATGGTTAGACAGTAGACAGTGGAGAGCAGGGAGTAGACAGGGGGGGGATTTTGGCCCCGGCAGCGGGACACGCGGCGCGCTGGGACGGGTGGCCCACCGCTCGCCTCTCTCCGGCGGGTGGGGCGGGGCCGCATGATCGCCACCGGTGAGCCGGCGTGGGGTTGAGCCAGCGCCGGATGGCATGTCAGTTGCTTAGTTTTTAGGTGGGGACAGGGGACGAGTTCCCCGCGCGTGGTAAGGGACGGTGCAGGAGCCCGGGAGACAACACCATGGGACCGATGTTCGATCTGCAGGCGTGGGTGGAGACCCACGACTCTCCCTTCCTCATCCTCGACGAGACCTTCCGGGTGGTGGCCGCGAACCGCGCCTACGAGCGGGTCTTCGCCCGTAGCCGGCGCGAGGTGGAGGGGCGGCCGTGTTACGAGGTGGCGCACCAGCGGCCGGTGCCGTGTGACCAGGCCGGGGAGGAGTGTCCGCTCGCCCGCGCCCGCACCACCGGCCTGCCCTACTCCTGCCTGCACACCCACTACGACGCGGTGGGCGAGGTGCGCTGGGTGCGTGTCCACCTCTACCCGATCACCGCCGCCGATGGGATGCGCTACTACGCCGAGACGGTGGAGGAGATCGCGGCCGCGGAGCGGCCCGTGGGGATGCGGCCGGGGGAGCGGCGGCTGGTGGGTCGCTCGCGCCCCTTCCTGGAGATGGTCGAGGCCCTCACCGCCGCCGCCACCTTTGGGGGCCCGATCCTCCTGATGGGCGAGGCGGGGACCAGCAAGGAGCTCGCGGCACGCTTCATCCACGGCCACTCGGCGCGCGCCAGCCACCCCTTTTTCTCCCTCGACTGCGCGGCAGTGGGCGCCACCCGGATTGACCGCGAGCTGTTCGGCGACGAGCGCGGTGGAGGCCCCGGCAGTGGGGCGGAGAGCGCCGGAATGGTGGAGCTCGCCCACGGCTCCACCCTCTTCCTCGACGAGATCGACGACCTATCCCTGGCCATCCAGGCGAAGCTCCTGCGTCTCCTCGAGAGCCGCGAGGTGCAGCAGGTGGGCAGCGACCGGTCGCTGCCGGTGGACGTGCGGATCATCGCTGCCGCCCGCCGTCCCCTGTGGGAGGCGGTGACCGCGGGCCTCTTCCGCGAGGAGCTCTTCCACCGCCTCGCCTGCTTCACCGTCGAGCTGCCCCCCCTGCGCGACCGGTTCGAGGATCTGCCCCTGATCATCGTTGAGCTCCTGCGCCACCTCCCGCCGCCCACCGGCATTGTGGCCTACCGGATCTCGCGAGCGGCGGTGGCCACCCTGCGCACCTACTCGTGGCCAGGCAATGTGGACGAGCTCAGGGAGCTCTTGCAGGTAGCCGCCGCCGCCGCACCGGCGGGGAGGATCGAGGCCGAGACCATCGTCCCTATCCTGCGCGACCACCAGGACCACACCCCCGTGGCCGCCACGGATCGCGCCGGGATTCCCGGCCGGGTGCGGCCGGCGGTGCTACCGCCGGCGGAGGCGGAGCGGCTCTACCTCGCCGACGCCCTCGCCCGCCACCAGGGCCACCGCCGCCACACCGCCAGCGCCCTCGGGATGAGCGAACGCACCCTCTACCGCAAGCTCAAGCGGTACGGCCTCGGGAAGTAGAAAGTAGAAAGTAGAAAGGGGGCGGGAGACTCCGCCGCCCCCGGTGATGTGCCACCCCTTTCTACCCTCTCCTCCCTCGCCGAGGGGCGGTCGGATCGAGCGGTCTACTCCCCCGGTTGTCGAGTCGCCGGCCGGCTCAACCGGGGGCGGTCGTCGCCGGTCGCGGGCGACGGCGGGGCCGCGTTTCCAAGGGGCGGCGCCGCCGCTACCCTCGCGGCCATGCGGCGCTGGCTCCTCCTTTTCGGTGGCGTGGCGGTGGTGGTGGGTGCGACCGTCGCCTTGCGACGCACGGTGCTGGCGCCGGCGCTGGTGGCGGTGGAGGTCGCCGAGGTCGGCCGCGGGCGGGTGGAGCAGACTCTCACCAACTCGCGCGGCGGCACGGTGAAGGCCCACCGCCGTGCCCGCCTCTCCCCGGAGGTGGGTGGCCGGGTGGTCACCCTCACCCACCGCGAGGGGGAGACGGTGGCGTTGGGCGAGCTGTTGCTGGCCCTCGACGACTCGATCCTCCGCGCCCAGTTGGCCCTGGCCCGGGCAGAGGGTACGGCGGCCAAGGCGCGCCAGGAGCAGGCGTGTGTGGAATCCAGCCGGGCGGCGCAGGAGGTAGCGCGCAATCGCAGCCTCGCCGCGCGCGCGGTGATCGCCGCCGATCTGTTGGAGGGGCTGGAGGCGAAGGCGGCGGCGGGGGCGGCGGCGTGCTTAGCGGCGGCAGCGGAGGTGGAGCGAGCGGCGGCGCAGGTGGAGGTGGTGGAGAGCACCCTCGCCCAGACCCGCCTGCGTGCGCCGTTCGCGGGGAGCGTCGCCCGCCAGACCATCGAGGTGGGCGAGTGGGCGACCCCGTCGCCGCCGGCGGTACCGGTGGCGCCAGTGATCGAGCTGATCGACGCCGAGCCGCGCTACATCGCCGCCCCCATGGACGAGGTGGACGCGGCCAAGCTCGCGGTCGGCCAGCCGGTGGCGGTGACCCTCGACCCCTACCCGGGACAGAGCTTCCCCGCCCACCTCACCCGGGTGGCCGCGTATGTGCTGGATGTGGAGCAGCAGAACCGCACGGTCGAGATCGAGGTCCGCCTTGACGACGCCGCCTTCGCCGCCCGCCTTCTGCCCGGTACCTCGGCGGACGTGGAGGTGGTCCTCGGCGCCCACGACGAGGTGGTGCGCATCCCCACCCCGGCCCTCGTGGAGGGGGGGCGGGTCCTGGTGATCGGCGACGACGACCGGCTGGTGGCGCGGACGGTGATCGTGGGGCTACGCAACTGGGACTTCGTGGAGATCTCCTCCGGCCTGGCGGTGGGCGAGCGGGTGGTCACCAGCCTCGACCGGGCGGGGGTGGCCGCGGGGGTGCGGGTGCAGGTGGCCTCACCGTGATCGAGCTCGCCTCCGTGGCGCGTACCTTCTGGGTGGGGGAGGAGGAGGTCCACGCCCTCGCCGGGGTCGATCTCACGGTGGCGGCGGGCGACCATCTGGTGATCCTCGGCGCGTCGGGGAGCGGCAAGTCGACGCTCCTCAACATCCTCGGCCTGCTCGATCGGCCGACCACCGGCACCTACCGGTTCGACGGAAGGGATGTCTCCGCCCTCGCCGACGGTGAGCGGACCCGCCTGCGGCGCGACGCGATCGGCTTCGTCTTCCAGTTTTTCCACCTCGTCCCGCGCCTCACCGCCCTGGAGAACGTGGCCTTACCGATGGTCTTCGCCGGCGTCGCGCGCACCGATCGGCGGGCGCGCGCCGCGGCCGCCTTGGAGGCGGTGGGGCTCACCGCGCGCGCCACCCACCGGCCGGACCAGCTCTCCGGCGGCGAGCGCCAGCGGGTGGCGATCGCCCGCGCCACGGTGATGGGGCCACGCCTGCTGCTGGCCGACGAGCCCACCGGCAACCTCGACTCCGCCTCCGGCCGCGCGGTCCTCGACCTCTTGGAGGGGATGAACCGCGCCGGCCTCACCCTCGTCGTGATCACCCACGACCCGGCGATCGCCGTCCGCGCCACCCGTCACATCACCCTGCGCGACGGCCGGATCGTGGCGCAGGGCTAGGGGTCGACCCTCGAAGAAGGATCTCGGTGGCAGAGCCCAAAGGTCTGTGGTTAGCCCGCGGTCGTCCTCTCCCCCAGGCGAACAAACTGGCAGCGGTGGAAGCGGTCGCCGTCGCGCTGGAGCGGCGGGGCGGCGCTCTGGCAGCGGGGTTCGGCCCAGGCGCAGCGGTCATGGAAGCAGCAGCCGGGGGGGAGGCGGTCGAGGGCGGGGACCTGGCCGGGGATCGGGGTGAGGCGGGCGAGCCCCGGGCGCGGGATCGAGGCAAGCAGCCCCCGGGTGTAGGGGTGGCGCGGGTCGGCGAACAGGGGCTCGGTGGCGGCGTGCTCAACGAGCTCGCCCCCGTACATCACCGCCACCCGATCCGCGGTCTGCGCCACCACCCCCAGGTCGTGGGTGATCAGGAGCACCGCCAGCCCTCGGTCGCGCTGCAGGCGGGCAAGTAGCGCCAGGATCTGCGCCTGGATGGTGACGTCCAGGGCGGTGGTGGGCTCGTCGGCGATGAGGAGCTCCGGGTCGCACGCCAGGGCCATGGCGATCATCACCCGCTGGCGCTGGCCGCCGGAGAGGTGGTGCGGGTAGTCGCGCAGGCGGAGTTCCGGCTCGGCGATCCCGACCTGGGCGAGCAGCTCCGCGGCGCGCGCCCGCGCGGCCACCCTACCCAGGCCGAGGTGGATCTTGAGCGGCTCCATCACCTGCGCTCCGATGGTGAAGACCGGGTTCAGGGCGGTCATCGGCTCTTGGAAGATCATCGCGATTCGGTTGCCGCGCACCCGGCGCATCTCACCTTCCGAGAGGGCGAGGAGATCAGTGGAGTCGAGGCGGATGGTGCCGCCGGTGATCCGGGCCACGCCGCGCGGCAAGAGGCGCAGGCAGGCCAGGGCGGTGACCGACTTGCCGCACCCTGACTCGCCGACCAGCCCCACCACCTCGCCGCGCTCAACCCCGAGGCTGAGCCCGCGCACCGCGCTGAAGGTGGCGTGGCGGGTGGCGAAGGCGACGGTAAGGTCGTCGATCTCGAGAAGCATGGGCGGGGCGGGGAGGTCGGGAGGGGGCGGCGCAGCGGGAGGGGACGATGGTATGCCGGGGGCGGCGGTTCACCCTACGATGGGGGGCGCGGCGGGTCGGCCACCCGGTGCGCTCGGCTCCGTCGCGCCCTGCTTCTCCCCATCATCGCCTCCACCTTTGCCATGGTCGACCCCGCCCCGCCCGATCCCATCGTCCTGCCGGTGCAGCAGGGGGAGGAGCTCCACCTGTTCATCGTCTCCGACGCCACCGGCCGCACTGCCGAGGAGGTCCTCAACGCGGCGCTGTTTCAGTTTCAGACCACCCACGTGGTCCTGCACCGTTTCCCGCGCGTCCTCTCCGCCCCCCTGGTGGAGCGAATCATCGCCCAGGCCTCCGAGCTCAGGGCGGTGATTGTCTGCACGGTGGTGGAGCAGGAGCTTGCCGATCTCTTGCACCGGCGGGCGCAACAGGCGGGGGTGGCGATGGTGGACATCATGGGGCCGATCATCGAGGCGATCGGCCGGGTGGTGCACCGTGGCCCGCTGGGGGCGCCGCGCACTCCGGACATGCGGGCGAGCGCGGTGAGCCTGCGCGCCGACGCGATCTCGTTCACCGTCAGCCACGACGACGGCCGGCGCATCGAGGAGGTGGGCGAGGCGGACGTGGTCCTCCTCGGGGTGTCGCGCGCCGGCAAGACCCCGACCTCGGTCTACCTCGCCACCCACGGGTTGCGGGTGGCGAACATCCCCCTGATCCCGGGGGTGCGCCTGCCGGAGGCGTTGCGCCAGGTGGAGCCGCAACGGGTCTTCGTCCTCAGCCGCGCCCCGGCCACCCTCGCCCATCTGCGGCTGGCACGCACCGCGGTGGCGGAGAGCGGCCGCTACGCCGATCTCACCACGATTCGCGAGGAGGTGCGCGCCGCCCGCGAGGAGGTGGAGCGGTTCGGCGCGGGCTGGCAGAGCATCGACGTCACCACCCTCTCCATCGAGGAGACCGCCACCCAGATCGAGCAGCTCCTTGGGCCGGTGGGCCGCCGGCCGCGGGAGTGAGGGCGGTGTGGCGCGGCCGGGTGCGTCCGGTCTCGTCGCCTCACGGCGAGTGCAAAGCCTGAAGGAGCGCGATGGAGATCGTCACGCGGAAAAGCGGCCCCGCTCCGCGAGGAGCGCCATACGCTGCCGTCGATGGACAAGGTCCAACAGCCTCTGAAAGAGCGCGATGGAGATCGTAGTCATTGGGGGTGATGCGGCGGGGATGAGCGGCGCAAGCCAGATCCGACGGCTCCAGGGGGGCTGGCCGATCACCGTGGTGGAGCGCTCGCCCTTGACCTCGTACGCGGCGTGCGCCGTTCCCTATTTTTTCGCCGGCGACCTCGCCAGCGCCGGCGACCTGGGGGTGGTCACCCCGGCCGCCTTTCGCGAGCACAGCCGCATCGACGTGCGCACCCACACTGAGGTGTTGGCGATCGACCCTCGCGCGCGACGGGTGGCGGTACGCCGGGACGACGGTGGCGAGGAGGCGATCGCCTATGACCGGCTGCTCCTCGCCACCGGCGCCCTGCCGGTCCGGCCCACCTGGGAGGGGGTGGAGCTGGACGGGGTCTTTTTCCTCCGCTCCCTCGCCGACTCCCTCGCCCTCGCCAACCGGTTGCACACCGGCGCCTCCCGCGCGGTGGTGGTGGGCGGCGGCCACGTCGGGCTGGAGTTGGCCGAGGCGTTGGCACGCCGTGGCCTGGCGGTCACCGTGGTGGAACGCGCGGCCACGCTGTGGGGTGGCGGCGATCCGGAGCTGAGCCGGCTGGCGGTGGACGAGCTCGCCGCCCACCGCGTGGCGGTGCGCCTCAAGAGCGCGGTGACTGGCCTGGTGGGCCAGGGTGGCCAGGTCGTGGCGGTGGCCACCGAGGGCGGGGAGATCGCCTGCGACCTCTGCCTCATCGCCCTCGGGGTGCGGCCCAACGTCGCCCTCGCGGCGGCGGCGGGGATCGGTCTCGGGGAGAGCGGCGCAATCGCCGTGGACGAGGGCCAGCGCACGGATCGGCCCGGGGTGTGGGCGGCGGGCGATTGTTGCGAGGTCTTGCACCGGGTCACCGGCCGGCCCTGCTACCTCCCTCTGGCCCTCGCCGCCCACCGCGCCGGCCGGGTCGCCGGCACCACCATGGCCGATGGCGAGGCGCGCTTTCCCGGGGTGGTGGGGAGCCTGGCGTTCAAGTGCTTCGACCTCGCCATCGCCCGCACCGGCCTCACCCCGGCGGCGGCGACAGCGGCGGGGTATGCGCCGCGCGGCGTTACCGTGGAGGCGGAGTCGCACGCCCCCGCCTCCACGGGCCACGTGCCGATCACCGTGACCCTCTGGTTCGACGCCACCACCCGGCGGCTGCTCGGTGGGCGCCTCGCCGGCCGCGAGCCCTCGGTGGCGAAGCGGTGCGACCTCTTGGCAGTGGCGATCACCACCGGCATGACCGTAGGTGAGGTTGCCGACCTCGACCTCACCTACGCCCCGCCGTTTGGCCCGGTCTGGGACCCGCTCCTCCAGGCCGCCGCCCGCGCCGCGCGGGAGTGCGGGAACTAGGAGTCGGTCGAACTTTGGCGACCGGGAGGGGGGGGCGGGCGGAGGCGGGCGGTCCCACTGGGAGCCCCAGTGGCAAGGGGTTTTTAGATCGTGCCGCGAATGGCCGCGAATCGTGGACCTGGACGGTGCGGACCACCCCAGCCGGTCGCGCTGGCGCCAGGGTGGGGAGGTGGCGCTTGGCGACGAGACGACGGCGCCCGCACTGGTGGACCACCCCGTGGAGAGGGGGCGCCTAGCGCGGGTCCGGCCTTGGCGCCGCGGTGGCGGGTGCAGCGGTAGAAGGGCGCGCTCGCTGCCGATTTGCGGCGCCGCGGCGAGGGACCACGCAACGGCCCGCGGTGGGCGCTGGAGACAACCACCGGTCGCGGTTTGGAAGCGGATTGTGGGGAGTGGCTTGGCGTCGCTGGAAAGAGCCCATCCGCCGCCTTTGCCCCGTGGGGCAGACCACCGGATACTGGCGGCGTGGAACGGTTCATCGTCGCCATCACCGGGGCCTCGGGCGCCATCTACGGGGCGCGCTTGATCCAGGCGATCGGAGCCGCCGGCGGCGAGGTGGCGGTGGTGGTGAGCCACGCGGCCCTCGCGATCCTGCGCGACGAGGTGGGGTGGGAGCTCGCCTCCGATGGGGCGGCGCGGGCGGTGCAAATCGCCACCGCCTGCGGGGTCGCGGCCGAGCGGATCACCTGCTACCGGAATGGCGACGGGTATGCCCCGATCGCCTCGGGCTCGTATCGATGGCAGGCGATGGTGGTGGCGCCATGCTCGATGGCGAGCCTGGCGGCGATCGCCCACGGCCTGGCGGACAACCTGATTCGGCGCGCCGCCGACGTGACCTTGAAGGAGGGGCGGCGGCTGATCGTGGTGCCACGCGAGTCACCCCTGTCGCTGATCCATCTGGAGAACCTCGCCGCGGTCGCGCGCGCCGGCGCCCACATCATCCCGCCGATCCCGCATTTCTATACCCACCCGCAGACCGTCGAGGAGGTGGTGGCGCAGACGGTGGCGCGGGTGCTGGACCACCTGGGGCTCGCCCACGACCTCACTCCGCGTTGGCACGGGCAGGAGGGATAAGACGACAAAGGGCCGCCGGGTTTCCCCGGCGGCCCCAGGTCGCGCGTGCGCTCCGGCGGTTGCCCGCCGGGAGATCACATCCGCTCAGGTGAAGAGGTTGATCTGCGCCTCGCTGGCAATGTCGAGATAGCTGCTCGCCCCGACGAACTCGATGCCGTCGATGAACTCGCTCTTGTCGAAGCCGAACAGGTCGACGGTCATCTGACACGCCATCATCTTGACCCCGGCCTCCATGCACAGGCTGCGGAGCTCGGTCACGGAGGCGACGCCGACGTTGGAGATCGTCTTTTTCATCAGGGTGGTGGCGAGGGCCTCGTAGCCCGGGACCAGGGACTGGACGAAGTTCGGGATGTTCCAGGTGATGTTGCGGAACCACTTCGGCCCGATCGGCATCTTCATGGGCATCGCCGGGTTGCCCAGGGGGCTGACCTGCGCGGTGATCTCCTTCTTCAACAGGGTGAGGCCGTAGAAGGTGAAGAAGATGGTGACGTCAAAATCGAGCGCCGCGGCGGTGGAGCCGAGGATGAAGGGCGGGTAGGCCCAGTCGAGGGTGCCCTTCGTGGCGATGATGGTCATCTTGGTGCTCATGGCATGTTCCTTTCACGAGGGAGAATCGGGCTCCCACCTCGTCAACGGTTAGGACTTCTTGATCGAGAAGATGAACTTGCCACCCTCGGCGGTGGCGCCAAGGAGAGTGTTGTTGGTGCGCTTGCACCAGGCGGTGATGTCGTTCTGCGAGCCGGGGTCGGTGGAGATCATCTGCAGGACCTGCCCTGAGGTCATCGCGTCCACTGCCTTCTTGGTCCGCAGGACCGGCAGTGGGCAGTTGAGTCCGCTGCAATCGAGTACCTGATCTGCTGCCATGGTGGTTCTCCTTCGTAGGGGGGGGGTAGACGATCCTCAGGCGGCCATCTCCTGAGGGGTGGGATGCAGGGTGATGAGGAGGGCGTCGAGGAGTTCGCGGCAGTTGTGGAAGACGGTGATCTCCTTGCGCACCTTGGTGATCAGGGTGGCGCCCTCGAAGGTGGAGAGGATGAACTGGGCGAGCTGCTCGCTGTCCACCTCCCGCCGCACTTCGTGGCGCTCCTTCGCCGCCTCCACGAGGCGGATGATCTGCCCCTCGAAGTAGCGGAAGACCGTGTCCACGTGGGCGGCGATACCGGGGTGGTTGTTGCCCATCTCCAGGGCGAGGTTGCCGAACGGGCAGCCGCCCTGGAACTGGTTGTCCGTGTGGTACTGCTCCATCGCCCCGAAGAAGGCGTGGATCTGCTCACGCAGGGTCGTCTGGGTGGTGGTGGTGGCGGCGAAGAGGCGGCTGAACTCGGCGGCGAAGGACTCGACCACCGCGTAGCCGATCTCATCCTTGGTGCGGAAGTGGAAGTAGAGGTTGCCCTTCTTCACCGCCGCCCGCTGGAGGATCGCGTCGACGCTGGTGTGGTAGTAGCCGTGCAAGTGAAACAGCTCCGCGGCCGCCTGCACGATGCGCTCCCGGGTCTCGTTGCCGCGTGGCGTGGTCATGGGGGAACCGTGGGTCTGCTCTCGGGGGACAACTAAATAGACCGACCGGTCAGTCAGTGACCACCCTACGACTCCAAGATCCCGTTGTCCAGCACCGCTTACCCCTCTTGGCGCACCGCCCGGCGGACCGTGGCGGCGATCCCTGCCGCGTCCAGCCCCATGGCGGCGTAGAGCTCCGCCGGCACCCCCGAGGAGCCGTAGGTGGTGACCCCGAGGCGAATCAGGCGGCAGCCGAGGCCGTGGTCGGCCAGGCAGTTGGCGACGCTGGATCCCAGGCCGGTGGCCGGGGTGTGGTCCTCGACGGTGACGATCAGGCCGGTGGCCGCGGCCTGTTGGATTGCCGCCACGTCCACGTCGCGGGCACACGCCATGTTGAGGACCCGGACGTGGATGGCCTCGGCGGCGAGCCGCTCGTGGGCGGCCACCGCCGCCCCGACTACCGCCCCGAGGGCGATGATCGTTGCGTCGTCGCCCGCCCGCAAAAGGTCCGCCTTGCCGTACTCGAAGCGGTAGTCCCCAGCGAAGAAGGGGGTGCCGTCCGCGCGGGCAATGGGCGCCATCTTCGACCGCCCCATGCCGAGGAAGCAGTTGCCCGGCTGGGTCGCCATCCAGCGGGTCGCCCGGTCGGTCTGGTTGGGGTCGGCGGGGATCACCGTGCGAAAGCCGTGCAGGGAGTGGAGCAGGCCGAGGTAGTCGATGCACTGGTGGGTCTTGCCGTCCTCGCCCACGTCGAGCCCGATGTGGGTGCACACCAGCTTCAGATTGCCGCCATTGATGTCGGTGAGCCGGTGCTGGTTGTAGGTCTCGCACACCCCGAAGACGCCGAAGTCGGCGAAGAAGGTGAGGACGCCGCAGGCGGAGAGGGCGCCGGCCATCGCCGCGGTGTGGTGCTCTTGGATCCCCGCCTCGAAGAACTGGGCGGGGAGGCGCTGGTGGAAGCCATCGGTCTTCACCGACCCCTCCAGGTCGCAGTCGAAGACCGCCATCGGGACGGTGTCGCCGTTACCCGCTGCCAGGTCGGCGAGGGCGTTGCCCCAGGCGGAGCGGTTGTCGGTCTTGTCGGTGGGACCGTAGGTGCGCGGCGTCCCCGCCTCCACCTTCAAAGCCACCCCCGGCGGCTCGACGCCGTGATAGCGGAGCGGCTCCGCGACCCGCCGCTGGCGTAGGGACTCGACGGTGAGGTCGAGGCCGGCGGCGCGGAAGGTCGCGTCCGCCACCGCGTCGGCCACCGGCTGGCCGTGGTACCTCGCCTGGTTCTCGATCGCCGGGATGCCGTGGCCCATCACCGTGTGCGCAAGGATGCAGGTGGGCCGCTCCTTCTGGATCGCCGCCTGGTGGAGCGCCGCGTACAGGGCAGCGAAGTCGTGGCCGTCCGCCTCAACCACCTCCCAGCCGTCGGCGGCGTAGTCGGCGCCGATCTCCTGCGGCATCACCTCGCGCGTGGCGCCACCGATTTGCAGGCCGTTGAGGTCGACCAGGGCAGTGAGCTCGGCGAGGCCGTACTTCACCGCGAAGCGGCGCGCCTCGCAGATCTGCCCCTTCTGCTGCTCGCCGTCCCCCATAGCGACATAGACCCGACCGCCGTCGCCGGTGAGGCGGCCGCCAAGGGTGAAGCCGCAGCCCGCGGAGAGCCCCTGGCCGAGGTTGCCGGTGCCCCATTCGACCCCCGTCACCTTGCGCTCGATGTGGCCCTCGAAGGGCGAGCCGGTCTGGCGGAAGTGGAGCTGCGCCTCCTCGATGGGGAAGAAGCCAAGGCGGCCGAGGACCGCGTAGACCCCCGGCGAGGTGTGGCCGTGGGAGACGACGATCCGGTCGCGGGTGGGCTCCGTGGGGGTCGCCGGATCGACGTTCGCCAGCCCCCAGAGGAGCAGGTAGAGGTGGAGCGAGGAGAGGGAGCCGCCCGGGTGGCCGGAGCGGGCGCCGGAGGTCATCGCGACGATGTCCGCCCGGCACAGGGGGAGCAGCGACTCAAGGAAACGCCGCTCCGCCGCGCCCAGGGTGGGGGCGGCAAAACCGCGACATGGGCTGTCGAGTAAGGGGTGCGCCAAGGCGGTCTCCAGAACCAGGGGTCGTTCTTAGCAATCGCGCAACATTCGGTCAAGAAAAGCGTTGCGGATCGCCCGCTGCTCCGCGGCCGGTTGGCCCTTGGCGCGATCGCCGGCAACGCAACGGATCCAGGCGGATCGGGGCCCCAGCGTGGCCCGTGGTGGGTGACCGAGCCCCCGGAGGAGGCGGTCGGCCTTGGGTCCGATCGACCGCCGCGAAGCGGGCGATCCGCGGATCGTGGGGCCGGGTCGTGCCGTTCTTCGCCGCCTAGGAGGCTGTCGGACTGGGTCGATCGGCGGGGATGCACAGGCGCGGGCGCTTGCGCCTGGCGGGGGTTGCGGCTCCCGGAAAAGGCAGGCCGCCCATGAACGCGCCGCCCCGTGGCTGGAGGCGCAGGGTGGTTCCCCGCCCCGGAGACGGAGGTCACGAAGGAGCGCCTGAGAACTCCAACCTCGCTCCTCCGTCGCCCCGCGGGTGAGGGGGCCTTCTTATCGGAGACAAGGGGAGCATCCGATGCGGCTCCGTCGCCCCGCGGGTGAGGGGGCCTTGCAGGCGGCACCGGTGCGACCGGCTGGGGTGGCCCGCACCCCCCGGTTCATGAATCGCGCCCCTTCGCGGCGCGATCGAAAAACCCTTTGCCGATGCCTTTCCCCAACCAGACCGCCCGCCCGCCGCCCGCCGCCCAAGTCCGGCAGCCTCCGCGCGCGCCGGGCGCGGCGCTCCGGACACGCGCCCGCGCCCTTGCGCCCCCCGCGCCAGAGGGTGCGCGGCGCCTACGCGCACAAGGCGAGGATCTTCCCCACCGCCACGTGGTCCTGGACCGCCTGCACGATCCGCACGATCGCCGTTTCGCGCTGCTGGTGTGGGTCGGGGGCGTCGACGGGCGGCGCGCCGGCGTGGGCACGCAGGCGGCGGAGAAAACAGCGGCGGAAGGCGACATCATCGAACAGGCCGTGGATGTAGCTCCCCCACACCTTGCCGTCGTGGGAGATGGCGCCATCGGGCCGGTCGATGAGCTCGCGATCGCGGCGTACGATGGTGGCGAAGGCCTGCACCTCCTCCTCCAGGAGGGTCCGGCCAAGGTGGTGCTCGTAGCCACGCACGCTCTTGCCGCACAGCTCCTCGGTGTGGTCGAGGCAGAGCGCCTCCACCTCGTGGCTCTCGCGGGTGTGGCCCAGGAGGCTGGCGATGGGCAGCAGGTCGAGCCCCTCCACCTCGCCGAGGCTGGACTCGCGCCCCATCGGGTCGAGGACCACCTTGCCGAGCATCTGCAGGCCGCCGCCGATCCCCACCACCACCCCGCCGGCGGCGCGAAAGGCGCGGATGTGCCGGCCGAGGCCGGACTGGTGGAGGTAGGTGAGGTCCTCGAGGGTGTTGGCGGAGCCGGGAATGATCAGGCAATGGACGGTGGCCAGGGGGGTCTCCGGCCCTACCGCCACCAGCTCCACCGCCGGCTCAGCCGCGAGCGGCGCCGCGTCATCGTCGCTGCCCGCGTGCGGCAAATCGACGACGCCGATGCGCAGGCCGAGGGCGGGCCCCTCCGCCGGCCGCGCCGTCTCCACCACCACCCGCCCCTCGTGGGGCAAGGCAAGGTCGCGCAGCTCCGGCACCAGACCGAAGACCTCTACCGCGCAGCGCGCCTCGACGTGGGCGGCAAGGGTGGCGCCGTCGGTGCGGTTGCCCTGGTAGCGGTTGATCAGCAACCCCTTGACCCGCGCCCGCTGCGGCTCGGGGAGGAGGGCGAGGGTGCCGTACAGGGCGGCGAAGACCCCACCCTTGGCGGCGCCACCCACCAGGATCACCGGCGCGTCGGCGATCTCCGCCACCCCGGCGTTGGCGAGCAAGACGGCGCGGATCTCCAGGTCGGTGGGTGAGCCCGATCCTTCGATCACCACCACCTCGTGCTCGCGGGCGAGGAAGGCGTAGCTCTCCGCCACCGCCTGTTCCAGGCGCGGCCGCAGGCGGCGCAGCTCTTCCAGGGTGACCACGCCGTGGCGCTCCCCCTGGATGAACAGCTCCACCCGGTGGCCCTCCACCGGCTTGAGGAGGAGCGGGTTCATGTGGGTGTTCGGGTAGACCCCGCACGCCTGTGCCTGGACCGCCTGCGACCAGCCAATCTCGCTGCCGGACTGGGTGATGAACGGGTTGAGCGTCCAGTTCTGCGCCTTGAATGGCGCCACCCGCCTGCCTTGGTCGCGCAGGATCCGACAAAAGGCGGTGGCCAGGATGCTCTTCCCCACGTTCGAGGCGGTCCCCTGAAACATCAGGGCGTGGGAGGTCGTGGCCATCGGCAGGGTCTCCGCGGGCAGGAGCAGACGCACACCATGCCGCGAACGGGCACCATAGCCGAGGCTGGCCAAGAGGGCCAAGGCGGGCGGCGCGAGCCGGGGAAGGACTCCGCCACGAGGTCCACGGTGGCGCCGGGCAAGAGGCCACGCCACCCCGCCGAGCCAGCCAAGACGCGGCGCCGCCGGCGACACCCCACCTCTGCCACTCCCTCCGCTTCGTGCGCCGCGTGGTTTTGTAGGGGATGCGGGCGGCCGAAGAGCGGGCCAGCCACCCCACCTTTGCGGAGCGCCTATGCACCCCCTCCTCGCCAACTGCCTCGATCGTCTCCCGGTCCTGCCGGTCCACGTCCAATCCCTCTTCGCCCTCTTTCACGACCCGAACGCGGATGGCCGCCAAGTGGGCGAGCTGGTGTGCCAAGACCCGGCCCTCGCCGCCCAGACCCTGCGGGTGTGCAACTCGCCCTTCTTTGCCTTGCCCACCGAGGTCACCTCGGTCCACCAAGCGGTGGTGCTGCTGGGGATGGAGATGGTCCAGGGGCTGGTCCTCGCCACCTATTTCCAGAACACCCTGAAGAGCAACGGCGTCCCGGGGGGCTGGCTCGATGGTGGGGCCGACCACGCCCTCGCCACCGCCCACATCGCCCGCTGGCTCCTCCAGGCCTTGGGTGAGCCGCTGCAGGCGGGCAGCGCCTTCACCGCCGGCCTGATCCACGACGTCGGCAAGCTCGCCCTCGTCCAACTCGGTCCGGAGGTGGAGCAGGCGGTGGTGGAGCGGCGCCTGGCAGGAGCCGACTGGCTCACCGCCGAGCGCCACGTGATCGGCCTCACCCACGCCGAGGCGGGCGGTGAGGTGGGGGAGCTCTGGGGGCTCCCCGACCCGCTGATCCAGTGCGCCCGTTTCCACCACACGCCCCTCGAAGCGCTCAACGAGCCGATGGCGTGCGTGGTCCACGTGGCCGATTGCCTCGCCCACGTGGCGGTGGCCGGCGGTGGGGTGGCGGCGGTGGGGTGCGAGCCCATGGAGGCGGGGGCGTGGCAGGCCCTGGGGATCGACGACCAGGAGATGGCGGAGCTGGCGGAGGAGCTCCTCGACCTCTACACCACCCGCACCCCGTAGGTTCGGCGGGCGCGCCGCGGGCCCAAGGTTCAAACCGCGGCGGCCAAGATCGTTCGACCCAGCGCGGCGCAAGGGGGCGCCCCCCCTTCAGGTCGGCCGCGGCCGGCGATCCGCCGCACCCCGGCGGGATTTGGAAAAGGTTTTTTCGATCCACCGCGAATCGCCGCATGGGCGCGAATCGTGGAGGGGGGGTGCGGGCCACCCTAGCCGGTCGCGACGGCTGCGCCCGAAAGGCGGCTGGCGCTCCCGGAGCGGGGGTCGGACTTGGTCGGCGGGGAGCGGGGCCAGGCGGTCGGATGGCGGGCGCTCCCGCTGGGGAACCCAGCCGGAGGCGCCGGGAAGCGACGCTGGGCCAGGGCGGCGCGGCCGCGGTCGTTTGCGGGCTGGCGGGCGCGCCGAACTTCCTCTTACCCCTCGTCCGCGCCGTGGCTGGCGAGGTGGGGAAAGTGGTGCTCCAGGATCTGGATGACCGCGTCCTGGCTGGCGGCGGCGAGGAGGTCGGGCAAAAGCGGCGCGCACGCCGCGCGGGTGAGATCCACCAGGGCGTCCCAGATGCGCGGGATGGCGGGCGGGGCGAGGGAGAGCTCGTCGATGGCCAGCGCCAACAGCGCCGGCAGGGCGAGGGGCCAGGCGGCGAGCTCGCCGCACAAACACACCTGTTTGCCCGCCGCGTGGGCCGCCGCCACCGTGTCTTGGATGAGCAGCAGCACCGCCGGGTGGAGCGGCTGGTAGAGGTGGCCGACGGTGGCCGATTGGCGGTCCACCGCCAGGGCGTACTGGGTGAGGTCGTTGGAGCCGATGGCGACGAAGTCGACCCGCTCAAACAACGGCCCGCCGGCGCGCGCCACCACCGGCACCTCCACCATCACCCCCACCTCCACCGGACCGTGGTCGACCCCCTCCGCGACCAGGGCGGCGCGCGCCGCCGCGACCTCGGCGAGGAGGGCGTCGAGCTCCTCCAGGGTGGTCACCATCGGGAAGAGGATGCGCACCGGGCCGAAGGCGGCGGCGCGCAGCATGGCGCGCAACTGGGTGATGAGGACCTGCTTGCGGTGCAGGGTGAGGCGCACCGCGCGCAGGCCAAGGAGCGGGTTCGCCTCCTGCACCGGCAAAAGGCGGAGGAAGGGCTTGTCGCCGCCGAGGTCGAGGGTGCGCAGGGTGGTGGGGTAGTCCGGGAACCGCTCGACCGCCGCACGGTAGAGGGCGAGCTGCTCCTCCTCGGCGTAGAGGGCATCGCGGTGGGTGAGCATGGCGTACTCGGTGCGGTAGAGGCCGATGCCCATGGCGCCGTGGGCGGCGGCCAGCTCCAGATCGCGACCCACCGAAACGTTGGCGCGCAACCGGACCGGCAGGGCGGTGGCCGGGACGTTGGGGGACCAGGTGGTGGAGACCGGCGGCCGGTGCGCCGCGGCCACCGCCGGCGATGGGTTGAGGTAGAGGGTGCCGGTGGTGCCGTCAACGATCAGCCGGTCGCCGCGCCGGATCGCCCCGACCTCGATGCCAGTGACCATAGGCAGCCCCAGGGTCCGGGCCAGCAGCACCGCGTGCGAGTCGGGGGTGGTCGCCCCCTGGACCACCCCGCGCACCCCCTGCTCAGGGGCGTCGAGGACGTCGGTGACGCTGATCTGATTGGCCACCCGGATGGTCCCGGTGGTGGTCTCCGCCGCCGGTTCTGGCTGCCCCTTGCAGAGGGTCTCGAGGAGGCGGCGCGCCACCTCCAAGACGTCGCCGCCGCGCTGCCGGATGTAGGGATCGGGGAGGCGCAGGAAGGTGTGGTAGTGGTCCAGCGCCACCTCGCGGATGGTCCGGTAGGCATTCGCGCCGGCGGTGATTCGCGCCTCGATGGCGTTCAGGAAGCTCCCCTTGGTGAGGAGCAGCCGCTGCATCTCCAACAGCGCCGCCTCCTCCTCGCCCACCGCCTCGCGCAGCCGGGCGATCACCCGGTCGAGGTCGCCGCGCGCCGCCGCCACCGCCACGTCGAGGCGGACAAGCTCCACCTCCGGCTCGCCGCTCGCCTGGTAGGCGTGCAAGGGCAGCAGGCCGCGCTCCACCACCGCCCTGCCCACTGCCACCCCGGGAGCCGCGGCCACCCCAACCAGGCGCAACTCGCGGCGCTCACTCCCGCCACTGGCGGCGATGAGGGCGGTGCTGTTGAGCCCCTCCACCAGGCCGCCGACCTGGTGGGCGACGGTCTGCAGAAGCTGGATCTCCTGCTCCTCGAAGGTGCGCGCCTGCTCGGTCTGGACCACCAGGCAGCCGGCCACCTCGCCGCCTTGGACCACCGGCACGCCGAGGAAGGAGACGAACCGCTCCTCCCCGGTCTTCGGCAGGAACTTGAAGCGCGGGTGGCGCTCGGCCTCGGCCACCGCCACCGCCTGCCCCTTCTCCACCACCAGCCCGACCAGCCCCTCGCCGGGGCCGAGGCGCGGCGGCGCGTGGGGGTTGAAGCGCAACGCCGTGGAGGCCGCCAGGACCACGCCGCGCGACCCCGGCTCGGTGAGATAAAGGGAGCAGAGCGGCGTCCCCATCTGCTCCGCCACCACCCGCACGATCTCGTCCACCGTGGTGCGCGCGTCCACCCCGGCGGCGGCGACCCGCCCCACCCGCTCCAGGGTGGCAAGGGCGTCGATGAGTTGCTGGCGATTGGGCAAGGCGATGTCCGGGGAACGCGGGGCGCGCCATCCTACCACCGGCCGCGCCCCGCCCGTGTGCCCATCGCCGCCGCCCGCGTTCCACCCGCGGCCGGGGCGCCAGGCGGCGGTGGGTCGTGGTGATCGGTGGCGGTGGGTCGTGGTGATCGGCGGCGGTGGGTCGTGGTGATCGGCGGCGGTGGCCGGCCCCTTAGCCGCGGCGCGCGGTCCCCGCCCCTTCCGTGGGGGGCCGGCGCGCGGAGGGGTAGCCCGCCGCGGCGCCGGCGCACGCCACCGCGGGTGGTTCGCCCCGGGGGCGCGGAAGGGCCGAGGAACCGGTCGGACCTTGGCGCGCAAGCGCGCCGCCCGATCGCGCCGCCCGGATCGATCGCCCCCGGACGCTACGGCGGGCCACCCGCCGCGCGCGGCTTTCGGTCGCCAGAAAGCCCGGCCGCGCCGCGCGCCGCGCCGCGCCGCCCGGGGTGGACCACCACGCCGGCCGGTGCGGGAGGCAAGTGGCTGATTCCGCCCGCCGGCGTTAGGTTGGACGAGTCATCTCGTGCGCAGGAGGGAACCACTCATGGCCACAGACATTCGCGAAGAGCCGTTCAGCGGTTGGGAGGCGCTCGCCATTGCCGCGGGCATCGAGGAGCGGGGGATCCGGTTCTATCGCGCCGCCGCCGCGGCCACCACGGAGCCCACCGCGAAGACGGTCTTCGAGGCAATGATCGGCGAGGAGCACCGCCACCTGGCGACGGTGGAGGAGGCACTGGTGGCGGCGCGCGGCCTCACCCCGGTGGAGGAGGGGGTAGTGCGCACCTACCTGGCGGGGGTGGATGGCGACCTCGATCCCTTCACTTTCGTCGCGGCCCACAGCGACGGTGGCGCCGCCCTGGCCGCGGCGCACCGCGTCGAGCAGGTGGCGGCGCGCAACTACCTCGACCTGGCGCGCCGCTCCATGGACCTGCAGGCGAAGGCGGTCCTCGTCGCCCTGGCGGAGGAGGAGCTCAGCCACGACCACCTGCTCACCGCCCGCCTCGGTGGCCCGCCTCTCCCGCTCGCCCCCGAGACCGGCCACGAGCAGGTGGCCCGCCTCACCGTCTTGGAAGCGGAGATCCGCCGTTCGATGCCGTCGTTGGGACGGGTCGCCCAGCAGTCCGGGCTCACCCCGCCCCTGCCCACCCAAGAGGGGTCGGTGTTCACCCAGATCGAGCGGTTGCGCCACCTCCTCCTGGAGGCGGAGGAGGAGCTCAACGACCACCTCGATGGCCGGATCCAGGGGCTGGCGGTCGCCCTCCAACCCCTCGGGGCGTGAGCCGCACATCGTCTGGGATTTTTGACAGGCGCCGCGTCCCTCCCCTAGGGTCTAGGCCGTCTTGTTGAAACGACTCGTATCTCCCCGCCCCAGCGGGGAAGGAGGGGCAGGCATGGTGCGGAACATGCGGGACATGCGGAAACGGGGGGGGGGGTGGTGGGTGGCGGTCGCGGGGCTTCTGCTGGCGGCGGCCGGTCCGGCGGCGGCCCAGGAGGCGTACCAACTCGGCCAGGGTGATCTCTTGGAGATCGGCGTTTGGCACGAGGCGGAGATGCAGAAGCAGGTGGTGGTCCGCCCCGATGGCAAGGTCTCTTTCCCTCTGGTGGGTGACATGGTGGCGGCGGGCAAGACCGTGGCCGAGCTCAAAGGGATGATCGAGAAGGCGCTCGCCGTCTACATCCCCGACGCGGTGGCGAACGTGGCGGTGGTGAACACGGTCTCCATGCAGGCGTCGGTGGAGGGGCGGGTCAACCGTCCTGGCCGCTACCCGATCACCGGCACCACGACCTTCTTGGAGGTGATGGCGCTGGCCGGTGGGCCGACGCCGTTTGGTTGCGAGCGCAAGGTGCAGGTGCGCCACGCAGGCAGCTGGCAGACGGTGAACTATCGCCGCCTGGCCAAGGGGGAGGGGGAGGACTTCGCCCTCACCCGGGGCGATCTGATCTACGTGCCGTAGGGCGAGACGGTGCAGGTTCTGGTCGCCGGCGGGGCCGGCTATATCGGCGCCCACATGGTCCGTGCCTTGCTCGCGGCGGGCCACCAGGTAAGCGTCCTCGACAACCTCGCCACCGGCCATCGCGCCGCCCTTCCCGCGGGGGTGGCACTGGCCCAGGTGGACCTCCTCGACTCAGCGGCGGTGGCGGCGGCGGTGGCCGCGGCGGCGCCCGCGGCGGTGATGCACTTCTCCGCCCGCTCGCTGGTCGGCGAGTCGGTGGTGGAGCCGGAGCTCTATTACGCGAACAACGTCACCGGCACCCTCCACCTCCTGGCGGCGATGCGCGCGGCGGGGTGTGGCCGGTTCATCTTCTCCTCCACCGCCGCCTTGTTCGGCAACCCGCTGCGCACCCCCATCGACGAGGATCACCCGATCGCCCCAATCAACCCGTATGGCGCCTCCAAACAGATGGTGGAGCGGATCCTCGCCGACTTTGACGTGGCCTACGGCCTGCGCTACTGCGCCCTGCGCTACTTCAACGCCGCGGGCGCGGCGCCCGGCGGGGAGATCGGCGAGGACCACCGGCCCGAGTCGCACCTCATCCCCCTGGTCCTCAAGACGGCCCTCGGCCAGCGCCCGGCGATCACCCTCTTCGGGACCGACTACCCGACACCGGACGGCACCTGCGTGCGCGACTACATCCACGTGGACGACCTGTGTACCGCCCACCTCCTGGCCCTGGACTACCTTGCCGAGGGCGGCGCGAGCCGGTGCTACAACCTCGGCAACGGCGCCGGCTTCTCGGTGCGCGAGGTAATCGACACGGCGCGCGCGGTCACCGGTCGGGAGATCCCGGTGGTGGAGGGGGAGCGGCGGCCGGGCGACCCGGCGGTCCTGGTCGCCGACCACCAGCGGATCATCGCCGAGCTGGGTTGGCAGCCGCGTTACCCCGCGCTCGCCACCATCATCGACCACGCCTGGCAGTGGCACCAAAGCCACCCGGCGGGGTATCCGGAAGGGGAGAGGAAGTAGGGGATAGGGATGGTGCCGGCCGCCAGCCGGCGAGGATTCTTTCCGCGCGTCCCCCGCGCCATGATCGTTGGCCGGTAAGGCCGCCACCCCGACTCCCCATTCCCCACCCCGAACCCCGATCCCTTCCCGAGCGAGCCCCCATGGCCAACCCCCCCGTACGCAAGGCGATCTTTCCTGCCGCTGGCCTCGGCACCCGTTTCTTGCCTGCCACCAAGGCGACCCCGAAGGAGATGCTGCCGATCGTCGACGTCCCCTTGATCCAGTACGCCCTGGAGGAGGTGGTGGCGGCGGGGATTGAGGAGGTGATCATCGTCACCGGCCGCGGGAAGCGGGCGATCGAGGACCACTTCGACCTCTCCTTCGAGCTCGACTACTTCCTCGAGGAGAACGGCAAGAGCAACCTGCTCGATGCCACCTACGCCCTCTTGGATCGGGTCCAGATCAGCTACGTGCGCCAGCGCCAGCCCCTCGGCCTCGGCCACGCGGTGGCGTGCGGCAGGAGGCTGGTGGGCGACGAGCCGTTCGCGGTGGTTCTCGCCGACGACCTGATCTACGCCGACCCGCCCTGTCTGGCGCAGATGGTGCAGGTGTACGAGCGCCACGGCGCCTCGGTGGTGGCGGCGCAGCGGGTGGAGCCGGTGCAGACCCGCCGCTACGGGATCGTCGACGGCGAGCCGGTGGGTGAACGCACCATTCGGGTGCGCACCATGGTGGAGAAGCCGGAACCGTCGGAGGCGCCGTCGAACCTGGCGATCGTCGGTCGCTACATCCTCACCCCTGAGCTGTTCGACGAGATCGAGCGCGCCGCCCCCGGCCGGGGCGGTGAGATCCAGCTCACCGACGCCTTGGTGGCGTTACTCGCCCGCCAGCCGATCTACGCCTACGAGTTCACCGGTATTCGCTACGACGCCGGCGACAAGCTCGGCTTCTTGCAGGCGACGGTGGAGTACGCCCTGCGCAACGAGGAGCTCGGCGACCGTTTCCGCCGCTACCTGAAGGGGCTCATGGCCAGCCTGTGAGGGGTGTTTGCCTTGCCTCGACCAGAGTGGCGGAGGACACTGCGCGCCCCCCGTGCTGGAGGCTGCCGATGCTGGAAGAGACCCCGCCGCTCGCCCTCACCTTTGACGACGTCCTGTTGGTCCCCGGGGCGTCGGAGGTCCTGCCGCACGAGGCCGACCTCTCCACCCAGCTCACCCGCACCATCCGTCTCAATATCCCCCTGTTGTCGGCGGCGATGGACACGGTCTCCGAGGCGCGCCTGGCGATCGCCCTCGCCCAGGAGGGCGGCCTCTCCATCCTCCACAAGAACATGAGCGTGGAGCAGCAGGCGCACCACGTGGAGCTGGTGAAGAAGTCGGAGTCGGGGATGATCCTCGACCCCATCACCATCGCCCCCGACCGGCCGATCCGCGAGGCGCGGGAGCTCATGGCCACCTACCACATCTCCGGCATCCCGGTCACCCAGGGGAAACGGCTGGTGGGGATCCTTACCAACCGCGACCTCAGGTTCATGGACGACGAACAGATGGCGGTGGGCGAGGGGATGACCCGCGACAACCTGGTCACCGGCCCGGTGGGCACCACCTTGGAAGAGGCGAAGCGGCTCCTCCACGCCCACCGCATCGAGAAGCTGTTGATCGTCGACGACGACTACAACCTCCGCGGCTTGATCACCGTCAAGGACATCGAGAAGACGCGCAAGTATCCGAACGCCTGCAAGGACGACCACGGCCGCCTGCGCGTCGGCGCCGCGGTCGGGGTCGGCGCGGACCGCGAGGCGCGGGTGGCGGCGCTGGTGAACGCGGGGGTTGACGTGGTGGTGGTGGACACCGCCCACGGCCACACCCGGCGGGTGCTCGATACGGTGCGCGACATCAAGGCGACCTACCCCGGCCTGCCGTTGATCGGCGGCAACGTGGCCACCGGGGTGGCGACCCGGGCGCTGATTGATGCCGGGGTGGACGCGGTGAAGGTGGGGATCGGCCCCGGCTCGATCTGCACCACCCGGATGGTCTCCGGCTGCGGCGTGCCCCAGCTCACCGCGGTCGCCGAGTGCGCGCGCGCGGCGGAGGGCAGCCAGGTGCCGGTGATCGCCGACGGCGGGATCAAGTTCTCCGGCGACTTGGTGAAGGCGATCGCCGCCGGCGCCCAGGTGGTGATGATTGGCTCGCTCTTTGCCGGCGTCGAGGAGAGCCCCGGAGAGATCCAGCTCTACCAGGGGCGCAGCTACAAGGTGTACCGCGGCATGGGCTCTTTGGGCGCCATGGCCGAGGGGTCAAAGGATCGCTACTTCCAGGAGGGGCAGGAGACCTCGAAGCTGGTCCCCGAGGGGATCGAAGGAAGGGTGCCGTACAAGGGGCTGTTGGCGGACACGGTCTATCAGCTCCTCGGCGGCCTGCGTTCCGGCATGGGGTACTGCGGCACCCCCACCATCGAGGCGCTGCGCACCCAGGGGCGGTTCGTGCGCATCTCCAGCGCCGGCCTGCGCGAGAGCCACGTCCACGACGTGATCATCACCAAGGAGGCGCCGAACTACACGCCGTAAGGGCGCGCCCGTGGGGAGTGGGGGAGGCGAGCGGGACGGTGCCGCGGGTCTGAAGCGAACGGGGCAGGAGCCGTCTTCGGAAGATCGACTTCCGGCCGCGCGCCTCCACGCCGCCCACCCCTTTCTCGGCGCGCTGCGTGGTTTGACAGCCCCCGGCCCGATCCCTACAGTCCGCAGTCCAGTTTTGGCCAAGACCCTTAGGTTCAGGAGGTTCGATGCTCGGCATCAAGTTGAAAGATGGCGACCACTTTGAAGGGGCGATCCGCCGCTTCAAGAAGCAGTGCGAGAAGAGCGGTCTGATGGCCGAGCTGCGCAAGCGCGAGTACTACGAGAAGCCGTCGGTGCGGAAGAAGCACAAGGCGATCGCGGCGCGCAAGCGGTCCGCGAAGATGGAGCGCCGCGCCCGCCAGCAGCCGCGCTAACCAGGTAGGGGCCATGGGCGCCGTGGCAGACCGGATCTTCGCCGACCTGAAGGTGGCGATGAAGGCGCAGGAGAGGCAGCGGGTGGGGGTGCTGCGGATGGTCCGCGCGGACCTCCAGAACGCACGCATCGCCGCCGGCCACGACCTCTCGGCAGAGGAAGAGGTGGCGATCCTCAGCCGGGCGGTGAAGCAGCGGCGGGAGTCCGCCAGCCAGTACCGGGCGGTGGGCGAGGAGGACCGTGGCGCCGCCGAGGAGGGGGAGATCGCGGTGATCGAGCCGTACCTGCCGCAGCCGCTCGCCGAGGCCGAGGTGGTGGCCCTCATTGCGGAGGCGATCGGTGAGCTGGAGGCCGCGGAGCGCACCAACCTCGGCAAGGTGATGCGGGCGGTGATGGCGAAGGTCGCCGGACGGGCCGACGGCAAGCGGGTGAACGAGCTGGTGCGCCAGCACCTCGCCTGAGGGAACCGCCCCGGCGGGGCGGCCCACGCCTGGGGCGGGTGGCCCGGTTGCGGGCGCCGCCCGCGAGGTATCCTCCCGCGCCATGGACGAGACGACCCTCCGCCTGCTCGGTGTCGACCGGCTGCGCGCCGCGCTGGCGGCGCGCTGTGCCAGCGCCTCCGGCCGCAGCGCGGCCCTCGGTCTGGCGCCCCTTCCCACTTGGGAGGAGGCGTGGGCGGAGGCGAGCGCGGTGGCGGCGCTGGTGACGTGGCGCGCCGCCGGTGGGGAGCTGGTGATCCCTGACGACGACGGGGTGGGGGGGTGGATGGCGGAGGTGGCCGCGGGCCACGACCTCGGCGGCGAAGCCCTGGCGCGGGTCGGGGGCTACCTCACCGGCCTCGGTCGTCTCGGCGCCTGTTTGCCGCCGGCGGCGGCGTGGCTGCCCGAGGCGGCGGCCGCGGTCGCGTGGGCAGTGCTGGCGCACCTCGGCCGGGAGGTCGGCCGGGCGGTGGACGGGGATGGCCGGGTGCGCGAGGACGCGACCCCGGAGCTTGGCCGGCTGCATCGCCACCACCGCGAGCGCCTGGGGGCGGCGCGCGGCCACGCCGAGGCGCTCCTTCACGACCCGGAGAATGCGGAGGCGGTGGCCGAGGCGTGGGTGACGGTGCGCGGCGACCGCTTCGTGGTGCCGTTGCGGGCGAGTCAGGCGGGGCGGTTCGGCGGCATCCTCCACGACCGGTCGAAGAGCGGTCAGACCTTCTTCGTCGAGCCCGAATCTCTGGTGGCGCGCAACAACCAGGTGGCGGAGGCGGCCCTGGCGATCGGGGTGGAGGAGGAGCGGCTGCTGGCGGAGCTGAACCAGCGGGTGCGCGGCGAGCTGGTCACCCTGGCCGCGGCGCACGTGCTGGCGACCATGCTGGATCGGCGGCACGCGGCCGCCTCTTTGGCCGCGGCCATGGGGGGGCGGCTAGCCGAGCCGGTGACGGCGGCGCGCCTCGATCTGCGCGCTCTCCGCCACCCCCTGTTGGTCCTCGAGCTCGGTGCGGAGCGGGTGGTCGCGAATGATCTGGTGCTCGGCGGCGAGACCGCCGCGGTGGTGGTCTCCGGCGCCAACCACGGCGGCAAGACGGCGCTTCTTCAGGCCGCGGGGCTGGCGGTGGTGATGGCCCGCGCCGGCCTCTTGCCGACGGTCGGCGAGGGTAGCCGCATCGGGGCGCTGTCCGGGGTCTTTTGCCACCTCGGCGACCACCAGGAGATCACCACCGGCCACTCGTCGTTTTCCGCCCAGGTAGAGCGGCTGGCAGAGCTCACCGCCCGCCCTCGGCCCGGCTGGCTGGTCCTGCTGGATGAGGTGGGGTCGCACACCGAGCCGCAGGCAGGCGGCGCGTTGGCGGTGGCAACGATCGAATGGGTGGTCGACGGCGGCGGCCTGGTGGTCGCCACCACCCACCTCACGCCTCTGAAGGTTCTGGCGGAGGGCTCGCCGCGGATGGTCAACGGCCACGTCCTGTTCGACGCCGGCCGCGGTCTCCCCACTTACCAGTTCGTGGTCGGCGCCCCGGGCTCCAGCGAGACCCTGACCACCGCCCGCGCCTACGGCCTGCCCGAGCCCCTGGTGGCGCGCACCGAGGCGTTGATGGGTGGCGGGGGGGTGGCGATGGAGCGGCTTTGGGAGGCGCTCGCCGCCCGCGAGCAGCGGCTCGCCGCGGCCGAGGCGGCGGTGGCGCAGGAAGAGCAGCGCCTCGCCCTTGCCGAGGCCGCCCTTGCCGAGCGGCGGCGGGGTTTGCAGGAGGCGTGGGGGGAGGAGGTGGCGGCGAAGCGGCGGGAGCTCACCCGCCTGGTGAATGAGACGCGCCGCGCCCTGCGGCAGGTGGCGAAGAATACGGCGCCACCGGCGGCGGGGGTGGCGGCGGTGGGCAAGCGGACGGCGGCGGCCCTCGCGGCCCTCGCCCCGGAGGGGGAGCGGCCGGCGGACGAGGTGGCGATCGACCTGCACGCGCTCAAGCCGGGGCTGGCGGTGCGGTTGCGTGGCCTCGGGGTGGAGGGGGAGATCGTCGGGAGCCGGCGCGGCCGCTGGCAGGTGGCGGCGGTGGGGAGGCGGTTCACCGTCGCCGCCGCGGATCTTTTGCCGGCGCGCGACCTGGCGCCGGGCGGAACGCGGGTATCGTTGCCGCCCGTACCCGCCGACCTCTCGGTCCGCCTGGAGCTCCTCGGCCTGCGCGCGGAGGAGGCGCGGCGGCGGCTGGTCCACTACCTCGATGGCTGCGCCCTGGCGGAGCTCTCCCGGGTCGAGATCGTCCACGGCCTGGGCGAGGGGATCCTCAAGCGGGTGGTGGCGGAGGTCCTCGCCGGCCACCCGGCGGTCGCCTCCTTCCACCACCCGCGACCGGAGGAGGGGGGCGAGGGGGTGACCTGCGTCGTCTTCGGGGAGAAGGGGTGAACGATCGCACCTACGTGGATCGGGTGCGCGCCGCTTCGGACATCGTGGCGGTGGTGGGCGAGGTGGTGACCCTCAAGCGCCAGGGGCGCGACTACCTGGCCCTGTGCCCCTTCCACCAGGAGAAGAGCGCGTCGTTCTCGGTGAGCCCGAGCAAACAAATCTTCCACTGCTTCGGCTGCGGCGCGGGCGGCGATGTCTTCGCCTTCGTCATGCGCTACGACAACCTCGACTTTCCCGCCGCCCTGGAGGAGCTCGCCAAGCGCGCCGGCATCCCGCCGGAGCGGCCGCCGACCGCCGCCGACCGGCAAGTCGCGGAGGAGCGCGACCGCCTGCGGGGGGTGTGCGACCTCGCCCAGCGCTGCTTTCGCCACTGGCTCACCGCCGGGGATCGGCGCGGCCTGGCCTATGCCCAGGGGCGCGGCCTGAACGAACCGGTGATCGAGCGGTTCGGGATCGGCTACGCGCCGCCCGGCGGCGACGCCCTCGCCCGGGCGCTCGCCGCGAAGAGGGTGGCGATTTCCGTCGCCGCCACCGCCGGGGTGGTGGCGATGGCCGACGGCGGCCGGGCGTATGACCGCTTCCGCGACCGCCTCACCTTCCCGATTGCCGACGCGGATGGCCGGCTGGTCGCCTTCGGTGGCCGCGCCCTTGGGGAGGCGAAGGCGAAGTACCTGAACTCCCCCGAGACCCCGCTCTTTCGCAAGGGCGAAACCCTCTTTGCCCTCCACCTGGCGCAGCCGGAGATCCGCCGCCGCGACGAGGTGGTGGTGGTGGAGGGGTACATGGACGCGGTGGCCCTGCACGCCGCCGGCTTCGGCCACGCGGTGGCAGTCCTCGGCACCGCCCTGACCCGCGCCCATGTGCGGAGGCTGAAGCGCTATACCCGCCGCCTCCACCTCCTCTTCGACGGCGACGCCGCCGGGGTGCGCGCCGCCGTGCGCTGCCTCGAGGTGACGGTGAACGAGGGGGTGCAGGCGGTGGTCACCGTTCTGCCGCCGGCGGAGGACCCGGACTCCCTGTGCCGCGGTCAGGGCGCCGAGGCGATGGCCGCCTGTCTGGCGGTGGCAACCCCGCTCTTCGAGTTTGCGGTGGGCGAGCTGGTGAAACGGGCGGGCGGCACCGACCTGGCGAGCCGGATGCGCGCCCTGCACGAGCTGGTGCCGGTCGCCCGCACCCTCAACGAGGCGGCGGAGCGCCACCTCTTCCTCAGCCACGTAGCCGACGCCTTCCGCCTCCCGCTGGGCGAGGTGGAGGCGGCCCTCGCCGGCTCCCCCCCCGCCCCCCGCCGCCCCGTTCCTTCCGCCGCACCGCGCGGCGCCGCAGAAGAGGCGGCGTACGGGGTGGTGTGGTTCCTTAGCGAGCACCCCGAATCGTTTGCCTTCGTCAAAGCTCATAGGGTCGACGCGGATCTGGAGCCGGGCCCCCTACGCGATCTGCTGGCGGCGGTGGTGGCGACGGAGCGGTTCCCCGCCGACCACCTCGCCAGCCTGCTGCACGCCGCCACCCCCCTCAGCGATGAGCTCGCCCGTCGCGTCTTAGAGTACGACCACCTTCCCGACCCCACCGCGACCTTCAACGACTGGGTGCGTGGTCTGCGCCGCCACCGCCTCCAGCGCGAGGAGGCGGTGGTGCGTCACCGCCTCAAGCAGGCGGAGGCGGCGGCAGAACGGCCCCAGCTAGGCGACGCACTGGCGCGGTTGAAGGAGTTACGCGAGCAGATCGCCGCCCTCCCCCACCTCGCATGGGAAGGCGGAGAAAAAAAATGACAGGTATTGTGGACATGTCAGCGGTTGTCGACTAACTTGACCCCTTTCGCCCACCGTCCGGGCCGGACACTTTTTGAGATAGGGACCGAACATGTCTTTGGAACTCCAAGAGATCCCGGAGATCCAGCGCCTCGTGGAGCTGGGCCGTGAACGTGGCTTCTTGACCTATGACGAGCTCAACGAGCTCCTCCCCGAGGACCTCATCGTCCCCGGGCGATTGGAAGAGGTCTTCTCCCTCCTTTCGCAGGCGATGATCGAGGTCACCGAGGTGCCGCAGGTGGACCCGGAGGCCGACACCGAGAGCGAGGCGGAGGGGCAGTCCGCCTCCGTGGCCGAGGCGGCGCGCCAGGCGGCGAAGGAGGCCAAGGACGAGGAGTCCCCCTTTGGCACCGACGCCTCCGCCCTGGGGATCACCGACGACCCGGTGCGCCTCTATCTGCGCGAGATCGGCAAGGTGGCGTTGCTCACCCGCGACGAGGAGATCGAGATCGCCATGGAGATCGAGGGGGGAAACAACCGCATGATGCGGACCTTCCTCACCTCGCCCCTGGGCCAGCGCCACATGGCGCTGAGCTGGCGGCGGTACCTCAAGGGCCGACTGCCGATGAAGGAGCTCTTCTATTTCTACGAACTCGGTCCGGACGACGAGCTGAAGCCGGAGGAGCGGCAGCGGGTGAACGTCGCCAAGGCGAAGGCGACCATGGAGACGTACGCGACCCTCCACGGCGTCGCCCTGGAGCGGTCCCCGAAGCGGGTTCGCCGGCGCAGTCCGAGCGAGGTCGCCCAACCGCAAGACGACGGCGCCGGTGACAAGGCGGCCTACATGACCTTCCTGCGCGCCCTGGAGGAGTCGCCCCTGGCGCCGCACCAGGTGAGCTTCTTCCTGCAACGGTTGGAGGCGATCCTCGAGATCGTCAACGAACAGCGCCAGCTCCGCCGCCGCTTTAAGCGGCAGACTGGCGTCGAGCTGGACGCCTTCTTGAGCGCGGAGCGCGCCTCGGCGCGTGACCCGGAGGCGGCGGCGGTGTTGCGCAAGGCGTGTTCGCGCCTCTCCTCCGAGGCGCTGGCGGAGTTCGTCCAGCGGTACCGCGGAATCCTCCGCCGCAGCCGCCGGGTGGAGCAGTTCTATGGCAAGGAGATCGCCTACTTCGAGCAGCTCAACGAGGAGGTGCGGCGCCACGAGCACGCCGCCCAGCGGGCCAAGTCGAAGATGGTCCAGGCGAACCTCCGCCTGGTGGTCTCGATCGCCAAGAAGTACACCAACCGCGGCCTCCAATTCCTCGACCTGATCCAGGAGGGCAACATCGGGCTGATGAAGGCGGTGGACAAGTTCGAGTACCGGCGCGGCTACAAGTTCTCCACCTACGCCACCTGGTGGATCCGCCAGGCGATCACCCGCTCGATCGCCGATCAGGCACGCACCATCCGCATCCCGGTGCACATGATCGAGACGATCAACAAGCTGGTGCGCACCTCGCGCCAGCTCCTCCAGGAGATGGGGTCTGAGCCGACTCCGGAAGAGATCGCCGAGGCGATGGCGATGCCGGTAGAGAAGGTGCGCAAGGTCCTGAAGATTTCCAAGGAGCCCCTGTCGCTGGAGACCCCGGTGGGGGAGGAGGAGGACTCGCAGCTTGGCGATTTCATCGAGGACACCAACGTCAAGCAGCCCACCGAGGACGTGATTCGGATCAACCTCCAAGAGAGCGTGGTCAAGATCCTCGGCAGCCTCACTCCGCGTGAAGAGCGGGTGCTGCGGAAGCGGTTCGGGATCGGCGAGCAGACCGACCACACCCTGGAAGAGGTGGGGCGTGAGTTCTCCGTCACCCGCGAACGGATCCGCCAGATCGAGGCGAAGGCGCTTCGGAAGCTGCGCCATCCGAGCCGGGCGCGCTACCTCGAGACCTTTGCCGAGGGGCTGTAGGCCCACAGGGCGACGGGGCGGCAGTCAGCGCGCCGCCCCGCGCCTTGACTTGGACCCGAAAGGGGCGAGAATGGCCCTCCTTTTCCGGGGCCTATAGCTCAGCGGTCAGAGCCGCCGGCTCATAACCGGTAGGTCCCTGGTTCGAATCCAGGTGGGCCCACCAGAGCGGCTCGGCAAGGCGACGGAGAAGCCACGAGATTATGGCGAAGACACCTAGGATCACGAAAGCCAGGGCGATGTCCTCCCCGGCCGGCAGCAAGTAGAAAAAGCACCTCACCTGAGGTGCTTTTTCTACTTGGGGACAACTTCTTGGAGAAGGAATGGTGGCGACAGACATGGCAGTCAACGCGGACCTCAAGGCCCTCATCGAACTCCAGGCGGCGGACAGTCGGATCGTCGAGATCGAGCGCGAGAAGGCGCGGCTTCCCGAGGCGATCGAGGCGATGCGCCAGGAGGTGGTGACGTCGCTGGCCGAGTACGACGCTGCCAGCCGCCAGGTTGAACTTCTCGAGGCGCGCCACGAGGTGATCCGGCGGGAGCGTGCCGAGGAGGAGGAGCGCCTCGCCCACACCCAGGAGCGCCTTCCGAACATCACCACCCAGAAGGCGTACTACGCCCTCCTCAAGGAGGTGGAGACCGCGGAACGGGCGCTGGCCAGCCTCGCCGAGGAGGGGAGTCGGATCGACGCCGAGGCCGCCGAGTTGCGCGCCAAGCTGGTGGAGGTGAAGAAGGGAATGGTGGGGGAGGAGACGCTGTTCGAGGAGCGCAAGGCGGCAATGGAGGCGGAGTTCGTCCACCTCGACAAGGAGCTGGAGACCCTGCGCAAGAAGCGCCAGAAGGCGGTGGCCGCGGTCGCGCCCAAGGCGCTGTCGAGCTATAAGCGGATTGCCAGCCGGCGCGCACCGTTGGTGGTGGTGGAGGTCCGCGACGGCCGGTGCACCGGTTGCCACATCCTCTTGCCGCCCCAGCTCTACGTGGACGTGAAGCGCAACGATCGCATCCACCTGTGCGGCCAGTGCAACCGGATCCTCTATTACGCCGGCGAGGAGTAGCATCGCCCCCTCCACTTCCCACCTAAGGTCCAGCCGATGATCCGCCTCCTGCTTGCTGTTGCCCTTTGCCTCGCCACCCTGCCGGCCTTCGCCGATCCCGACGGCGAGGAGCCGGCGGTCCAGGCCAGCTCCTTGGTCCGTGCCCACCTCGAGCGTAGCCGCCAGCTCGAAGAGGCAGGCCAGAGCGAGGCGGCGGGCGCGGAGTTGGAAAAGGTCCTCCAGCTCACCGGCAACCTCCCCGCCGCCCACTTCCAGCGCGCCGAGCTCTTCGTCAAGCAGGGCGATACGGCCGCGGCGATCGACGCCTACACCCACGCGATCGAGGCCATCGCCCTGCAGCAGTACCTGGAGTAGGGCGGAGTCCGCCCCCGCCGGCCCGGCGGGTCCATGGCGAGCGAGGGTGGCTTGGAGAAGCCACCTGCCGGTCGCGCCGGCCGCCGGTGCGCCGGGTACGGCCCGAGCCGTTTGAGGAGTGACGGTGGTGGCCGCTAGACTGCAGCGATCTCTTCTTTCCCTGCGCGGAGGTCCGCCATGCTCGACGCCCTGGTGCTGGTGATCGGCGCCATCCTGGTTAACAACTTCGTCCTCGCCCGCTTCCTCGGGATCTGCCCCTTCCTCGGGGTCTCCCAGAAGGTCGAGACGTCGTTGGGCATGTCCGCGGCGGTCACCTTTGTGATGACCATGTCGGCGATCGCCACCTGGCTCGTCTACCGGCTGGTCCTGGTGCCGCTCCACATCGAGTATCTAAAGACCATCGCCTTCATCCTGGTGATCGCCGCGTTGGTGCAGTTTGTGGAGATGGTTTTGAAGAAGACCAGCGAGGCGCTCTACGAGACCCTCGGGATCTATTTGCCGCTGATCACCACCAACTGCGCCATCCTCGGTATCGCGCTTCTGTCGTTGCAGCAGCAGGACAGTTTCATCGAGGCGGCGATCTTCGGCTTTGCCGCGTCGGTGGGCTTCGGCCTGGCCCTGCTCCTCTTTGCGGGGCTGCGCGAGCGGATCGTCCTTTCCAAGGTGCCGGAGGCGTTTCAGGGCAACGCGATCAAGCTGGTCACCGCCGGCCTCCTCTCCCTGAGCTTCATGGGGTTCTCCGGCATCGATAAGGGCATCGCGCGGGTCTTCGGCGGCTGACGCCCCTCCCGCAGGTACCGATGAGGAGTACGAGATGATCGAGGTCGTGCAGGCAGTCGCGGGTCTCGGGGGGATGGCGCTCGCCGCCAGCTTCGGGCTGGGAGTGGCGGCGCGGAAGTTCTACGTCCCGGTGGACGTGAAGGTCGACGAGATCGACGAGGCCCTGCCGCACGCCAACTGCGGCGCCTGCGGCTTCCCGGGGTGTCGCGCCTTCGCCACCGCGGTTTCCAAGGGCGATGCGCAGACCGACGGCTGCCCGGTGGGCGGCGGCGCCACTGCGGTGGCGGTGGCGAAGATCATGGGGATGGAGGCGGTAGCGGGCGCCCGCGAGCCGCTGGTCGCGGTGGTCTACTGCGCCGGTGGCACGCACAACGCCATGGACAAGATGGTCTACGAGGGGCCGCACGACTGCCGCACCCTGGCGCTTCTCGGCGGCGGCCAGAAGGAGTGCTCCTTTGCCTGCATCGGTCTGGGCACCTGCACCGTCGAGTGCCCGTTCGACGCCATCCACATGAACGCCTTCATGCTCCCGGAGGTGGACTACACCCGCTGCACCGGCTGTCGCATCTGCGCCGAGGTGTGCCCGAAGAACGTCATCGACATGGCGGGGATCAGCCACGACGTCCACATCGCCTGCTCCTCCCACGACAAGGGCAAGACCACCAAGTCGGTGTGCATGGTCGGCTGCATCGCCTGTAACAAGTGCGTCAAGGCATGCCCGGTGGCGGCGATCGCCATCGACGGCGATTTGGCGCGCATCGACTACACCAAGTGCGACAACTGCGGTGAGTGCATCAAGGTGTGTCCCACCGACATCATCGTGAACTACAGCCACAAGCGGAAACAGGCCGAGCAACTGGCGGCCCTCGCCGCCGCGTAGGGGTCGCACGCGAGGGTGCGACGAGGGGGGCGCATGGCTATAGTGGATTTTGTGAATGGCCACCCCCAACCCTGTGACGGCCAGACTGGTGACGCGGCCACGCGCGACTACCTGGTCCTCTTTTGGACGCGGCTGGACGACGCCGAGCGGCGCTGGCATCCGCCCGTACCGCTGGTGGCCCTGGCCCCCCGCCGCACCCTCTCCGGTCTCTACCTCTCCAGCGCCGGCGAGAGCGGCTACCGTTGTCGCGTAGTCCCCGGGGTGGTGCGCCATGACAAGCGGCTGGCGGTCCTCCTCGGCGCCGCGCTCTCCGCCGGGGCGACCCAGGTCTCCGTCGGGGTGGCGAAGCCGCGGCGCGGTGTCGGGCGGTTCGAGATCAGCGTCACCCACGGCCACCAGCGTTGTCTGGCGGTGGGCGGGCGGCTTCACGCCCTGCCGGCGCGCCTCGCGATCCCCCTGACCTTCCTCCAGTGGAAACCGTCGGGGGCGCTCGTGGCCCTGCCCGAGTGCGCCCAGGAGGTGGCATGGGGACGGCCCCATCTGGAGGCGCGACCGCCGGTAACGGACCTCCCCTTCGGCGCCCCCTTCGTGGTCGTGGGGTGGGGGTCAAGCCGGGTCGCCAGCGAGGCGGAGGGGCGGCTCCCGGTCCCCCTGCGCATCTCCATCGAGGGGATTCACCGGGTCGCCGGCCCCGCCTCCGCGTGCCGGGTGTCGTGATGCGGCGGCTCCTCCTCCTCACCTTGCTGGTGGCGCTGGCGGCGTGCGTCGCCAACCGCGTCCACTACGTCACCCTCGACCACCCCACCTACGCCACCGAGGCGATTGTCGATGCCCCGCGGCCGCGGGTGTGGGCGGTGGTGCAGGCGGTGATGGCAGGCAACCCCCTGGCGGTGGTGAACGAGCAGGCCACCACCCTGACCACCGAGTGGAGCTTCACCAAGAGCGACACCACCCGCGAGGTGGTGCAGCTCGGTGACCAGGTGGAGAGCCACTGGGTGGAGACGCGCGAGCGGATCACCGTGGAGGTCTCCTCGGTCGGTGTCGGCACCCGGGTTGCGGTGCACCGCGAGGTCTTGGAGAACCGCCGCTACAGCGAGGGGATCGGCCGCTACTACGCCGCCGACCACTACGTCGACTCCCCCTCCTCGACGGTGGTGGAGCACCGCCTCTTGGACGAGATCCAGCGGCGGCTGTGAGGCCAGACCGCGGTCCGCGAAGGGCGGCGGCCGATCGCCCGGGGAGCCTTTCGGACGGGGTCGCTGCGCACGAGAAGGCGCGGGGTCGCGTCTGGATTGCGACCGGTTCGATGCGCCGCCTGGGGCTCGTGCTCCGCAGAACGGCGGCCTCCGGGCCGAGAGCCGCGGTCGTAGCGCGGGACAAGCTCTGCCACGCTCTTCGGGGGTGGAGCGCGGCCGGCGGTGGCCGGCGGGAGGAGTGGCGGTCTAGCCGAGGGTTGCGGCAAGCGCCGCGGCGAGGGTTCCGGTGAGGCGGTCGATCTCGGCAGCGGTGATCGTCAACGGTGGCATCAAGGCGATCACGTCGCCCAGGGGGCGCAGGTAGACGCCGCGGGCGATCGCCGCCTGGCACACCTGCCAGCCGCGCCGCTGCCTCCATGGGTACGGTTCCCGCGTCGCCTTGTCCGCCACCACCTCCACCCCGACCATCAGGCCACGGCTTCGCACCTCGCCCACGTGCGGGTCGCAGGCGAGCTCTTCCAGATTACGGCCCAGGTGCGCCGCCCGTTCCGCCACCCCGGCGAGGGTGCCGCCGGCGCGCCGCAAGACCTCCAGGCTGGCGGAGGCGGCGGCACAGGCCAGGGCGTTGCCGGTGTAGGTGTGGCCGTGGAAAAAGGTCCTGAGCTCCGCGTAGTCGCCGAGGAAGGCCGCGAAGATCCGCTCCGTGGCGAGGGTCGCGGCGAGCGGTAGGGTGCCGCCCGTGATCCCCTTGGCGAGGCACATCAAGTCCGGCACCACCCCCTCTTGGTCGCAGGCAAACAGGGTGCCGGTGCGGCCGAAGCCGGTGGCCACCTCGTCGCAGATGAGCAGTAGGTCGAGCTCGTCACACAGCTCCCGCACCCGCCGCAGGTAGCCGGGCGGCTGGGAGATCATCCCGGCGGCCCCCTGCATCAGCGGCTCGACGATCACCGCGGCGATCTCCTCCCGGTGGGCGCGAGCGAGGCGGGCAAGCTCGTCGAAGCACGCCATGGCGCAGGTCGCCGGCTCCCGGGCGAGGGGGCAGCGGTAACAGTAGGGCGACGGGGCGTGGAAGGCGTCGAACAAGAGCGGCGCGAAGATCTTGTGGAAGAGCTCGATCCCGCCCACCGACACCGAGCCGAGGGTGTCCCCGTGGTAGGCGTGGGTGAGGCAGAGAAAGCGGGTGCGCCCGCGGTGCTGCCCACCCGCCTCCTGCTGCCAGAACTGGAAGGCGATCTTCAGGGCCACCTCCACCGCGGTCGAGCCCGAGTCGGAATAGAAGCAGCGGCGAAGCCCCGCCGGCGCCGCGGCTACCAGCTCGCCCGCGAAACGCGCCGCCGCCGCCGAGCCGAGGCCGAGGAGGGTGGAGTGGGCCACCTTGTCGAGCTGCGCCCGGATCGCCGCGTCGATCTCGGCTACGTGGTGGCCGTGGAGGTTGCACCACAAGGCGCCGGTACCGTCGAGGTACTCGCGCCCCTCGAGGTCCACCAAGGTGGCGCCGCAGGCGCGCTCGACGATGATCGGCTCACCCGCCATCCACTCGCGCATCTGGGTAAAGGGGTGCCAGAGGCAGTCGCGCTCGGCGGCGTAGAGGGACGGCTTATCCATTCGGAGCTCGGGGGGTGGGCGAAGGCGGGGGTGGAAACCGGTGGGTTAGCCCTTGCGATAGGAACCGGCGGACCCCGTATCATGCCCGCGCCCGCGCACGGTGCGTGAGGGGGATCCCATGAGAAACGTTGGCGGTCACGGCGGACGGCGCAGGTGGATCACGGTGCTCCTCGTAGTGGGGGCGGCGGTATGGGCCATGGGGGTGGCACGCCGGCCGGTGCCGCCAGAGCCCACCACCTCCCTCGTCACCCCGGCGGTGGCGGTCGTCTCCCTACCCGGCGCGGCGCCGCTGGATGGGGGCGGCGCGATCGACGAGCTCTCCCCGCCGGTGGATCGGTGGGAGGGGGTGGTCGGGCGGGCGGACTCTTTCTACTCGATCCTCACGGGCCACGGCGTCGCCCCGGCGCGGGTCCTGGCGATGGTGGCGCCAGATTGCGGCAAGCGTGAGCTGAGCCACCTCGTCGCCGGCCAGCCCTACACGGTCACCTGCGATCCGGAGAGCGACGCGGTGGAGTTTCGCTACCGCACCGACGCGGACCACGACTACGTGGCGCGCTTGGAAGGCGAGCAGTTCAGCGCGCGTCTCGACCCGGTGGCGTGGGATATCCGCCTGCGCCACATTGCCGGCACCATCAATTCTTCCATCTTCGAGAACCTCCAGGCGCGCGGCGTAGGCGACGCGATCCCCATGAAGCTGGCGGTGATCTTCGGTTGGGACATCGAGTTCGCGATCGATATCCGCCCGGGCGACCGGTACAACCTCCTCTTCCAGGAGAAGTGGCGCGACGGCAAGTTTGTGGAGTACGGCAAGGTGGTCGCCGCCACCCTCACGGTGCAGGGCGAGGACCACACGGCGATCTACTACAAGGACGGCAGCGGCTACGAGGAGTACTACGACCCCAGCGGCCGCTCCTTGACCAAGCAGTTCCTCCGCTCGCCGGTGAACTACACCCGCATCTCCTCGAACTTCACCTACCACCGGCTCCACCCGATCCTCCGCGTCTACCGCCCCCACCTCGGCGTCGATCTCGCCGCGCCGGTGGGGACGCCGGTGCGGGCGGTGGGCGCCGGCCGGGTGGCGGAGGTGGAGCGCAAGGGGGCGGCGGGGAAGATGGTGCGGATCCGCCACAACGATCGGTACGAGACCGCCTACCTCCACCTCTCCCGCTACGCCGAGGGGGTGCGTCCGGGGGCGCGGGTACGGCAGGGGCAGGTCATCGGCTACGTGGGGGCGACCGGGCGGGCCACCGGTCCCCACCTCGACTACCGCTTCTATGTCCACGGTGAGGCGGTGAATCCGATGACCATCAAGTCTCCCGCGGCGGAGCCCGTAAAGGAGGCCTATCGAGCAAACTTTCTCCGTCTGGCGGCGGAGTACCAAGGGCGACTGGTCACCGAACCCGCGGAGACGGTGATCGCCTCCAGTCGCTAGGTTGGGCTCCCGCCGCGCCGGGAGCCCCCATGGATGGCAACACCTTCAATCGTCTCCTCCAGACCGCGGTGGAGCGCGGTGCCTCCGACCTCCACCTGCAGGTGGGCGACCCCCCCCTCTTCCGTCTCAAGGGGCAGCTCCAGCCCCAGGACTTCCCCAAGCTCACCTATCAAAACACCCGCGACATCGCCCAGGCAATCCTGCCGTACGGCCTGCAGGAGACCGACTTCGACCGGCTGCAGGAGCTCGACTTCTCCTACTCCCTGCCCGGTACCGCACGCTTCCGCGTCAACGTCTACCGCCAGCGCGGCACGGTGGCGGTGGTGATGCGCGTCGTCCCCTTCGAGGTCCCCAACTTCCAGACCCTCGGCCTGCCCGACGCGGTGCGCGACTTCACCCTTGAAGAGCGCGGCCTGGTCCTGGTGACCGGGGTCACCGGCTCGGGCAAGTCGACCACCCTCGCCGCCCTGATCAACGAGATCAACACCTGCCGGCGCAAGCACATCATCACCATCGAGGACCCCATCGAGTTCCTCTTCCGCAGCGACGTCGCCTCCATCACCCAGCGCGAGATCGGTGCCGACACCCACGACTTCGCCACCGCCCTGCGCGCCGCCCTGCGCCAGGACCCGGACATCATCATGGTCGGTGAGATGCGCGACACCGAGACCATCGACGTCGCCCTAAAGGCGGCGGAGACCGGCCACCTCGTCTTCTCCACCCTCCACACCCCCGACGCCCCGAAGACGATCAACCGCCTGGTCTCCGTCTTTCCCCTCGACCAGCAGCGCCAGGTGCGCATCCGGCTGGCCGAGTCGATGCGCGGCGTGGTCTCCCAGCGGCTGGTCGCGCGCGCCGATGGGCGCGGCGCGGTGATCGCGGTGGAGGTGATGAAGGTGACGGCGACGATCACCGACTGCATCCGCGACGAGAACAAGGTCCACCTGATCCGCGACTACATCATCAAGGGGTCGGACCCGTACCGGATGCAGACCTTCGACCAGCACCTCACCGACCTCTACCTGCGCGGCGTCATCACCCTCGAGGTCGCCCTCGGTGCGGCCACCAACCCCGCCGATTTCGAGCGCGCCCTGCGCCTCGGCAAGGAGGAGGAGCACGCCGAGGTGGGGGCGGACGTCACCGTGGTCGCCTCCTCCGAGGGGACCCAGACCACCGGCCTCGACAGCACCGGTGGCTTCGGCCGCTTCGGTGGCGACCCGATCTTCGGCGAGTAGGGGCGCGACCGCCGCGCGGGGGCGCGAGCCGCGGGGGCGCGGTCGCCCCCGCCCCCGGCCCGCGGCAACCCCCGGCGCCCGGCCCCACCCTCGGCGCCCGGCCCCACCCTCGGCGCCCAGCCCCACCCTCGGCGCCCAGCCC
>Ga0210027_1000096_pt1 | contig 98033 bp, 101 predicted proteins | sample CryGeymeta201510_FD_183978 | JGI IMG/M metagenome (GOLD analysis project Ga0210027, IMG submission 183978) | Groundwater microbial communities from Crystal Geyser aquifers in Utah, USA - Crystal Geyser metaG 2015-10 (SPAdes) (version 2) | ecosystem: Environmental > Aquatic > Deep subsurface >...
CCCTGCCTGAGGGTACCGAGATGGTGATGCCCGGCGACAACGTGTCGATGATCGTCGAGCTGCTGACGCCGATCGCCATGGACAAGGAACTGCGCTTCGCCATTCGCGAAGGTGGTCGTACGGTCGGTGCCGGCGTCGTCACCGAGATCATCAAGTAAGGGGGCTTTAGTGGCTACCGAAACGATTCGTATCCGTCTTAAGGCATATGACCACCGCATTCTGGATAAGTCTGCGGCGGACATCGTGTCCACTGCCAAGCGCACCGGCGCCATTGTTCGTGGTCCGATCCCGATGCCGACCCGGATTGAGAAATTCTGCGTGATCCGTTCTCCTCACAAGGACAAGGATTCCCGCGAGCACTTTGAGATTCGCACCCACAAGCGTCTGCTGGACATTGACAGTCCGACACCGCAAACCGTGGATGCGCTGATGAAACTTGATCTCCCGTCCGGTGTGGACGTTGAGATCAAGCTGTAAGCAGGAGAGAGAAATGGCTGCAGGATTGGTTGCCCGCAAGGCTGGCATGACCCAGATATTCGCCGAAGACGGCGCTGCTGTACCGGTTACCGTGTTGACCGTTGAGCCGTGCCGTGTGGTTGCGCTGCGCACTGCCGAGAAGGATGGCTACGATGCCATTCAGGTCGGCTTCGGTGTTGCTCCGCGTTTCCAGACGCGCGCTGTTCAGGGGCATTATGCCAAGCAGGGTCAGGATGCAATGCGCTCGCTGAAAGAGTTCCGCCTGAACAAGGGTGAGAGCTTCGAGCTCGGTCAGGAACTGACCGCTGAAATGTTCTCCGTTGGTCAGAAGATCGACGTGTCCGGTACCTCCAAGGGTCACGGTTTCTCCGGTGTCATGAAGCGCTACGATTTCGGTGGCGGTCGTGCCACCCACGGTGCCGAGAAGACCCATCGCCAGATGGGTTCCACCGGTCAGTGCCAGTGGCCTGGTCGTGTGTTTCCGGGCAAGAAGATGCCTGGTCACTACGGTGACGTGCGCATCACCACGCAGAATCTGACGATTGTGCGTATCGATGCCGAAGCCGGTCGTATCCTGGTCAAGGGCGCAGTCCCCGGTGCCAAGACCGGCTATGTTGAACTGCGTCCGGCAGTGAAGGGAGCATAAGATGCCTGAGATTTCAGTTGTTGATCAGAACAACAAGCCGGTCGGCAAGCAGAAGCTGAACGACGCCGTGTTCGGTCTGGAGGCGGATGCCGCTTTCGTGCACCGCGTGTACTCGGCCCTGTCGCTGGCTCAGCGTGCTGGCACGCACAGCACCAAGACCCGTGCGGAAGTTTCCGGCGGCGGCAAGAAGCCGTGGAAGCAGAAGGGAACCGGTCGTGCCCGTCAGGGTTCGACGCGTGCCACCCAGTGGCGTCACGGCGGTATCGCCCACGGCCCGAAGCCGCACGGCTATGCCACCCGCCTGAACCGCAACGAGCGTCGCCGCGCGCTGTGTCTGGCTCTGTCCAGCCATGTGCGTGACGGCAGCATCGTGGTGCTCGACAAGCTCGAGTTCGACGGTATCAAGACCAGGGATTTCGTGGCTGTCATGCAGAAGCTGGATGTTGCCAATGGTCTGATCGTGCTGGCCGATGAAAGCCGTGAAGTGATGCTTTCCGGTCGTAATGTGAAGCATGCCAAGGTGGTTCTGGACGGGCAGATGAATCTGCACGACCTGCTGAAGTATGACCGTCTGGTCATGACCAAGGCCGCTATCGAGAAGCTGGAGGGACGCCTGTCATGAGTGCTCCGTCATATGATGATTTCAACATCCTGCGCCGCCCGGTTGTGACCGAGAAGAGCTACACGGCTACCGGTGCAGCCAACCAGTACACGTTCCGCGTTGCTACTACTGCCACCAAACAGCAGATCAAGCATGCCGTGGAATCCATTTTTGAAGTCGAGGTCGATAAGGTGCAGGTGATTAACCTGCCCGGTAAGGCCAAGCGTCGTGGCAACCATGCCGGTCGTCGCGCCGACTATCGCAAGGCCGTCGTGCGCCTGGCTGCCGGCCAGACGCTGCAAGTGGCGGAAGAGGCTTAAGATATGGCACTGAAAGCACTGAAACCGACAACCAACGGAAGCCGCGGCCGTATCGCCGCGACCAACCCGGACTTGTACAAGGGTCGTCCGGAGTCGAGTCTGACCAAGGGTCAGTCGCGTCACGGCGGGCGTAACAACAACGGTCGTATCACCACCCGTCACGTGGGCGGTGGTCACAAGCAGCTGTACCGCATGATTGATTTCAAGCGCGACAACTTCGGCATCCCGGGCCGTGTGGATCGTATCGAGTATGATCCGAACCGCACCGCCTACATCGCCCTGATCGTGTTCGCCAACGGCGACAAGCGCTACATCCTTGCTCCGCAGGGTCTGCGTGCCGGCGATAGCGTGATGAGCGGCCCTGATGCCGAGATCCGTCCGGGCAATGCCATGGAGATCAGCCGCATCCGTGTGGGTACCATCGTGCACAACGTGGAAATGAAGCCGGGCAAGGGCGGCCAGATGGCACGCAGTGCCGGCATGAGCGTGCAGCTGATGGGTAAGGAAGGCGGCCGTGCCGTCGTCAAGCTGCCCAGCGGCGAGTTCCGTCGTATCGATGCGCGCTGCATGGCAACCATCGGTGTGCTGGCCAACTCCGATCACGCCAACCGCAAGGTCGGCAAGGCCGGTCGTACCCGCTGGCTGGGTGTCCGCCCGACCGTGCGCGGTGTGGCCATGAACCCGATCGACCATCCGCATGGCGGTGGTGAGGGTCGCACCTCCGGTGGCCGTCACCCGGTGACCCCGTGGGGCGTACCGACCAAGGGTCACAAGACCCGCGATAAGAACAAGTCTTCGAGCCGCGATATCATTCGCCGGCGCAAGCAGAAGTGAGGTAGGATATGGCTCGTTCACTGAAGAAAGGTCCTTACATCGAGGACTCTTTGCAGAAGAAAGTCGAAGCTGCGAAAGAGGGAACCCTGAAGGGTGTGATCAAGACCTGGTCACGCCGTTCCACCATCTCGCCGGAATTCGTCGGCCTGAACTTCGCCGTGCACAACGGCAACAAGTTCGTGCCGGTGTTCGTCAGCGAGAACATGGTGGGTCACAAGCTCGGCGAGTTCGCCCCTACACGCACATTCTACGGCCATGGCGCCGATAAGAAGGCGAAGAGGTAAGTCATGACTGAAGAAGTACGTGCATTAGCTAAAGACAGCCAGATCAGCCCGCAGAAGGCTCGCTTGCTGGCGGACGAGATCCGTGGCCTGCCGGTCGGTCGCGCACTGGCGATCTTGTCGCTGTCGCCGAAGAAAGGCGCCCGTCTGATCGAAAAGGTGCTGAAGTCCGCCATCGCCAACGCCGAGCAGAATCACGGCATGGATGTGGACGAATTGCTGGTTTCCACCGCTCGTGTGGATGCTGCGCAGACATTGAAGCGCTGGCGCCCGAAGGGCATGGGGCGTATCCGCAGGCGTTACAAGCGTCGCAGTCACCTGATGGTGGCCGTGGCCGAGCGCGGCTGAACAAGGAGCGAATGGAATGGGTCAGAAGGTTAATCCGATTGGTTTCCGCGTTGGTGTTACGCGCGGTTGGGAATCTCAGTGGTATGCCAAGAAGAATTTCGGCAAGCAGCTGATTGAAGACATCAAACTGCGCGAGCTGGTCAAGGCACGCCTGAAGCATGCGAATGTCTCGCGCATCGTGATCGAGCGCCCTGCGGGCCAGATCAAGGTGACCGTGCATACCGCCCGTCCGGGTGTGGTGATCGGCAAGAAGGGTGCGGATATTGAATTGCTGCGTCGCGAGCTGACCCGCATGACCGGTCAGGATGTGCAGGTGTTCATCATGGCAGTGCGTCAGGCCGAGGCCGATGCGCAGCTGGTGGCCGAGAACATCGCTTTCCAGCTGGAGCGTCGTGTGGCTTTCCGCCGTGCCATGAAGCGCGCCATGCAGGGAGCCCTGCGTATGGGTGCCCTGGGTATCCGCGTGTCCTGCTCGGGCCGTCTGGGTGGTGCTGAAATCGCCCGTACCGAAGGTTACCGCGAAGGCCGTGTGCCGCTGCACACGCTGCGCGCCGATGTTGATTACGGCTTTGCCGAAGCTCACACCACTTATGGCGTGATCGGCGTCAAGGTGTGGGTGTTCCGGGGCGAGAAGCTCCGCGCTCCGGCCGAAGAAAACGCTGCTTAAGCGAGGATAGGAATCATGCTGCAACCGAAGAGAATCAAATGGCGCAAGCACCACAAGGAGCTGCAGCGTCTGCGTGGCATCACGCCGCGCGGAGCGAGCCTGAATTTCGGAACCTATGGCCTGAAGGCCATGGAGCCGGGCCGTATCACGGCACGTCAGATCGAAGCTGCGCGTATTGCCATGACCCGTCACATCAAGCGTCAGGGCCGCATCTGGATCCGTATTTTCCCGGATCTGCCGGTTTCCTCCAAACCTGCTGAAGTCCGCATGGGCTCGGGTAAGGGTTCGCCGGATTACTGGGCGGCTGCCGTTCGCATGGGACGCATCATGTATGAGATGGAAGGCGTGGACGAGGCTACAGCACGTGAGGCACTGACCCTGGCTGCTTCCAAGCTGCCTATCCGCACCAAGATTATTGTACGTGGAGTGGGCCGATGAGCGATATCAAGAAGGCAAAAGAACTGCGCGCCATGAGCGAAGCCGAGCTGAAAGAGCGTATGGACGAGCTGGCTGCAGAGGGCATGAAGCTGCGTTTTCAGCAGGCCACCATGCAGTTGACCACTACAGCGCGTCCGGCGCAGGTGCGGCGTGAAATCGCCCGCATCAAAACCATTCTGGCCGCTCGCGCGGTGCAGGGAGCTTAAGGCATGAGCGAACAGAATATCGAAAAGAAGAGCAACAAGCGCATTCTTGAAGGCGTGGTAACCAGCAACAAGGCGGAGAAGACCGTCATCGTTCAGGTCGAGCGCAAGTATCTGCATCCGCAGTACCGCAAGACCGTGCGTTCGCACAAGAAGTACATGGCGCATGACGAGGCCAACGAATGCAACATCGGCGATACCGTGCGTATCGTCGAGTCCCGCCCGCTGTCTGCACGCAAGCGCTGGGTACTGCAGGATATCGTTACCCGCGCCGAGCAGCTGTAAGCGACATTTGAAGAACGGGGTTAAGAGATGATTCAGACAGAGACTGTACTTGATGTTGCGGATAATTCCGGCGCACGTCGTGTCACCTGCATCAAGGTGCTGGGCGGCTCCAAGCGCCGTTATGCACGCGTTGGCGATGTGATCGTCGTGGCCGTGCAGGATTGCATGCCGGGCGGCAAGGTAAAGAAGGGTCAGGTGACCAAGGCTGTGGTTGTGCGTACGGCCAAGGAGTTCCGCCGTGCAGATGGTAGTTCCATCCGCTTCGACGGCAACGCCGCTGTGCTGCTGACCAACCAGGGCGAGCCTGTGGGCACGCGTATTTTCGGACCGGTGACACGTGAACTGCGGGGCAAGGGATATATGAAGATCATCTCCCTGGCGCCGGAAGTTCTGTGAGTCGGGAGCAGGAGAAAGCAATGAGCATGCAAACAACACGTATCCGCCGCGATGATGAAGTGATCATCATTGCCGGTCGCGACAAGGGTGCGCGCGGCAAGGTGATCCGCCTGATGCCGAGCGAGGGCAAGGCCCTGATCTCGAAGGTCAATATGGTCAAGCGCCATACCAAGCCGACCCAGAACAGCAAGGGCGGTATCATTGAGAAAGAAGCCCCGATCGCCATTTCCAACGTGCAGTTCTTCTGCCCGTCCTGCAAGACCGGTGTGCGCCTCGGCGCCAAGGCTTTGGAAGACGGCCGCAAGGTTCGCACCTGCAAGAAGTGCGGCGAAGTGCTGGATAGCTAGGAGATTATGACATGGCACGTTTGAAAGACGCATACAACACCACGTTCAAGGCGAAGCTGCAGAAAGAGCTGGGTATCGAGAATGTGATGGCTATTCCCAAGATCACCAAGATCGTGGTGAACATGGGTGTCGGCGAAGCATCGCAGAACGCCAAGCTGCTCGACGGCGCGGTGGCTGACATGACCGCCATCACCGGCCAGAAGCCGGTGATCACCAAGTCCCGCAAGTCCATCGCCAACTTCAAGTTGCGCGAGAACATGGGCGTGGGCTGCCGGGTGACGCTGCGTGGCGACCAGATGTGGGAGTTCCTCGACCGTCTGGTGAATATCGCCTTGCCGCGTATCCGCGACTTCAAGGGTATCAGTGAGAAGGCATTCGACGGCCGCGGTAACTACACGCTGGGCCTGAAAGAGCAGATCATTTTCCCCGAGATCGAGTACGACAAGGTGGACAAGGTGCGCGGAATGGATATCACCATCTGCACCACAGCGACAAACAACGCAGACGGTCTTGCACTGCTCAAGCAGTTCAGCATGCCCTTCCGCAACCAGGTACAGGAGCAGAACTGATGGCAACCAAGGCATTGATTGCTAAATGCAATCGCAAACCCAAATTCGAGGTGCGTGCTTATACGCGCTGCCAGTTGTGCGGCCGCCCGCATTCCGTGTACCGCAAGTTCGGCCTGTGCCGTATTTGTCTGCGCAAACGCGCTCTTGCCGGTGAGATCCCGGGCATGATGAAGTCGAGCTGGTAGGAGAAACGCTATGATGATGGATCGAATCGCAGACATGCTGACCCGCATTCGCAATGCACAGGTCGCCGGTCTGGAGAAAGTTGAAATGCCTTCCAGCAAGTTGCTGGAGGCCTTGGGCAATCTGCTCAAGGATGAAGGTTATGTGCAGTCGGTGAAGTCCTTTAACCACAAGGGTCATCAGCAGCTGCGTCTGGTGCTGCGTTATGATGACGACGGTGCCCCGGTGATCCGCGAGATCAAGCGCATTTCCAAGCCCGGCCGCCGCGTGTATGCCGGAGCCGACGACCTGCCGCGTGTATCCAACGGCTACGGCGTGGCCATCATCAGCACCTCGAAGGGTGTGATGTCCGACCGTAAGGCGCGCGAAGCGCGTGTCGGCGGCGAAATTCTCTGCACGGTATTTTGAGGTAGTTATGTCACGTATTGGAAAACAACCGATTGTTATGCCGTCCGGTGTGTCGGCTACGCTGGCCGCTGATTCGGTGACCGTGAAGGGCCCGAAGGGCGAGATGTCCTCTCCGCTGTTCGACGGCATCACCGTCGAGCTGGAAGGCAACACCCTGCAGCTGGTCTGCTCCAACCTTGAAGACAAGGTCACCAAGTCGAAATTCGGCCTGGCCCGCGCACTGCTGGCCAATGTCGTGACCGGTGTCAGCAAGGGTTTCGAGAAGGTGCTGGAACTGCGCGGCGTGGGTTATCGTGCCCAGGTGCAGGGCAGCAACCTGAACCTGTCGCTGGGTTTCTCGCATCCGGTGGTGTACGAGGTTCCCGCCGGTGTCGAGGCCAAGGTTGATGCCAGCCGCATCATTCTGTCCGGCATCGACAAGCAGAAGGTCGGTCAGGCTGCTGCCGAGATCCGCGCCTACCGTCCGCCAGAGCCTTACAAGGGCAAGGGCGTGCGCTATGTCGATGAGCACGTCAATATGAAGGAAGGCAAGAAGGCCTAAGTCCTTAAGGTGATATCGGGAGATAAGTAAATGAGTGTGAAGCTTTATGAAAAAAATCCGGCCGTTCGCAGGGCCACCCGAGTACGTTCGCGCCTGAAGGCCTCCGGTCGTCTCCGCCTGAGCGTGTTCCGCTCCGCCCGCCATATTTATGCGCAGGTGATCGATGATGCCGCCGGCACCACGCTGGTGACCGCCTCCAGTCTGGATGCGGATATCAAGGGCAATGGTAATTGCGCCACTGCTGCCAAGGTCGGCAAGCTGCTGGCCGAGCGCGCCAAGAAGGCCGGCATCGAGGAAGTGGCCTTCGATCGTGGCAGCTTCCCGTATCATGGTCGCGTGCAGGCGCTGGCCGAAGGCGCCCGTGAAGCCGGGCTTAAGTTTTAGGAGATCTTTGAATGATTAATGCTGACGAACTCGATCTGACTGAGAAACTGGTGTTTGTGAACCGCGTTGCCAAGACTGTGTCTGGCGGCCGCCGCATGGGCTTTACCGCCCTGATGGTGGTGGGCGACGGCAACGGACACGTCGGTTTCGGCCACGCCAAGGCGAAGGAAGTGCCTGAGGCTATCCGCAAGGCAACCGAAATCGCGCGCCGTTCGATGATTCATGTGCCGCGTAAAAACGACAGCACCCTGTATTACGAGGTCGTGGGTCGTCAGGACGCATCGCGTGTCATGCTCAAGCCGGCCTCTGAAGGTACCGGCGTGATCGCCGGCTCCAGCGTGCGTGCCGTGATGGATGCCGCCGGTATCCATGATGTGCTGACCAAGTGCCTGGGTTCGCGTAATCCGCTGAACCTGATCCGTGCAACCTTCAATGGCCTGAAAGCCATGGAGACGCCGGCTCAGGTGGCCACGCGCCGCGGCAAGAACCAGTAAGCAGGAGAGCGGAAATGAGCAAGAAAACAACGATTCGCGTGCGCCAGGTCAAGAGCGGCATCGGCTACGCCAAGGATCAGAAAGCGACCCTCGTCGGTCTGGGTCTGCGTCGCATGAATCAGGTAGTTGAACTGGAAGATACGCCGGCTGTGCGTGGCATGATCAATAAGATCAACCACCTCGTGCGTATCGAGGCCTAAGGAGTCAAGGGCATGAAGCTGAATGAACTGAAAGCAGCAAAGGGTTCCCGCCCGTCGAACAAGCGCAAGGGTACCGGTATCGGTTCCGGCCAGGGCAAGACCGGCGGACGCGGCCATAAGGGTCAGAAGTCCCGTTCCGGCCCGACCGTCAATCGTGGCTTCGAAGGCGGCCAGATGCCGTTGATCCGTCGCGTGCCGAAGCGTGGTTTCACGCCGATTTCGCGTCAGGGTTTCCAGCTGGTCAACGTAGCTCAGCTCGAGCGCTTCGACGCAGGCAGCAGCATCGATGCAGCCGTGCTTTATGAAGCAGGTCTGGTGCGTAACGCCGTTGATCCGGTCAAGGTGCTGGGCCATGGCGATCTGACCAAGAAGCTGGTGATTTCTGCTGCAGCTGCGTCTGCGCAGGCAGCCAAAAAGGTGGAAGCAGCAGGCGGCAGCCTGAACCTTTCAGGGGTATAAATCGTGTTTGAGCGCGCCAACCAGATGGCGGGACTTGCCGATATGGGCAAGATTCCGGAGTTGAAGAGCAGAATTCTTTTCACACTGGGCCTGCTGGTGGTGTTCCGCATCGGCGCGCACATCCCGGTTCCCGGCATCGATGCCGTGGTGCTGGCAGAGCTGTTCAAACAGGTATCGGGCACCATGCTCGGCATGTTTGATATGTTCTCCGGCGGCGCTCTTTCCCGCCTGACCATATTCGCCCTAGGCATCATGCCCTACATCTCGGCAGCCATTATCATCCAGTTGATGACCGTGGTGTCTCCGCGTCTGGAGCAGTTGAAGAAAGAAGGCGAATCCGGTCGTCGCAAGATCACCGAGTACACGCGTTACGGCACCGTGGTGCTGGCGTTGTTCCAGTCCGTCGGTATCGCCATCGGTCTTGAATCGTTCTCGATGAACGGCCAGGCGGTGGTGATCGAGCCGGGCATGGCTTTCCGTCTGATGACCGTGCTCACGCTGACCGCAGGTACCGTGTTCCTGATGTGGCTGGGCGAGCAGATCACCGAGCGCGGTATCGGAAACGGTATCTCCCTGATCATCTTCGCAGGTATCGTTGCCGGCCTTCCTGCAGCCATCGGTGGCACTCTTGAGTTGGCCCGCACCGGTGAATTCACCGCCTTTACCGTGCTGTTCCTGTTTGTCATGGCGATTGCAGTGACTGCCGTGGTGGTGTGGTTCGAGCGAGCTCAGCGCCGTATCCCGATCCAGTATGCCAAGCGTCAGGTGGGTAACCGTCTGTATGGCGGCAAGGCGACCTTCCTGCCCCTGAAGGTGAATACCGCCGGTGTGATCCCGCCGATCTTTGCATCCTCGCTGATTCTGCTGCCGGCCACGTTCGCTCAGATGACGCAGAACGCCGATGGTTTCCACTGGCTGGGCGATGTGTCCGCCATGCTCAACCCGGGAAGCTGGCTGTATCTGACCCTGTTCTCGCTGTTGATCGTGTTTTTCTGCTTCTTCTATACGGCCATCGTGTTCAACCCGAAGGATACTGCCGACAACCTGAAGAAGAACGGCGGCTTCATTCCGGGCATCCGTCCGGGTCAGAAGACGGCCGAGTATATTGATAACGTGCTGACCCGCCTGACCGTGACCGGTGCTGCCTATGTCACGCTGGTCTGCCTGCTGCCGCAGTGGCTGATTTCCGAATTGTCCGTGCCGTTCTATTTCGGCGGTACCAGCCTGCTGATCGTCGTGGTCGTGACCATGGATACCATGGGTCAGATCCAGTCGCATCTGTTGTCCCACCAGTACGAGGGACTGATGAAGCAGGCCCGCCTGAAAACAGGTCGCTGATGCACCACGTAGTCCTGTTCGGACCGCCGGGTGCCGGCAAGGGAACGCAGGGCGACCGTCTGGCGGCTTCCCTTGGCATCGTTCATATCGCAACCGGCGACATGCTGCGTAAGGCCGTTGCCGAGCAGACCGAGCTGGGCATGAAGGCCAAGGCCTGCATGGATGCCGGCAAGTTTGTTCCCGATGATGTGGTGATCGGCATGATCGAAGAAAGCATCACGGCGCCTGCCGCCGCCAACGGCTTCCTGCTTGACGGTTTCCCGCGCAATGTGGCGCAGGCCGAATCGCTGGATGCGATGCTGCATCAGCACGGTCTGGATCTGGATCATGTGGTCTTTTTGGATGCCTCCGAGGATCTGATCGTCGAGCGCCTGTGCGGCCGGTTGTTGTGCAGGGCTTGCGGTTTTGGATTTCATCGGCATTATTCGCCCCCCCGTGAAGCAGGCCTATGCGACCGGTGCGGTGGTGAATTGTACCAGCGGGCCGATGATAACAAGGAAGTGATCGTGCAACGGCTGCATGTGTATCAGGAACAGACAGCCCCGTTGCTGGATTATTATTCACATCAGGCTGCGTATCGCCGGGTGGATGCCGACGGTGGCGTGGATGAAGTGTACGACCGTCTGGTCCTGGCGATACAGGACTCGGATTAAAGGACTGGAAAACAGGTATGGCGAAAGAAGATATTATCGAGATGTCGGGCGAAGTGGTTGAAAAGCTTCCCAACGCCATGTTCACAGTCAAACTGGAAAACGGTCATGAAGTGCTGGCCACCATCTCCGGAAAGATGCGCAAGTTTTATATTCGCATCCTGCCGGGTGATAAGGTAACCGTGGAGATTTCCCCTTACGATCTCTCCCGCGGCCGCATCAGTTATCGCGAGAAGTAAGCAACAAGTCCGCTTTGCGGGCAGGAGGAAGTATGAAGGTTCGGGCATCGGTTAAGAAGATGTGCACCAAGTGCCGCGTGATTCGGCGCCGTGGTGTGATTCGCATTATTTGCGACAATCCGCGTCACAAGCAGCGGCAGGGTTAAATTGAGCTTGCGGACAAAGGGCAACGCCGCTAACATCGCGCGCCCTTTGAAGGTGTGTGCGTCGGCAGTTGTCTGCATGACGCTGTGTAAGAGACAGGAGGCTTAAGTGGCACGTATTGCCGGAGTAAACATTCCGATTCAGAAGCGCGTTGAAGTTGCGCTGACCTATATCTATGGCATCGGACTGACCAGTTCGCAGAACATCCTGGCTAAGGCCAAGGTGAGTCCCGAGACGCGCGTCAAGGACCTGACCGACTCCGAGGTCAACGCGATCCGTACAGTCATCGACAAGGAATATACTGTCGAGGGCGATGCCCGCCGCGAAGTCTCGATGAGCATCAAACGTCTGACCGACCTTGGCTGCTTCCGCGGCCTGCGTCACCGCAAGGGTCTGCCCTGCCGTGGTCAGAACACCAAGAATAATGCCCGTACGCGCAAAGGCCCACGCCGCGCAATCGCCGGCAAGAAGAAGTAAGGACGAGGTAGAGAGATGGCAAGTCCAAAAACTGCGCCCAAGAAGCGCGTCCGCAAGAACATCGCCAATGCCGTTGCGCATATCAAGGCGTCGTTCAATAACACAGTGATCAGCTTCACCGATGAAGCCGGCAATGCAATCTGCTGGTCCACCGCCGGTGCCCAGGGCTTCAAGGGTTCGCGTAAAAGCACCCCGTTCGCAGCCCAGGTGGCTGCCGAGGATTGCTGCCGCAAGGCCATTGATCACGGTGTGAAGAATGTGGTCGTGCTGGTGCGCGGTCCCGGTTCCGGTCGCGAATCCGCGATCCGTGCCATCGCCGCATCTGGTCTGAATGTGACGTTCATCCGCGATGTCACCCCAATCCCGCATAATGGCTGCCGCCCTCCCAAGCGGCGCCGGGTTTAAGGAGTTTCAACGATGGCCCGTTATATGGACGCCAAGTGCCGGCTGTGCCGCCGCGAAGGTGAAAAACTTTTCCTCAAGGGTAGCAAGTGCTACTCCGATAAGTGCGCTGTCGAGCGCCGCCCGTTTGCACCGGGTATGCATGGTCAGGGCCGTCGCCCGGGCCGCGCATCCGACTACGGTATGCAGCTGCGTGAAAAGCAGAAAGTGAAGCGTATCTACGGCCTGCAGGAAAAGCAGTTCCGCAAGTACTTCCAGGATGCCGACCGCATGCCGGGCGTCACCGGTCTGAACCTGCTGCACCTGCTGGAGTCCCGTCTGGACAACATCGTGTTTCGCATGGGTCTGGCCAGTTCCCGTACCGAAGCCCGTCAGATCGTGCGTCATAAGCACATTCTGGTTGACGGCGGCGTGGTGAACATCCCGTCGGCCCGTGTTTCTGTGGGTGCACGCGTTGCTCTGGCCAAGAAGGCTGCCGAGCATCTGCGCATCAATGCTGCAGCAGAGTCCGCCGGACAGAAGGGCATCGCCGAATGGCTGGATGTTGATCTGCAGGCCAAGCAGGGAAGCTTCCGCGAGTTGCCTGCGCGTGATCAGCTTGATTCCTCCATCCGCGAACAGCTGATCGTCGAACTGTACTCCAAGTAAGTAACACAGGGGATTAAGCATGAAGTTGATTAAACCGCGCAAGGTCAGTGTCGAGGATATCGTTCCGGGTCGTATTTCGAAGATCACCTTCGAACCGCTGGAACGTGGCTACGGCACAACCTTCGGCAACAGCTTGCGCCGCATGCTTCTGTCCTCGCTGGCCGGCGCTGCCGTGACCCAGGTTCGTATCGATGGCGTTTCGCATGAGTTCGACACCATCAAGGGTGTTCGCGAAGACGTCATGGACATCATCCTGACCCTGAAGACGCTGGACCTGAAGTCCGACGACGGCGAGCGCCATGTGCTGAAGATCAATGCCAAGGGTGCCGGCAAGGTGACCGCTGGTGATCTGAAAGGCTCCGGTGCCGTGCATGTTCTGAACAGCGATCTGGTGATCGCCCATCTGAACGAAGACGGTGCATTGAACATGGAAGTGACCATCGAATCCGGCTTCGGCTACGATCCGGCGCAGAATCGCGAGAGCGATGAGCGCGCTGCAGGCACCCTGCTGGTGGATGCTTCCTTTTCTCCGATCCGTCGCGTGGCAACCCGTGTGGAGAACGCTCGTGTCGGTCAGAACACCAACTACGACAAGCTGATCATGGAAGTCGAAACCAACGGCGCGCTGTCGCCTGAGGATGCCATTCATCAGGCTGCTTCGATCATCAAGGATCAGCTGGCAGTGTTCGTCAGCTTCGACGCTATCGAGCGTGAAGAGGTTGAGGCAGATACGGCTGTGAACCTGGAAGATCTGCTGCGTCAGCCGATCGATCATCTCGACCTGTCGGTTCGTTCGATGAACTGCCTGAAGAGCGACAATATCTTCTATGTTGGCGATCTGGTGATGCGCAGCGAGCAGGAAATGCTGCGTACGCCGAATTTCGGCCGTAAGTCGCTGACCGAAATTCGCGAGGTACTGGACAAAATGGGTCTGGATCTCGGGATGCAAATTGACAACTGGCCGCCGCAGGATCTGCCGGCCATCACAGAATAAACGGGGATTACTATGCGCCATCGCAAACATCACGGATCACTGGGTTTGGTGACGGGTCACCGTCGCGCACTGCTGGCCAATCTGGCTTCTGCACTGATTACCCATGGTCGCATCGAAACCACACAGGCCAAGGCCCGTGCGGTGCGTCCGTACATCGAGAAACTCATCACCTTGGGCAAGAACGGCGATCTGCATTCCCGTCGTCAGGCCCTAGCCAAACTGCGTCATCGTCCGGTTGTGGATAAGCTCTTCGACGACGTTGCCGCAGCTTTTGGCAACCGCCCGGGTGGTTACACCCGCATCATCAAGACCGGTTTCCGCGTCGGCGATGCCGCTCCGATGGCCATGATCGAACTGGTTGAAGCCGGTTTCGAGGCCAAGCCTGCCAAGGCCGTCAAGAAGCCAGCCGCCAAAAAGGAAGCTGCGCCAGCCAAGCAGGAAGAGGCTGCACCGGTTGAAGCCGCCGCCGCTGAAACCACCGCTGAAGTAGCCGTCGAAGCCGAAGCTGCTGCTGAAGAAACCAAGGCAAGCGACAAGTAAATCGTTTGCGCTGAATCAAAAGGCCCCGCTCTGCGGGGCCTTTTTTTGCCATTATTCAGCCGCAATGATGTGATGCCGGATCGCAAGTTTGGTCAGTTCGACATTATTGGGGATGCCGAGCTTGCGTAGAATGGCGCAGTGATGGTTGGCCGCCGTTTTACCACTCATGTTTAATAATCCGGCGATCTGTTCAGTCGGTTTTCCTTCAAGAATCAGGCCGAGCACCTGATACTCACGCTGCGTCAGTGGCGCAAACGGGGTTCTGCTATGACAACTGCTCTCCGCCAGCAGTATGGCCATGCCGCTGTCGGTGTATGGACGGCCCCTGGCAACTGCTTGCATCGCTTCCCTGAGTTGTGTGATGTCCTCCACCATGCTGAGCAGGCCGAGCGCTCCGGCATCCCTGAGTTTGCCTGCAGTCACAACATCCATACCTTCGCCGATGATGAGGATCCTTGATCTGCTCTGCATCGCGCTGATGCGCTGAACCAGTTCCAGACAACTTAAGCCCTTGTTGCTGCAGCGTATGGTGATCAGCTCGGGCTTGAATTCGCTCAGCCCGTTCAGGCATTCCCGTCGGGAGGCGCACACCAGTACGTTGCTGTCCGGGAATACCTCGCGAATCAGCTGATCGAGGCCTGAGCGCCAGATCAGATTCGAGGAGATGACAAGAACGCGTAAAGGCATGTTCTCCTCCACCTGTATCCATTACATAGTCTGAACTTCAGGTGTCGTCAATCGGGATTGATCTTCATTCGGGAAGTTTTCCTATGGTTTGAGCCCCATGAAAAGATTAAAAAGAGGGGTAGTTCGGTAAGAGGAAGCAGTTCCGGTTTGAGGAGGGTAGTTGCCATGAAACATACGATAGCTTTCGGCTCCTGGTTGTTGGCCATTCCATTGATCGCAGGTATGGCAATCCAGCCTGCGTACGCAGACAAGGACAAGGACGACGGCAGGCATGGCCATCATGGCAGTGTCACGACTGGTGTTCCCGGCCCGCAGGGCCCGGCAGGCCCTGCAGGTCCGCAAGGGCCCATCGGTTTGACGGGTCCGGCCGGTCCAGCAGGTCCTCCTGGACCGCAGGGCCCCGCTGGCGCTGATGGTCTTCCCGGCCTTCAGGGTCCGCAGGGGATTGCCGGTCCGACAGGTCCGCAAGGTCCACAGGGCGTGGCTGGAAGCAATGGTCTGGACGGTGCCCCCGGAGCTGATGGCGCTCCCGGCCCCAAGGGTGATACAGGTGCAACCGGCCAACAGGGCCCGGTTGGCCTGACTGGTGCGCAAGGCCCCAAAGGTGATCCCGGACCGCAAGGTGTTCCGGGTCCGAAAGGCGATCAGGGTATTGATGGTGTCGCAGGCGCAAACGGCCTGAACGGAGCCCCCGGTCCCAAGGGTGATGCCGGTGCGTCTGGTCCCCAGGGTCCGCAAGGTGTAGCAGGCATTGATGGTGCGCCCGGCCCTCAAGGTATTCCGGGTCCGATCGGCCCGCAGGGTGTTGCCGGTAACGATGGTGCTCCGGGACCTCAGGGTGTGCCCGGTCCGATCGGTCCGCAAGGTATCCCGGGTCCAATAGGTTTGACCGGTCCGGCGGGACCCGCAGGGGCTTCCCCCTGGTTGCTGAACGGCCTGAATACCTACTATTCGCAGGGTCGGGTTGGTATCGGAACCTCTGCCCCGACCTCGCCGCTGCATATCTATCGGGCCGTTACAGGTGCATCCCTCAATTTGAATTCGGCCATACATATCGATGGCGGAGCTGGCGGTTATGTCGCAATGGGTGTGGTTGATAACAGCGAAACCGGCATTCTGTTCTCCTCTCCGTCGAATGGGGAATCTGATGGACGTCTGATATACAACTCGGCTGCGGGCGGACAGAAGCTCGAGTTCTTCCTCGGTGGTGCAAATCGAATGGTTATCGACAAGACGGGCAGGGTCGGTATCGGTACGGCCAGCCCTGTGGTTGACCTTGATGTTCAGAACCCGCTGGATGTCGGATTCCATTTAACAGGTGGCGGTTCATCCAATCTGATACTGAGCCGTGGTGTGGGTATCGGTCATGCGGCAATCGGCTATGCCAACAGTGGATCGCAGGTCTGGTATAACGGTTTGATCGGCAGTTGGGGGGACAGCTTCAGGTTCACTTCCGGCGGTGTCCATCATCTTGTCCTGCAAACCAATGGCAATGTCGGTATCGGGCAGCCGAATCCGACTGCCAGATTGCATATCGGAGGGACCCCGGGTGTAGATGGCATCCGTTTTCCGGACGGGACATTACAGACCACGGCCAGCATTGCAGGCCCGCAGGGACCAGCCGGCCCGCAGGGTGCAACCGGCCCGCAAGGCATTCCCGGGCCGATGGGGCCACAGGGATTTCAGGGTAACCCCGGTGCCGATGGGGCACCCGGACCCCAGGGCGTTCAGGGTGTGGCCGGTCCGACCGGCCCTGCCGGCCCGGCTGGCGATACGCAGTGGAGCACCAACGGTACGGATGTCTGGCGAGCTTCGGGGAATGTCGGAATCGGCAATACCACCCCGCAACGGGCGTTGGATGTGACTGGTGCGATTCGGGGCTACAGCCTTGAATCGCCCGTCGCTATGGACTTGTCCATCGGTTCCCCCAGCGTCGCTGGCGGTTCCGGCAATGGCGGGTCGGTCAACATCGGAGCTGCCACGGCAGGGACGGCTTCCGGAGGATCCGGTGGCAACGTGAATATCACGGCCGGTGGCAATATGCCGATCGGCGGCAGCGGATATGCCGGCGTCGGTCCGTCTGGAACGCTGAATATGAAGGGCGGCGACGGATCCAATACGGTCGGCGGCGACGTTAATATACGGGCTGGAACCACCAGCACGTGGACGACCTCTTCGATGCCATCCTCGGTTCATATCAATGGTGGTCCGCTGGATGGTGACTTCACCTCCACGGCGGCCGTTCACGTCGAGGGCGGCAAGCAGTTGAGCGTCTTCGGGCCCAACAAGGCCGGCGGGAACATCATCTTGTTGCCAGGCCAGGGGCAGGGGAGTGGCGGAGCAGGCAATGTCGGTATCGGTACATCTTCGCCGTCCAATATCCTGACCGTGGTGCAGGGCTCTGCCACCGATCCGATCGCCGATTCCTGGCAGGTGTACAGCTCGAGGCGCTATAAGACCGATATCCATACGCTTGAAGGTGCGCTGGACAAGGTCGGGCAACTGCGAGGAGTGAGCTACAAGGCCAGGGCCGACGGGCAGGACAATATCGGCCTGATCGCCGAGGAGGTGGGCAAGGTGGTGCCGCAGGTGGTGTCGTATGAGGCGAACGGCAAGGATGCCCGCTCGGTGGATTACGCGCGGCTGGTGGCGCTGCTGGTCGAGGCCATGAAGGAGCAGCAGGCCCATATCGAGGCACTCAGGCAGCGACTCGATGTGGCCGAGAGCGCGGCGAAGTTGAGCAATGCCTCGCTCAGCGAGCGTGTACGGCAACTCGATGCACATGGCCTGCAGGTGGATGCCGACAAGGGGGCGCAGGTGTCGAGCCGCTAGGTTCGTCCACACAGTGCAGGGAAACGACAAGGCCCGCCATTCGGCGGGCTTTGTTTATTTGTAGCTGATGCTGAAGCCTTCGCTGGGGGCCGGGCCGGTGAATGCGCGGGTTTTGCAGCCGCTCACCTGGGCGTTGTCCGGACCGTGTGCCAGCCATGCCAGCATGGCGTCGAGCTGTGCGGAGGTTCCGCAGATCAGGGCTTCGACATGGCCGCTGGGCAGGTTCTTCACCCAGCCGCTGATGCCCAGTTCACGTGCCTTCATGCGGGTGAAGTGGCGGAAGCAGACGCCCTGTACATGGCCGCTGACCAGTACCTTCAGGCATTGCATGGATGATTCATCGTTCATAACAGGTCCGGTGCCAGCACGGTGTCGTGCGGCTTGTCTAGGGTGTCACGGTGGTCCGTGGAGAAATGCAGGCCGCGCGATTCCCTGCGCTGCTGGGCTGAGCGTACGATTAATTCGGCGACCAGTGAAAGGTTGCGTAATTCGATCAGGTCGCGACCGATGGGATGCTGCCAGTAATAGGAAGCGATTTCCTCACGGATCATGGCAAGCCTGCGGCGGGCGCGGCGCAGACGCTCATCCGAGCGTACGATGCCGACATAGTTGGACATGGTGGTGCGGATCTCTTCCCAGTTTTGCTTGATCTGTACGCGTTCGGTGGCGGGCACCACGCCGCTGGCATCCCATTCGGGCAGACGGGGCGGGCGCTGCGTCGTGTCGCCGGCGATCAATTCGGCGCACAGTTCGGCCATCACCAGGCATTCGAGCAGTGAGTTGCTGGCCAGACGGTTGGCACCGTGCAGGCCTGTGCAGGCCGATTCTCCGATCACATGCAGGCCGTCCACGGGGGTTTTGCCGGCCACATCCGTTTGCACGCCGCCGCACAGATAGTGTGCGGCCGGCACGATGGGGACGGGTTGTGTGCGCAGGTCGATGCCGATCTTCAGCAGGCGTTGCATGATGTTCGGAAAATGCGCCTCGATCTTGTCGCTGCCCAGATGCCGGGCATCGAGATACATGAAGTCGCAACCCTGCTTCTTCATCTCGTAGTCGATGGCGCGGGCCACGATGTCGCGCGGCGCAAGCTCCGCCAGCGCATGGTATTCGGGCATAAAGCGCCGGCTTTTGGCATCGGTGAGATAAGCGCCTTCGCCGCGCAGTGCTTCGGTGAGCAGCTCCGTGGAGCCCAGCGGATTATACAGGCAGGTGGGGTGGAACTGGATGAATTCCATATTCATCACCGGACACCCGGCCCGCCAGGCCATGGCCACGCCGTCGCCGGTGGCGACATGCGGATTGGAGGTGAACAGATACACCTTGCCGGCTCCGCCGGTAGCCAGAATGGTATGCTTGGCGGCAATGGTGATGACTTCGCCGTCCGGGGCCAGCACATAGGCGCCGAAGCAGCGGTCGGGACCCTGCATGTAGCGGCCGAGATGGCGAGCGGTGATCACATCCACGGCCATGTGGCGCGGAAAGGCTTTGATGTTCGGATTTCTGGCTACCGGTGCGAGCAGCGCCTCGCCGACTGCTTTACCAGTGGCATCCTTGGCATGCGCGATGCGGCGATGCGAATGCGCTGCCTCGCGGGTGAGGTGCAGCACGCCGTTATCCGAATCGAAGGCTGTGCCGAAGGAGATCAGTTCCTCGATGATGCGGTTGCCCCGACCGATGATGTTGCGCACCGCATCTTCATGGCACAGGCCACAACCGGCCTGCAGGGTGTCGGATACGTGATGTTCCACCGAGTCGGTGGCATCCATGACACCGGCGATGCCTCCCTGCGCATACCATGTGTTTGATTCGGAGAACTCTCCCTTGTTGACCACGGCCACCTTGCCGTGTTCGGCAAGCTTACTGGCAGCAAACAACCCGGCAGCGCCGCTGCCGATGATCAGGTAATCGAATTCGTATCGGTTTTGCATAAAGGAATTGCGCGCATCTTACGCCTGCTCCCTGCATCAGGTAAACTTTCGGCTGCAGGCAGGTTCAATCCGTACAGGATGGCAATGAGGTGAGCATGGAGCAGGCAGTTGTCGTTGTTGAGGTAAGTGGTGCCGAGGCGCTGGTGCGCGGTCGTCGGGCCACGGCCTGCGGCAGCTGCGCGGGTAAGAGCTCTTGTGGCACGCTGGGTTCGTGGGTGGAACGTTTTGCCGAAATGCGAGTAGCTAATCCTGTGGGGGCGAAGGTGGGCGATGATGTGACCATCGATGTTCCGGAAGGTGAATTTCTGCGTGCCGCGCTGCGACTTTATGGGGCACCGATGGTCGGGTTTTTCTTGGCTGGATTCACAGTGCGTGCTGTGGCGATGTACGCTGACCTGCCGAATGCCGAGCTTTGCGCGGCAGTTGCTGCAATCGGCGGTTTGTTTGCCGTGTTTCTCTGGATAAGGAATACCGACAGAGGGCACAAGAGCGGCGCACGTATCATTCGCATCCGGTCGCGTGCCATCAATGTGCCTGTAGTGGTTGCCAATCCCTGAAAACAGGGGGGGATTTTTCATTTGTCTTTCATCTTTTTGCACCCACAATGGCCGCCGCTGAACACAGCCAAGGAGATTATTGCGTGAAATTTGTCCGTTTGCTTGTTGTTTGTGCCTTTGTTTCATTCGCTCTTCCTGTTCAATCCTATGCTATGCCCGATAGCTTCGCCGATCTGGCTGAATCGCAGGCCGATGCCGTGGTGAATATCAGTACCACGCAGATTGTGAAGGGTCAGGCCGGTGGCCTGCCTCCCGGATTCGGTTTTCCTCCCGGTTCCCCGTTCGAACAGTTTTTCCATGATTTTCAGCAAAACCAGCCCGAGCAGGAGCGCCATGCGCTGGGCACCGGGTTCATCATTTCCCCGGACGGCTATGTAGTGACCAATAACCATGTGGTCCAGGAGGCCACCGAGGTGGTGGTCAAGCTGCGCGACGGCAAGGAATACAAGGCCAAGGTGATCGGCACCGACGAGAAGCTGGATGTCGGCCTGCTGAAGATCGATGCCAAGAACCTGCATACCGTGAAGCTCGGCGATTCCGATAAGTTGCGTGTCGGCGACTGGGTGGTGGCCATCGGCAACCCCTTCGGCCTGGAGCAGACGGTGACCGCGGGCATCGTGTCCGCCAAGGGCCGCGTGATCGGTGCAGGCCCGTACGACAGTTTCATCCAGACCGATGCGGCCATCAATCCGGGTAACTCCGGCGGTCCGCTGTTCAATGTCAACGGCGAGGTGGTCGGTATCAATACCGCCATCTATTCCCGTAGCGGCGGCAATAACGGCATCGGCTTCGCCATTCCGATCGCCATGGCGCAATCGGTGATCCAGGAACTGCGCGATACAGGGCATGTGACGCGTGCACGTCTGGGCGTGTTCATTGCCGAGGTGGACAAGGAAACCATGCAGGCGCTCGGCCTGAAGGATAATAGGGGCGCGCTGGTGCGACAGGTCGAGAACGGCTCGGCTGCCGACAAGGCCGGCATCAAGCCGGGTGATGTGATCGTCACGGTGGATGGCAAGCCGATCGAGCATGTGCATGAGTTGCCGATGAAGATCGCCAGCCATCGCCCGGGCGACAAGGTTGAAGTCGGCCTGATCCGCGACGGCAAGGCCATGACCCGCACTGTCGAAGTCGAGAAGATGCCCGAGTCCGACTCGGCCAAGCAGGAGGATGTAAAGAATCCGGTACGCCTCGGTCTGGCCCTTTCCACGCTGGATGCGGATACCGCGGCCAGCCTGCAGACGGCGGTCAAGGAAGGTGTTGTGGTGCAGCAGGTAGTGCAGGGTTCGCCCGCACAGCGTGCCGGCATTGCGCGCGGTGATGTGATCTTCTCTGTGAACCGCAAGCCGGTGACGAGTGTGAAGCAGTTCATGGCGATGGCCGAGGAGTTCAAGGCGGGCGATGTGTTGCAGCTGTTGCTGGATCGTCAGGGCAGCACTGTGTTCGCTGTGCTCCGTCTGCCGAAAGAGCCCGAAGAGTGAGTGCCGCCCTTGCCCATGTGCAGCTGATGAGCCGCAGGGAATGCTGTCTGTGCGATGTTGCCAAGCAGGTTGTTGAGGATGCTGCCGCTCGGGGGTTGTGTACCTGGGAGACAGTCAATGTGGATACCGACAAGGCGCTGTTGGTGAAATACGGCAACGATGTGCCGGTGCTGCTGATCAATGGCGAGAAGCGTTTCATGCACCGGGTCAGCCCGGAGGAATTGCATCAGGCGCTGGAGGCTGTCGCATGCTGAAGAACTGGTTGCTGATCGGCGGCGTGGTGGCTGTGATCGTCGGCGTTGCCTTTTTCTCCCTGCCCGAGCCTGTCGGTAAGGTGGTCGAGGGGCAGCTCGCACCTGATTATTCCCTGCCGGACATGAACGGTGTGCAGCAGAGCCTTCCAAAAGGAAAGGTCGTGCTGCTCAACTTCTGGGCGACATGGTGCCCGCCGTGCCGTGACGAGATGCCTTCCATGGTCCAGTTGCACAAGCTGCTGGGCAACGAGGGGTTGAGCATTGTGGCTGCCTCGGTGGACAAGGACATGGGCAAGCTCACCAGCTTTGTGCGTGAGTACGAATTACCCTTTCAGGTGTTGAAGGACACGGATAAGTCGGTCTCGCTGGGCTACGGCGTGGTGCGCTATCCGGAGACCTTCCTGATCGATCGCGCGGGCAAGGTTCGCTTCCATCTGATCGGAGCCGTGAACTGGACCGATCCGACGGTGCTCAAGGCCATTAAGACCATGCTGGCCGAAAAGCCTCAAGCTTGAACAACAGCCTTTCCGCCCGCATCGCGGCGCTGCGCAGCGAGCTGAAGGATCATAACTACCGCTACTACACGCTGGATGCGCCGGTCATCTCCGATGCCGGGTACGATGCTCTGCTGTGCGAGCTTGCGGCACTTGAAGAGCAGCTCGGTGAACCGGTTCCCGCCGATTCGCCGACGCAGATCGTTGGAGCACCGCCCTCGAATGTGTTCACTCCGCGTACGCATGCCATTCCCCTCTTATCGCTTGCCAATGCCTTCTCGGCCGAAGAAGTGGAAGCCTTCGACAAGCGGGTACGCGATATCCTCGGAAACACAGCTTTTTCCTATATCGCCGAGCCGAAGATCGACGGCTTAGCGGTCAACCTGCGCTATGAGCATGGACACCTGAGCATTGCCGCCACGCGTGGCGACGGGAAAAGCGGCGAGGATGTCACCGATAATGTGCGCACCATCGGCGATATCCCGTGGCGGCTGAAAGGCGACGATGTGCCTGAAGTTATGGAGGTGCGCGGCGAGATCTACATGCGCAAGGCCGCCTTTGCAGCCCTCAATGCATCCCAGCTTGCAGCAGGCGAGAAGGCCTTCGCCAACCCGCGCAATGCCGCTGCCGGCTCGCTGCGCCAGCTGGACGCGAAGATCACCGCGAAGCGTTCGCTGAGCTTCTTCGCCTACGGTGTGGGCTTGGGCGGCGACACCCTGTCCGACACCCAGTCCGGTCTGCTTGAGCGCCTGCATGCGATGGGCTTTGCGGTGCAGAACACGCATGTCCTGCCCGATACCGATGCGCTTCTTGCCCACTTCGCCGATATGCAGACGAGTCGTCCGGATATGGACTACGAGATCGACGGCGTGGTGTACAAGGTCAACGAATTGGCCCTGCATGATGAACTGGGCGAGGTGGCGCGTTCGCCGCGCTGGGCCATTGCCCACAAGTTCCCCGCCGAAGAGGTGGAAACAACCCTGCTCGGTGTGGATTTCCAGGTCGGCAGAACCGGTGCCATCACCCCGGTGGCAAGGCTGCACCCGGTGGCCGTCGGCGGGGTCACGGTGAGCAATGCCACGCTGCACAATATGGACGAGATCCGCCGCAAGGATGTGCGCATCGGTGACACGGTGATCGTGCGCCGTGCCGGTGATGTGATCCCCGAGGTGGCGCGCGTGGTGCCGGAAAAGCGCCCTGCGGATGCGGCCGAGGTGGATATGCCCGTGGCCTGCCCGGTGTGCGGTTCGGCCATCGTGCGCCCCGAGGACGAGGCCGTGGCGCGCTGCTCAGGCGGCCTGTTCTGCCCGGCACAATTGAAGGAAGCCATCCGGCACTTCGCCTCGCGCCGCGCGATGGGTATCGACGGGCTGGGCGACAAGCTGGTCGAGCAGCTGGTTGATGGCGGTCTTATCGAGCATGTGGACGGGCTGTACCGGCTGAGCCTCGGGCAGGTCGCGGGGCTCGAACGCATGGCCGAAAAATCGGCGACCAACCTGTTGGCCGCCATCGGGGCCAGCAAGGACACCACACTTGCCCGCTTCATTTTCGCGCTCGGTATCCGCGAGGTCGGCGAGGCGACGGCGGCAGGTCTTGCCCGCTTCTTCGGCGATTTGGACAGCCTGATGGCTGCCGATTTGGATACCTTGCAACAGGTGCCCGATGTCGGCCCCGTGGTGGCGCAAAGCGTGCTCGATTTCTTCGCCCAGCCGCACAACCGCGAGGTGATTGAACGTCTATTGCAGGCCGGTATCCATTGGCCCAGGGCGGAGCAGGCGGGTGAACGGCCGCTGGCCGGCAGGACCTATGTGCTGACCGGCACCCTCACCGCCATGCCGCGCAACGAGGCCAAGGACAGGCTGCAGGCTTTGGGTGCCAAGGTGGCCTCATCGGTATCGAAGAACACCACGGCGGTATTCGCAGGCGAGAGCGCCGGTTCCAAGCTCGACAAGGCGCAGAGCCTCGGCATCCCCGTACTCAGTGAGGAGGATCTGATTGCACTCATCCATGTTTGATCCTCCCTACGTGCCGCCCACCGAAGAGGAAGCAGCACTCATTAAAGCCGTGGAGGATGGCGATGCAGCTGTCGTGCAGCGCCGGTGCCGGGCTAGAACTGACGACCCGTCTGGCGACCGGAAAACTTCAGCAACTGATCGATGCCGGCACCGTTAAAGTGTCTGAGCTGAAGTGCTGAACTAAGTCCCGGAACAACCTCTTCTTTTAGCGATCATGTAAGCAATGTAAGCAATGGCGGTATCGCCATGCGGCGGCGTTGGTGCCGTGTTTCTTGATCCGCCACTGATATCTGGTGCTCCTGCGTTCAGCGGAACCACACCCTGTGGGATATGCTGACTGGCTGCATGCAGATCGTCTCCCGTTCGCAATCTGTCCCGGACCATTCGATAGAGCGAACCCATATCATCCTTTGGGACTATATCGCACTTTTTTACTCAGGGTTACAATTTTCCATGTATTGCCTGCTCGCTGTGTGTGAAGCGTCATCGACAGAACACCCGGAGATTGATCGGGCAGGCCAGAACAAGGTATTTGTCTAAATAAGATTGAAAGGAAGGGAATATCATGGTGAAGAAATTTATTGTTATCGGCCTTGCGGCCATGCTGCTCGCTGTGGCGGCACCCGCCATGGCGGCGACACAGACATTGACCATACTTGGTGGCAACGGTGTTCAGGGCGATCTTGACCCGTACACGGAGTTTTCCACCGATGGTGGTACCACCTGGCATCAGGCATATATGAGCGGCGGTGACGGCTCGCCGGGCAATCCGGCAGGTTGCTGGCATCCGTGGGGCGTCATTTCCGGCACTAGCTGCTGGATCAATCAGGATCCGCTAAACACGGTAGGCATCAATATCACGACCCTGTACCGCGTGCGCTTCAACGTGCCGGCTGATGCGGTGAACCCGACGGCCTCGATCCAGTTGAAAGCAGACAACCACGCCGATGTGTCCCTGAATGGCACCTTTCTGGGCTCCTTCGAAGGCGGTCCGCTTGCGGGCAACCCGCTTCCGACCGCGGTTTTTGCCAGTGCCGTGCAGCCTGGGTTGAATGAAATCACGATCAACCTGAACGACTGGGGCGGCATTGTCGGTTTCAATTACCGCATCGACCTGACGATGGATTCGAGCAAGCCGCTGTCTGTCGCGCCTGCATCTTCATCACCGGCCGGCATTGCCGCAGCATCGGGCAATATCAGCAGGACGGGTTGGGAAATGAACCGGGGTGGTTCATGGTCCTTCCTTGGGTTCTCGCTGCCGTCACACGGCTATTCCACCGCCTATAACAATGCGGTGATACCGCCGGTCGGCGATGCCGGATGGGGTCCGGCACCGAACTCGGAAACCATCGGCTTCTCGGAATATTCGATCCTTCCCGGCTACTGCATGCAGGCCGTGGACTACACCTATTTCCAGACCTTCGTTACCGTGCCTTTTAATACGGACGTGACGCAATTCACCATTGCTTTCTCGGGCATCGACGATGGCGGGCGGGTGACGATTTTCAATTCGGCCTATCCGAACGGCATCCTCGTGCCGGGCAGCTACGTCTATCTGGGCGGGAGCGGCACAGCCAATCTGGCGAACTATATTGTTCCGGGTGAGAACCGCGTTGTGGTCACCCAGGTGGATGACTGCCCGACCGGCAATAATCTGCAGGTTGCACAGGTTGTGCTGAACGGCCAGACGATCAGCCACAACCAGCCGCCGGTGGCCGATGCCGGTGCTGCGCAGACTGTTGAATGCAGTGGCTCCTCCAGCGCCAATGTCACGCTGAACGGTGCCGGTTCCTCCGACCCGGACAGCGACCCGCTGACCTACAGCTGGAGCTGGTCCGGCGGTTCGGCAACGGGCGTGAATCCTTCAGCGTCCTTCCCGCTGGGGACCACCGCAGTGAGCCTGACCGTAAACGATGGTCAGGGTCATACGGCTACCGCGGGTACAACGGTGACGGTGCAGGACACCACGGCACCGACGGTGAGCGCCGGTCCGGATGTGACGCTTGAAGCCACCGGCGCTGCCGGTGCTGCCTTTGATGTGTCCGGCCAGTCATCGGCCTCGGATAGCTGCTGCGCTGTCAGCATCACGGCACCGGCTGCAGGAACCTACGGTCTGGGCACGCACAGCCTGACGGTGTCGTCTAGCGATTGCTCGGGCAACACATCCGGCGATTCGATGCTGCTGACGGTGGTGGATACCACGGCTCCGGTACTGACGGTTCCTGCCGCAGTGACCGCCGAAGCCAATGCCGTGAACAGCACGGTGGCTATCGGATCGGCAACTGCCACCGACATCTTTGCTGTCGCCATCACCTCCGATGCGCCTGCCACGTTCCCGCTGGGTACAACTGTGGTGACCTGGACCGCTACCGATGCCAACGGCAACGCAACCTCCGGCACGCAGAATGTGACGGTGGTGGATACCACGGCTCCTGTGCTGACGGTTCCGGCTGATGTGATCGCCGAGGCCAATGCGGTGAACAGCACGGTGGCTATCGGTAACGCCACGGCCACCGATATCTTCGCGGTGACGGTGACGAGCGATGCTCCGGCCACCTATCCGCTGGGTACCACGGTTGTGACCTGGACGGCGGTCGATGCGAACGGCAACTCCTCGACCGGCACGCAGAATGTGACGGTGGTGGATACCACGGCTCCTGTGCTGACGGTTCCTGCCGATGTGACGGTGGAAGCCAATGGTGTGATGAGCACGGTGAACATCGGTAACGCTTCGGCCACCGATATCTTCTCTGTGATCGTCACCTCCGACGCTCCTGCAGCGTTTGCTCTGGGTACGACGGTGGTGACATGGACGGCCACGGACGCCAACGGCAACGCAACCTCCGGTACGCAGAATGTGACGGTGGTGGATACCACGGCTCCTACGGTGACGGCTCAGCTGGTTCCAATCAGCAGTGGTCACGACGATGACGATGCCACGTTCCAGGTGGTGTTCTCAGCCTCCGACATTGCCGATCCGAATCCTGTGCTGACAGCCACGCTGAATGGCGTGACCGTCACCAACGGTCAGATCGTCAAGCTGGAGAACAGCAGGAAGGACAAGTCGGAGTTCGAGCACGGCACGCTGGAGATCAGCGGTGCAAGCTTCACGCTGACCGCCACGGCCACCGATGCCTCGGGCAATGTGGGTACGGCCTCGGATGCCTATGCCTTCCCGGCCAAGCATGAGAAAAGCAAGAAGGGCGATGACGACAGGAAGTCGGAATCCAAGTCGAAGGACAGGGGTGATGACAAGTCCTCCAAGTCGAGCGGCAAGGACGACGACAGGAAGTCTGACAGCAAGAAGAGCAAGAAGCACGACTGATCGCTTCTGATCCCTGAACAAACCGGTCGGCGGCTTTCACAGCGCCGGCCGGTTTGTTTAGTCAGCATGCTGATTCAAATGCATGCTTTGCCGATCAACCGGCCTTCTTTCTGGCGATCATGTAAGCAATCGCGGCAACTCCAAGCACGGCGGCGATAGCGCTGTGGTCCTCGATCAGCCAGATGATGGTAAAAAACACCGCCGCGAACACCGCTGTTTGCACCAGCATGATCTGAAAGGTTTTCCCCTGCGGCGGGGTGGGTTGATCCGGTTCCTGTTCACTCATGGATTGAGTATAGAGCGTGCTGCTGGCGCATCCAAACCACCGAATTCTTAAAACGCTGTTTTCACCCCTGAACAGGTGCATCTAAACGCTTGAATCGAACCTTTTTTCAGCGCAATTGTTTGGGAAGAAATGCCTATGAATTACGTCCTTGCCCGCCGAATATTCTCAATGATGCTTCCAGTGCTTAGAAAATTGGAATCAGTTTGCAATTCAGGGTCAGATATTATTTTGCACATGCGTCCTCCCCTTCAATAGCAAGCTTACGCAAGATGGTATAATTTTTCTTGGGTGGCAAACCCCAAGTCAAAGGCGCCCTTCACGGCGCAGGCGGGTGGTGACCATGCGGTGGTAGAGCCGGGCGCAGAGGGGGGGCGGATCAGGGGGAGGGCGATCAGCCATGCCAGTGGCTTCAGGCGGGGGACGCGGGACATCAGCAGGATGTAGGCATCGATCTCGGAGAGGATGCGACCGTCCGGGGCGCGGACGTGGAGTTCGGTGAGGGCCAGGCGTGGATCGATGCCGAGGGACTTGAGTTCGGCATCCTTGCCGGTGATGTCGAACCATTCGACATCGCGAGCGGATGCGCCGGCCATGGATTCGTATTTTTCACGGTCCCGCACGCATTTCTCGCAGGCACCGTCGTAGTAAACAGTGATGACCACGGCTACCTGACCAATAGCCGTGGCATCATCCTGTCAGCCGAGGCTTTGGGCTGCCTTGGCAATGCGGGCGACTGCATCTTCCAGCGTGGATTGCGCCACGGCGTAGGAGATGCGCATGAAGCCGGGGGCGCCGAACTCGGTGCCGGGCACCAGCGCCACGCCGGCATCCTCCAGCAGCCATGCGCAGACATCGAGATCGTTGCCGAGCACCTTGCCTGCGGGGGTCTTCTTGCCGAGCCATGCCTGCACGGACGGGAATACGTAGAAAGCGCCGTCCGGCCTGATGCAGGTGACGCCGGGAATGGCGTTCAATGCAGTCACCAGCCATGTGCGGCGGCCTTCGTAGACACGTACCATTTCTTCCAATGCATCGGTCGGTCCAGTGAGGGCGGCAAGCGCGGCCTTCTGGGCGATGGAGGAGGGGTTCGATGTGGACTGCCCCTGAATCTTGCCCATGGCCTTGATCAGGTGGCGCGGACCTGCACAGAAGCCAATGCGCCAGCCGGTCATGCAATAGGCCTTGGATACGCCGTTAAGCGTGATGGTGCGGTCCTTCAGCTCGGGGCACACCTGTGCCATGGTGGCGAAGGTCTTGCCGTCGAACAGAATCTTTTCGTACATATCGTCGGTGGCGACGGCGACCTCGGGATGCTTCTTCAGCACTTTACCCAGGGCAGACAGATCGTCCCACGAATAGGCCATGCCGGTCGGGTTGGACGGGGAATTGAGGAACAGTAGTCTGGTTTTCGCGGTGATGGCCGCTTCCAGCTGCGCTGCGGACAATTTGAAGCCGTTCTCCGCCGTGGTGTCCACGGTCACCGGCTTGCCTTCGGCTAGCAGCACCATGTCCGGATACGATACCCAGTACGGAGCGGGGATGATCACCTCGTCGCCCGGATTGATCATCGCCTGCAGCATGTTGTAGATGCACTGCTTGCCGCCGGTGGAGACAAGAATGTCGTCCGGCTCGTAATCCAGCCCGTTGTCGAGCTTGAACTTTGCCGCGATCGCCTTGCGCAGTTCGGGGATGCCGGGCACGGCGGTGTAGCGCGTGAAGCCGTCGTCGATGGCTTGCTTGGCGGCATCACAGGCTGCTTTGGGCGTATCAAAATCAGGCTCGCCGACGGACAGCGAGATGATGTTCTGGCCTGCGGCGCGCAGTTCGGCGGCCTTGGCGGTGATAGCCAGGGTGGCAGAAGGTTTAACGAGATTGACGCGGTCGGATAGTATGATCATGGCCTTGGATGCTGCCACAATTTTTCCCCGACTCAATACAATCCAAGCAGTAATTTTACAGTTCACCAAGCGGAAGCTTTCTCTGAAGATTTTGACTTTGTTTAACCGGGTCCCGTTTAAATCTGTGCCGGGTTGGATGCTTATCCGGAGGGAGTTGCGCAAGGAAAGCGGGTCTTACTCGCGGCTTGCGCCCTCCGGATCAGTAGCCAGCCCGGGAATTCACAGATATGTCACGGGGTGCATTTCTTGCTTCTTCTTTGTGCACGCAAAGAAGAAGGAACCAACCGCTCCTTTACCATGCGAACCCATACAGTTACCTGAAGCACTCTGCCCTCACCCTTCTTCTTTCTTGAATGGCCAGGAAAGAAGCAAAGAAGGCCACCACAAGTATCTGTGAATTCCCGGCCCAAGCACACGCCCGCGGGCGCAAACCGGCAGTAAGGCCGCCTATTTTTGCGCAAAGCCCCGCCGGGCATGCACTTGGGCCGGCACAGCTACAAGCGGGATCCGAAGTCTAGGTCAAAAGCAAAGACTACGGCGGGGAAAAGTCCGCAAAACGGGCGGGGGAAGGGGCTGATGGTTTCTTCACCCATCTGGGTTATCATGCGCCGATGCCAAGGCCGTGCACGGAGTGAATGCTTGAACGAGAATATCCGCGAGATTCCCTATAACTACACCTCTTATTCCGATCGCGAGATCGTGTTGCGCTTTCTGGGTGAGCAGGCATGGGACGATCTGAACGCGCTGCGCGCCAAGCGCCGCACCGGTCGTTCGGCGCGCAAGCTGTTCGAGATCCTCGGCGATGTCTGGGTGCTGTCGCGCAACGTGTACCTGAAGAACGACCTGCTGAAAAACAAGAAGCGCCTCAAAGCCATGCAGACCCTGCACAACGACCGCCTGAACCGCATCGAGGCCACGGCCGAGGACAACGCGCGGGTGATGCGCATCGTGGCTGCCACGCGTCGCATGCTGGACGATCAGCAACGCTGGTTCATCGAGACTCCGGGCAAGCGCAAATCAGCCGCGCGCGCCTTCGCCAGACACACGCATGCCAACAACGTTCATTTCGATGCCTTCACGCTGACGCACAGCGCCACCGATGCCACCGACTGGCGGCAGGAGCACCCGTTCTGCGTGCTCACCCCGGATTCCGCCGAGGAGATCCCCGGCCTGATCAACGTCGCCCGCGAACTGGGCATGACGGTGATCCCGCGCGGCGGCGGCACCGGCCTGTGCGGCGGTTCCGTGCCCCTGCATGCCGATACGGTGATGATCAATGTGGAGAAACTCGACGGCTTCGGCCCGGTCGAGGAGCGCGACATCGGCAAGGGCCGCAAGGCCCGCACCATCACCGCACAGGCGGGCGCGGTCACCGGCAAGGTGATGCAGGCATCGCTCCCCTATGTGTTCGCAACCGATCCGACCAGCCTGTGGGCCTGCACCATCGGCGGCAATGTGGCCTCCAATGCCGGCGGCAAGCATGCGGTGATCTGGGGAACCTGCGTGGACAATCTGTTGTCCTACCGCATGGTGACACCGGACGGTAACTGGCTGCTGGTGGAGCGCATCGAGCACAATATGGGGCGCATCGATCCCGAGGGCGAGGCACGCTTCAGGCTCAGCCGCTTTGCCGGGGATGGAAAGACCCCGCTTGGCGAGCCGGAAGAACTGGTCATCGCAGGCTCGGTGTTCCGCCGCGAGGGACTGGGCAAGGATGTGACCCGCAAGGCGCTGGGAGGATTGCCCGGCGTGCAGAAGGAAGGCGTGGACGGTTTCATCACCGAGGCCACCTTCATCCTGCATCAGCCGTATGCGCACACCCATACCGTGTGCTGCGAGTTCTACGGTCAGGAACTGAGTGCCGCCACGCGCGCCATGGTGGAGATCAAGGAGCATGTGGACGCGCTGCCCGGCGTGCATCTGGAAGGTCTGGAGCATTTCGATCAGAAATATGTGAAGGCCATCGACTACAAGGCCAAATCGTCGCGCCGGGACCGGCCGCGCGTGGTGCTGCTGATCGATGTGTCCGGTGATGAACAGCGCGATGTAGCTGCGGCCTGTTCGGATATCTGCCGCATCACCTCCACCGGCAACGGCGAAGGCTTCATCGCCATGCAGCCGGCGGACCGCAAGCGTTTCTGGGACGATCGCGGTCGCATGGCGGCGATCGCCAGGCACACCCGCGCCTTCAAGCTCAATGAAGACGTGGTGATCCCGCTGCAGCATCTCTCCGAATACAATGATTTCATCGAGCATCTGAACATCGAGAACTCGCTGAGCAACAAGCTGGAAGCCATGAACAGTATCGCCGCTATGCTCGACAAGGTGAGCGCCTGCGTGACGGCGAACGACAAGCTGGTGATGGAAGAGCTGGATGTGGAAAACGCCGCTTTCTTCACCGACAAGCTGGATCAGTGCAGGCAGACCGTGCGCGAGGCCGAGGCCCGCTGGTCCGCTTTCCTGACCGGTCTGGATCAGCCTGCAGGCAACTGCGCCTCCTGGCTGGAGAGTGTGCCGCATTCGCCGGATGAGACCCTGTTCCGTGTGATGCAGCGCGGTGCGATGCGCGTGTCCTACCGCCGCGAGGTGGAGGCGGTGCTGATGGATCTGTTGCGCAGCCATCCGGTGCTGCTGGGAAAATTGCAGGACTGCCACAAGAAGGCCCTGAGCCGCCGTATCGTGATCGCCACGCATATGCATGCCGGCGACGGCAATGTGCACACCAATGTGCCGGTGAACTCCAACGACTATCAGATGATGCAGCATGCGCACCATGCCGTGGAGCAGTTCATGGCCAAGGCGGTGGAACTGGAAGGCGTGATCTCCGGCGAGCACGGTATCGGTATCACCAAGCTGCCCTATATGCAGGCGGAGTGGCTTGATGAGATGGCCGTTTACAAGCAGCAGGTCGATCCGTCGGGCTTGTTTAACCGTGGCAAGCTTCTGCCCGGCACCGATCTGACCTTTACCTACACGCCCAGCTTCAACCTGCTGGAGATGGAGGCTGTAATCCTCGAGGCCGCCGACTTAACGGCGTTGTCCGAGGAGATCTCCCCCTGCCTGCGCTGCGGCAAGTGCAAGCCGGTGTGCAACACGCATTTCCCGCGCTCCTCGATGCTGTATTCGCCGCGCAACAAGATCCAGGCGACGGGCGCCATCATCGAGGCCTTCCTGTACGAATCGCAGACCGGCAACGGCATTTCCTTCGAGCAGTTCGCGGGCTTGGGCGATGTGGCCGACCATTGCACCATCTGCCACAAGTGCGAATCGCCATGCCCGGTGAACATCGATTTCGGCATGGTGACCGAGCGCATGCGCGGCATCCTCAAGGACAAGGGGCAGGCGCGTTTCAGCCTCGGTTCGAAGCTGGCCATGCTGTTCCTGGTGACCAAGAACCCGGATACCGTGAATCTGATGCGCAAGACGGTGATCGGCTGGGGCTATGCCGGACATCGTCTGCTGCACAAGCTGGCGAAGGCCGTGGGTCTGGTGCAGGAGATTCCCGCCGCCAAGCGTAACCTGACCGGTGTGGCGGCACAGGTGATCAACTTTGTCGAACGACCGTTGCCGAACCTGCCACTGGATACGGCGCGCTCCACCCTCGGCATCGACGGGCGCAACAAGAATGAGATCCCGATTCTGCGCGACCCGGTGAAGGCTAACGGGCGGGCGGTGTTCTATTTCCCGGGCTGCGGCTCCGAGCGCCTGTTCTCGCAGGTGGGGCTGGCGACGCAAGCGATGTTGTATGATCTCGGTCTGAACGTGGTGCTGCCGCCGTCCTATCTGTGCTGCGGCTACCCTTCCACGGCCAGCGGCGACCACGCGCGCGGCGACCAGATCACCTACGACAACCGCGTGCTGTTCCATCGCCTGAAGAATGCGCTTTCCTACCTTGATTTCGAGGCGGTGATCGTGTCCTGCGGCACCTGCTACGACCAGCTCACCCGCTATCAGCTGGAGCAGGTGTTTCCCGGCGCTCCGCTGATCGATATCCATGAGTATCTGGTCACGCAGGATGTGTGTGCCGATGGTGTGGAAGGGCAGCAGTATCTGTATCACGAGCCCTGCCATACACCGTTGAAACGGCACGGCTCGGAATCTGCCATCTCCTCGCTGCTCAAGGCACCGTCGGTGGCCTCCGCCGAATGCTGCGGCGAGGCGGGGACGCTGGCCGTGGCCAGTCCGGCGATCGCCGGCAAGATCCGTGCCCGCAAGGAAGAGGAGATGGAGAAGGCCAAGGCGAAGCTCACCACGCAGGCCGATGCGAAGATCCTCACCTCCTGCCCGTCCTGCCTGCAGGGGCTGTCGCGGCTGGAAGGCGAGACCGGCGTTGCAGCCGATTACATTGTCGTGGAGCTGGCCAAGCGTCTGCATGGCGACAACTGGCAGGATGACTTCGTCAGCCGCGTGAAAAACGGCGGTATCGAGCGGGTCCTGATGTGAGTCTGGCGGCGGCATGGGCCTGGCTGGCTGCCGCCATCTTTCTCGAGGTGTCCGGCACGATGTGCATGAAGCTGGCCGAGAGCTTCACCAGGCTGCTTCCCTCGATCCTGATCTTCGTGTTTTACGGCTGCTCGATGGCGGCTGTCACCATGGCCCTGAAACGTCTTGATCTCGGCATCGCTTATGCCGTGTGGGCGGGTGTGGGCACGGCGATCGTTGCAGCCATCGGCATACTGTTTTTCAAAGAGCCGGCATCCACACTGAAAATGATCGCCATCATGCTGATCATCACGGGTGTGATCATGTTGCATCTTTCCCGGACGTCCACCGCCTGAAGGCAAACCCCGACATGCCTGCCGGGGGCGCAGCCGGCCCTGGAATATCCTATGCTAGTTGCATGCTGCGCTACGCTGTTTTCCCTCTGTGGATGCTGCTGTGTGTCCTGCCGGGTGTTGTTCCGCGAGCCCAGGCAAGCCCTGACTACACCCGGCAGACCGGGGCGGATTGCGCGACCTGCCACTATCAGGACATGCGCTCGCTCAATGCCTACGGCCGCGAGTTTCTCATGCATAGTTACTCTGAAACAGAGAAGATGATCGAAGATCGGCGCGAAAGGGAGGGAAAGTCGGCGCAGCCTCGCAGTATCGGGCATCCGGAAAAGCGGCCGCTGGAAAGGTTGAATGGTCATCCGGAAGATAGCGGAATGATCGAGGAAGGGGATGAGCACGAGGCGCTGGAGTCCCCCGAAGAGGAAATGCTGGAAGAGCAGCAGAAAGGCGCACCAGCCGGGCACTGATGCGCCTGTTTGGCGCAGTTTATTGCGCGCCGAACACCTTTTTCAGGATATCGGTGCTGCGCTTTGCCGGGTCCTTGCGGATGGCGGCCTCTTCGGCAGCCATGTAGGTGAAGATGCCCTGCATGCCGAGATCGAGCACATGCCGGTTCAGGTCGGCATTCACATCCGGCATGAAGGGGATGTCCTTGTATTTGCCCATCACGGTATCGAAGGCCTGTACGGCACCAGCCTGACTCAGCGCGGAATCGATGATCGGTTGCATCTCTCTGGCCAGCGGGGTGGACATCTTTGATTTGAAATACTGGGTGGCCGCATCCTGCGGGCCGTTGAGGATATGCTTCGCATCGTCAATCGTCATGGCGGTCACGGCATCGCCGAACAGTTTTTTGGCCTTAGGGGTGGCGGCCTCGGCGGCGCGGTTCATCTTCAGCTCGAGATCATCCATCAGCGAGCCCATGCCGGCGGAATCCAGTGCTGATTTCACCGTCTGCATGCTTTGCGGCAGCGGGATATGAATCTTCGGGTCGGCATTGAAGCCATCGGTCCTGCCCAGTTGCGCGACCACGCGCCCGGAGCCGACACTCAGCGCATCCTTCAGACCGGCGATCATATCGCTATTGGAGAGCGCGCTGAGGGCGGCGGATGTGGATGTCGCAGGCGCGGTTGCCGCCGGCTTGTCGTTGCCACCAAGCGCTCCCATCAGGCCGCCCAGACCTGTGGACAGGTCCATGGCCACGGCAGGCGTGCCGGCCAGCAGCAATGTTGCGGCACACAGTGCGGTTTTCATGTTCGGTTGTTTCATGGTTTTCCTCCCGGATTGTCGCTGAAGCTATCCGTCGGTGTTCCTGCCTCCCGGTGATATTTCGCACGCAGCCGGGCTGGCGAATCCGGATGCAGGGAAGGAGAGGAACTGTCGTTCGAGGTGACGGTCCGGTCAGCTGTCCAGACGCTGGCGCAGGGCGTGGCTTAACTCGATGATGGAGAATGGCTTGGTGAGCACGATTTCTCGTCTGTCGAGCAACGGGTTGCGATCCCGGCCGAGTTCGTAGCCCGAGGTGAAAAGGATATGCACATCCGGCCTGATTCTGGGCATATGCTCGGCAGCCTCCACCCCGCCCATTTCCTGCATGACCACATCGGTGAGAACCACATCGATACCGGTCGGGTTTTCCGCAAATATCCTGACGTCCTCCAGGCCGGTGCTGGCGGTCGGGGTCAAGTAGACCAGCAGCTTCAGTGCCTGGCAGTGCGCATCGACAAAGCCGGGCTCATCGTCAACAAGCAGCAGCGTTTCCCCCTTGCCCCGTTTGATGTCCACGGTGTCGCTGAACACCTGACTCTTGATGCTGGTGTGATCCTGAGAAAGGGGAAGGTAGATCGACATCGTGCTGCCTTTGCCCACATGGCTCTCGACAGTGATGAAGCCTCTATGGCGTTTGACAATGCCGTAGACGGTCGAGAGACCGAGTCCTGTGCCTTCGCTGACCTCCCTGGTGGTGAAGAATGGCTTGAAGATGCGATGCCGATGTTGTTTCTCGATACCGCACCGTTGTCCGCCACGCTCAGGCCGATATGCAGACCTGCGACCGCCTCGGGGTGGGTGGAGAGCAGTATTCCATCCGGCTCGAGCACACGGGTGGAGATGTTGATGCGCGGTTTGTCTGTTTGCCGGACTGCATGGCAGGCGTTGTTCAGCAGGTTGAGCAGCATCTGCTGCATCCGGGTCGCATCGGCGCATACCACGGCCTGCTCGGAGCAGGCGCGCAACTCGATCCGGATGCTTTCAGGGATGGCGGAGGCATGCAGTTTCATGGCTTCCTTGATGAAGGAATTCAGGGCGAGGACTTTCATCGCGACATGATCCTTACGCGCAAAAGCGAGCAGCTGTTTGATCATGTCCGCACTGCGGAAGCACAGTGCATCCGCACGTTTCAGTTTTTCAAGCAGTGCGTGATTGTCACCGGCCATGTTGCGCGCCAGGAAGAGACTGCTGGTGATGCCGCCCAGCATATTGTTGAAATCGTGCGCGATGCCACCGACCTGCGTGCCGAGCGCCTCCATCTTCTGCGCCTGATCGAGTTGCATTTCCAGTGATTCCTTTTCGTGCAGATCCTGCTGGCCGCAGACATAAAGGGTGATCTGCCGCACGATGCCGGCATAGGGTGCGTTACGACGCACCTCGGGGCGCAGGAAAAAGGCTGTTTTGCCAAGCAGTTCTCCGGCCGCATAGCCGCTGATGTCGGAGGTGGCAGTGTTCGTATTCAATCACGCCTTCGGCATTCAGCAGCATCAGCGCATCCGGCGATTGCTCGATGGCTGTGAGGAACTGCCGAGCGGCGCTTCTCCGGCACACACCGCTTGCACCCACGCGCTTACCCGTTCGCGATCGGCTGTGGCGACGTGTTCAAGCATGCATTCGAAACAGGCACAGTCGTGGTCGAGAGCGAAAATGCGTCTGGACTCCGCTGAATAGTCCACCTCCCCGTCGTCCAGCATCCATTCCCAGCTGCCGATACCGGTGATGCGCTGCGACGTCTCGATGCGCTTCTTCATGCGGAGGATGTGCTTTACATAGGGGTTGATGATCAGAACGGTGATTCCGGCCACTAGAGGTGCAGTTATCGCGACTATATACAGGACCGTCGGTTCGATATGGCCGGTCAACAGCATATCGAAGGCGGCCACCAGAGGGTTCGTGGTGAGCAGAGCGATCGTAAGCACAAACAACAGGTAAGCGCCGATACCCTCTCGCATGCGCAGATTTATCAGCCAGAGCTCAATTTTTTGAACCATGCTCGCCTGCTTCCCATGCATGCAGGGTAGCTTCAGACCTTCAGTTTGTATGTGAAATTCTTACATTGCGCCTGCTGCTATCTGCTGCGCAAGGTATTACCATCCCGGCATGACTGTATTGCGCCTGTATCCGCCGCCACAGCGCAAGATGCCCTTGCATGGCCTGTATCTTGCCCTGCGCCTTCATCGCAGGTCGCAGGCTGGCGGCCTGCTGATCTATGCCAACTATATCGCCAGTCTGGACGGGCGGATCTCGCTGCCCGATGCGCATGGCGAGCAGGGGGTGCCGGCCACACTGGCCAACAAGCGTGATTGGCGGCTGTATCAGGAGCTGGCCGCGCAGAGCGATATTATGCTGACCAGTGCGCGCTATTTCCGGCAACTGGCCCGTGGGAAGGCGCAGGATCTGCTGCCGGTCGGGCGGGAGAAGGAATATGCCGATCTGGCTGCATGGCGGCTGGATGAAGGGCTGCAGGCGCAGCCGGATGTGGCCATCCTGTCACGCTCACTGGATATCCCGCAGGCGGCGCTCGAAGCGGTAGGCGACAGAAAGGTGCTGGTGCTGACAGGCCGGGATGCCGATGTCAGGGATATCGAAAGACTGACCCTGCCGGGTGTGCGCGTGCTGCAAAACGAACAGTTCGAGCTCGACGGTGCCGGGATCCGCAGCATGCTGGCCGCAGAAGGGTATCGCTCGGCTTATATGATCGCCGGTCCCGAGGTGCATCGCACCCTGCTTTGCGGTGGGCTGGATCTGCTGTTTCTCACCCAGCGTCACAGGCTGCTGGGCGGTAATGATTTCAGCAGCATCATGCAGGGTCAGCTCGAGAGCTCTGTGGATATGGAGTTACAGTCGCTGTATCTCGATGAGCAGGCGCTGTTGCATGAGCGCGGCGGGCAGTGCTTTGCCTGCTATGCGGTGATGCCGGGGGTCTGAGCCATATATTCAGCCGCCGAGCAGTGGGCGGATCAGCCAGACGAGCGACACAATAACCACGGCCATGCTCAGGTTCAGCCGGAAACCCGTGCGCACCATCTGCTGCATGGGTATCTGATGGGTGCCGAAGATGATGGCATTCGGCGGCGTGGCGACCGGAAGCATGAATGCGCAGGAGGCGGATAGCGCGGCCGGCAACAGAACCAGCAGCAGATCCATCTGGTTGCTCAGCGCCACGGCGGCAAGGATGGGCAGCATCACCTGCGTGATGGCCGTGTTGCTGGTGATCTCGGTCAGAAAGGTCATGACCAGCGCGATGCCCAGCATCATCAAGGGCAGGGGCAGGCCGGTGAAGAAGCCCATCTGGTCGCCCAGCCAGATGGATGCCCCGGAATGCAGCATGCCGTGGGCGAGTGCAAAACCGCCTCCGAACAGCATGACGATATCCCAGGGCAGGCGGTTGAATGCCTCGCCGCCCAGCACCGGCCGGCCATCGTCGCCGCGCAGCAGAAACAGCCAGATGGCCCCGAAGATGGCCACTGTGCCGTCGTCCACCCCCTTGTAGGGCAGAGCCGAGGCCCATCCGGGGATGTCGAAGGCATCCGTCCGGATGCCCGTGCGGGTCATCCAGGCGAGCGCCGTGAGGCCCAATACCCAGCCGACGATCTTTTCCTCGCGTCGCACCGGCCCCAGTTCCTGCCGATCATGTTGCAGCACCGATACGTCCGAAGCCTGCCAGTCCACCCCCGCCAGCAGCGGGCGCAGGAAAAGGTATAGCAAGCCAAGACCGACGATCATCACCGGCACGCCGAGCATCATCCATTGCAGGAAGGACGGCATCATGGCCGGAGCCATGGCATTCACGGTCTCGAGGAAAACCAGATTGGGTGGTGAGCCGATAGGCGTTCCCATGCCGCCGATATTGGCCGCGTAGGCGATGGCCAGCAGGAAGGCCACGGCGACCGGTTGCATGACCGTATCCCCGTGCTCCTCGCGCAAGCGGGCCAGCAGCGGTACGGCGATGGTGACCATCAGCATGGCGGTGGCGGTGTTGGAGATCCACATGGATAGCAGCGCAGTGGCGATGGAAAAGCCCATCGCCAGTTGCAGCGGGCCTGCCTGCAGGCGAGACAACAGGGCCAGAGCCAGTCGCTTGTGCAGGCCGCTGCGCTCCAGTGCCTGAGCGATCAGAAAGCCGCCGATGAACAGAAAGATGATGCTGTTCATGTACTTTGGCGCGATGCCCTGGGCATCGACGACACCGGACAGCGGGAAAGCGAACAGCGGGATCATCGCCGTGAAGGCGATGGGCACGCATTCGGTGATCCACCAGATGGCCATCCAGGCTGCGATGCCGAGCATGGCGGGAGCTCCGGGGTGGTCGGGGATGTCCAGACCGAAGGCGATCGAAACGGCGGCCAGCGGGCCGATGATCAGGGCGATCAGGTTGCCGTTCAAGCCGGGCTCATCGCGTGCCGGATCAGGGAGCCCGGTCGGCCGGGCTGCCGGTGTATTGGGGGTTGCTGATCTGCGCGCCGGCGGTTTCGGTCAGCTCTTCAATCCAGTTGCTCATCGCCTGCTGTTTGAAGGTGGCTGCGATGTCCTCTCTGGCCTCGGCAAGCGACTGCCGGCTCGCCGGCCGTTTGCCGATGAGTTCGATGATATGCCAGCCGAACGGGGTCTTGACCGGTTCCGAGATATCGCCGGGTTTTTGCAGCGCGAATACGGCTTCCTCGAAGCTGTTGACCATCACGCCGCGCGGAAACCAGTTGAGGTCTCCACCGAGGGCTTTGGTGCCGTCATCGCGCGAGAATTCGGCGGCCAGCGTGGCGAAATCCTTGCCCTTGCCCTTGCGCAGGCTCTTCAGTACTTCCTGCGCCTGCTTTTCACTGCTCAACAGGATATGCCGCGCATGCACCTGCTCGGGGATGGTGAAATCTGCCAGATGTGCCTGATAATAGTTGGCGATAGCGGCTTCGTCCGGTTCCGGCAGGCGGCGCATTTTCCATTCCTGCAGGCTTTCGATGAGGATATCGTCGCGTGCCTTGTCGATGCGGTGGTGGATCAGCGGGTCGGAATCCAGATGCAGGGCGAGGGCCTGTTGGCTGAGCGCCTGGCGGCGCAGCAGCACATGCAGCACGCGGCTGCGCAGTTGCGGGTCGTTGCGCTGCGCCTGCAGGGTTTCCGGCAGGGCCTGGATGGCGGCATCGATGTCCGCCTCGGTGATGGTCTTGCCGCCGATCACGGCTGCTGCCGGTGAGGAAGGCATCGGCGGGGCTTTCGGCGTGCTGGGCTGCTGCTGGCATGCGACAGTCGAAGCAAGCAGAATGGCCGCTGCCATAAGGCTGATGCGGCTTGATGCCGCTGGAGAATGACGGGGTAGGGTTTGCATAAGCAGTGAGCGTAGCGCGCAAATCCGGAGTATGCACGGAGGAATGATGTCACCTGTAGTGATGGCGATACTGGTGTTGAGCCTGTATGTGGTGTTTTACCGTTTTTATGCCAAACGGGTACTGGCGCGCCGGGTATTCGAACTGAACGACGATTTGCCCACGCCGGCGCACACCCTGCGCGACGATGTGGATTTCGTGCCCACCAACCGCTTCATCCTGTTCGGACACCATTATGCTTCCATCGCCGGACTGGCGCCGATGCTCGGGCCTGCCATCGCCGTGATCTGGGGCTGGGTGCCGGCGCTTTGCTGGGTGGTCTTCGGAACCCTGATGATCGGTGCGGTACATGATTTCTCGGCGCTGGTGCTGTCTTCGCGGCATAAGGGTCAGAGTGTCGGGACGATCGCCCGCGATGTGATCAGTCCGCGTACCCGGCTGCTTTTCCTGCTGGTTATTTTCTTCCTTGTGGCACTGGCCATGGGTGTGTTCGTGCTGGTTATCTCCGGTTTGTTCTCGGCTCCCGATGCGGCGCATATCCCGGTCACGGCGCATCCGGAAGCGGTATTCCCCACCTACTCGCTGATGCTGATCGCCATGGTGATCGGCTATCTGGTGTACAAACGAAATATGCCGATGTGGCCGATGATCGCAGCTGGTTTCGTGCTGATGTTGCTCACCACATGGTGGGGCTTGAGCATGCCTGTCACCGGTGTGTCCGCCGGTACCTGGACATGGAGCCTGCTGGTCTATGCGTTCTGCGCCAGTGTGCTGCCGGTCTGGTTGTTGTTGCAACCGCGTGATTTCCTCAATTCCCTGCTGCTGTATCTGGCCATTTTCTCGATGCTGATAGGGTTTTTCATCCTCTCACCCGATTGGGCTGCACCGGCCATCAATCCGCATCCGGTGGGTGCTCCGCCGCTGCTTCCCTTCCTGTTCATCGTCATCGCCTGCGGTGCTGTATCCGGGTTTCACGGGCTGGTGGCATCCGGCACTACCTCCAAGCAGCTGGATCTCGAGTCCGATGCCCCGTTCATTGGTTACGGCGGCATGATCGGCGAGTCGCTGCTGGCGCTGCTGGCCGTGCTGGCCACCACGGCAGGGGCCTTTGCCACGCGCGCCGACTGGGAGAGTTTCTACGGCTCATGGGACAAAGCGGTCGGTCTGCATCAGAAGCTCGGCGTGTTCATTCAGGGCAATGCCAACTTCATCCACCAGCTAGGCGTGCCGCTGGATTTTGCAGCCGCTTTTATCAGTGTGGTGGTGGTCGGTTTCGCCATGACCAGTGTGGATACCGGTGCGCGACTGCTGCGTTTCAATATCGAGGAAATAGGCCAGACGCTGGGCATCAGGATACTGGGCAACCGCTATCTGGCGACCTTTCTGGCCGTGTCCGCCATCGGGTTCTTCGCCTTCTTCAAGGTGGACGGCAAGCCGGCGGGCCTGTTCCTGTGGACCCTGTTCGGCACCACCAACCAGATTCTGGCAGGTCTCACCTTACTCACTGTGACCATCTATCTGTATCGCAGGCGCAAGCCGATTCTCTACACCCTTTTACCCATGTTTCTGGTGCTCTCCACGACCATTGCCGGCATGCTGATGGGCGTGAGCGAGGCTGTCGGCAAGGCACAATGGACTGTTGCCATCGTCGGCGGGGCGATCCTGCTGCTGGCGTTGTGGGTATTGCTCGAGGGGGTGCTGGTGGTGATGCGTGTGCGCGCCGGACACAGCCGGTCGGATGAGCATAGCATGTCGGAAGGCGGCGGTTGAATGAGATGCTGATCGGCAAGCTTGCCGGGCAGTTGTTACTGCCTCCGGGAAGCATTCTCATGCTCGCGATCGTCGGTCTGCTGGCCCGCAGATGCTGGTGGGGAAGGGCGCTTCTGCTGACATCTCTGGCGGCATTGTGGCTGCTCTCCACGATTCCGGTGCGCGATGCGCTTATCCGGCCGCTGGAGCTTTCATCGCCCCCCCTCGGTGCACAAGCTGTCGCGGACCTGCGCGAGCAATCTGCCGGTACGGCGATCGTGTTGCTTGGCGGCGGTGTGCGGGAGGCGGCACCTGAGTACGCCGGCGCCGACGATCTGCCGCATGCTGCGATGCTGCGCACCATCTATGCTGCGGAACTGGCGATAAAGACAGATCTTCCGGTCTATGCCACTGGCGGCAGGGTATTGAGGCAGGAGGGAGAGTCGGAGGGGGCCATCATGGTGCGCCGGCTGTTGCAGTTCGGTGTACCTGCCGGATCGGCGTTCGCCGAGCAGATGTCCACCAACACATGGGAAAATGCTGTCAGCTTGCATCGCCTGCTGCAGGATCGGGGTGTATCGCGCGTGGTGCTGGTGACCAATGCCTGGCATATGCCCCGTTCACGCTGGTGTTTCGAGCAGCAGGGGTTCAGCGTGATTCCGGCGCCTGTGGATTACCTGACGTCACAGAGGGCGTTCGATGTGCGCGGTCTTGTTCCGGATGCAGGCGTGCTGGCCGATTCGTCTCTCGCCCTGCATGAATACATCGGGATCGCCTGGTACCGGATGCGCTTCGGGCATGACTGGACGCTGCGCTGGCCATGGCAATAAGGCTGCGCATGCGCATCAACGTCTCTGCTTCTCGCCTTTTGCAGATGGTTGCGCTATAAAGCTTCCGTGAGCAGCCGGATGCAGGAACCCGAGCAGGGTGGTCAGATTCTCCCCTTCCCCGACAGGCGGGATGCGCTGGAAATGGATGCCGACCTCGGTGGTGTGAATGCCGCCTGGGTGGAGTCGCTGTATGAGGACTTCCTGCGGCAACCCGATGCCGTACCTGCAATTTGGGCTGAGCGTTTCCGTGCCATGCAGGACGGCAGGGACGTTTCCCGGCGTGATGTCGAGCAGCGTTTAACACGGGAGTCCGTCCGGCAGGTAAGCCCTGCGCGGCAGGCGCCGCGGGATGCGGATGAAGTGGAATATCCCTCACGTGCCCTGTATCTGATCCACGGCTACCGGGTGCACGGGCATCTGCATGCCGATCTCGATCCCCTGCATCTGAACCCGCCGCCGCCAAGTCCCGAGCTCGAACCGCGCTATTACGGTCTATCCGACGCCGATATGGATAAGGTCTTTCCGACCGGTGATCTGGTCGGTCCGGGAAAGCTGCCTTTGCGCGAGATCATGGAAATCCTGCGGCGCAGCTACAGCGGCAAGATCGGCCCCGAATTTCTCTATATCAGCGATTCGGCACAGAAGCACTGGTTGCAGGAGCGTCTGGAAAGCGTCCGCTCCACCCCGGATTTCGCCAACGAGATACGCGTGCAGATATTCCGCAAGGTGATGCAGGCCGGCGAGTTCGAGCACTTTCTGCACACTCGCTATGCCGGACAGAAGCGTTTTTCGCTGGAGGGCGGCGAGAGTCTGATCCCGCTGCTCAACATGCTGGTGCATCACGGCGGCTGCAAGGGTGCCAAGGAGATCATTCTCGGCATGGCGCATCGTGGCCGGCTGAATGTGCTGGCCAATCTGCTGGGTAAGTCGCTGGCTGATATCTTTGCCGAATTCGAGGGCGTGCAATACGTCGATGCCGATGCGCGTTCCGGTGATGTGAAATATCACCTTGGATTCTCCTCCGATGTCACCACTCCCGGCGGCACGGTGCATCTGTCGCTGGCCTTCAATCCCTCGCATCTGGAGATCATCACCCCCGTGGTGCTGGGAGGTGTGCGTGCCCGGCAGCGACGGCGTGGCGACGATCTGCGCCGTCAGGTGCTGGCCGTACTGGTGCACGGCGACGCCGCCTTTGCCGGGCAGGGTGTGGTGGCCGAATCGCTGAATCTTTCCAAGCTCAGCGGGTTCCGTACCGGCGGCACGATCCATGTGGTGGTGAACAACCAGATCGGTTTCACGACCAATCCCTTCGATGCACGCTCCACGCTGTATTGCACCGATATCGCCAAGATGGTGCAGGCACCGATCCTGCATGTGAACGGCGACGACCCGGAGGCGGTGGTGCTGGTGGCGCAGATCGCCATGGAATATCGCTACAAGTTCAAGTCCGATGTGGTCATCGACATGATCTGCTACCGCAGGCACGGCCATAACGAGGCCGATGAGCCGACCGTCACCCAGCCGGTGATGTACCGCAAGGTGGATGCACATCCGCAGGTGCACGAGTTGTACCGCCAGCGTCTGGTCACCGATGGTGTGATCAGCGAGATCGATGCCGAGGCGATGGTGCAGGAATACCGCACCAACCTTGAAGAGGTGCGGCGCAATCCGAATCGCCGGCCGCCCGAGCGGCACAACAGCCTTTCGGGACGCTGGCAGGGCTTTCAGCATCGCGATGCCGCGGAGCCGGATACCGCCGTGAGCCGTGAAGACCTCAGTCGTCTGGTGCGCGTCGCGCATGGTGTCCCGGAAGATTTCACGCTGCATCCCAAGGTGGCGAAGATTTATGAATCGCGCGTGCAGATGTTGGACGGCAACGAGCCGGTCGATTGGGGCTGTGCCGAGACCATGGCCTATGCCACGCTGCTTGATGAAGGCGGCTGGGTACGCATTTCCGGACAGGATTCCGGTCGCGGCACCTTCTTCCATCGCCATGCCGTGGTTTACGATCATGTCACGGGCAGGAAACTCGTGCCGCTCAGGCAGGTGGAAAACGGCGATATGTCCCATTTCATGGCTGTGGACAGCATGCTTTCCGAGGAGGCGGTGCTGGGCTTTGAATACGGCTATTCGCTTTCCGAACCGCGTGCGCTGGTCATCTGGGAAGCACAGTACGGCGATTTCGTGAACGGTGCACAGGTGGTGATCGACCAGTTCATCGCCGCCGGGGAATCCAAGTGGGCACGCATGAGCGGGCTGGTGTTGTGGCTGCCGCATGGCTATGAGGGACAGGGCGCGGAACATTCTTCGGCAAGGCTGGAGCGCTTTCTGCAGTTGTGTGCGGAATCCAATATCCAGGTGGTCTGCCCGACCACGCCGGCGCAGTTGTTCCATCTGTTGCGCCGCCAGTCGCTGATCCGCACGCGCAAGCCGCTGATCTTCATGGCCCCGAAAAGCATGCTGCGTCAGAAGTTGTCCTACTCGACGGCGGATGAACTGGCCAATGGACGCTTCCAGCCGCTGCTGCCGGAGATCGATCAGTTGGACACGCCGAATGTGCGCCGCCTGATCGTATGCTCCGGCAAGGTGTATTACGACCTGCTGGCCGAACGGCGCGCACGCAATATCACCGATGTGGCCATTGTGCGTCTGGAGCAGTTGTATCGCTTCCCCTACGACGAATTGAAGGGGCAGGTGGCATGGTTCTTCGCCGCCAAAGAGATGCTCTGGGTACAGGAAGAGCCGGAGAATCAGGGCGCATGGTTCCAGATTCACCACTGCCTGCGCCGTTGCCTGAGTGAAGGCATGGAATTGTTGCATCTGGCACGTGCTGCTGCTGCGGCGCCTGCGGTAGGCTCGATGAAGCGGCATCTGGAGCAGCAGAAGGCGTTGGTGGATGTGGCGCTGAGTAAAACGATTGACGGCATGATACCGTGAGCGATGGAGAGGTTGTTGCGTGAATATTGACATCAAGGTGCCCAGTCTGGGCGAATCCGAATCCGAGGCGACGCTGGTGGCCTGGCAGAAGCATGTTGGCGACACCGTGGTCGAGGACGATGTGCTGGCTGAAATCGAGAGCGACAAGATCACCATGGAGGTCACGGCCACGGCATCCGGCACCCTGACCGAGGTGCGCAAGCGCGATGGCGATATGGTTGCGCCCGGCGAAGTGATCGGCCTGATCGAGGCAGGCGAGGCGGTGAGACAGCCACGCAAGCCGGCGGCGGTTGCGAAAAAGGCTGATGCCCCGGTGGCTGTTGTCGAACCGGTCAAGGCGAAAGCGGCGGAACCTGTAAAGATTGAAGCGAAACCGGAAACTACGAAGCCGGTTGCCGATGTGCCACCGGCCGAGGGCCGCAGCGAACAGCGTGTGCCGATGAGTGCCTTGCGTAAGACCATCGCCCGCAGGCTCAAGGAGGCGCAGAGCACAGCCGCCATCCTGACCACCTTCAACGAGGTGAATATGCAGCCGGTGATGGGTCTGCGCAGCCGCTATCGCGATGCCTTCAAGGAGCGCCACGGGGCCAATCTCGGATTCATGTCGTTTTTTGTGAAGGCGTGCGTGGAGGGTCTGCGCCGCTTCCCGGTGGTCAATGCCTGTGTCGAGGGCGAGGAGATCATCTATCGTAATTATCAGGATATCGGTATCGCGGTATCCACGGAGAAGGGGCTGGTGGTGCCTGTGTTGCGCGATGCGGGCGGTCTGAGTATGGCCGGGATCGAAAACGCGATCGCCGGCTTTGCCGAGAAAGCCAGGAGCGGAACCCTGCAGCCGGGAGATCTGAAGGGAGGAACCTTTTCCATCACCAACGGCGGCGTGTTCGGCTCGCTGCTCTCCACCCCGATCCTCAATCCGCCGCAGAGCGCGATCCTCGGTATGCATGCCATCCAGCAGCGGCCGGTGGCCGAGAACGGGCAGGTGGTGATCCGGCCGATGATGTATATCGCGCTGTCCTACGATCATCGCATCGTGGACGGGCGTGATGCCGTGCAGTTTCTGACCACGGTGAAGGAAGTCATGGAGTATCCGGGGCGCGTGCTGCTGGATTTGTAAAATACTGCCGCCCGTGCCGATGCGCGGTCGGGCGGCTTTTCTTGACATGATGAATTGCGGGGCGTAGCAATGCCCTCGTTGCCGAATTCAGGCACTCTTTTTTTAACCACCCCATTGATTGTACCGCCGCAGTGATGTCCCCATGCGGTTATAAACTTCCGGAGTACCCATATAGTGTCATCCCACGATTCTGATGTAGTTGTTGCCGATAAAGTCGAAAGCCAAACCGTTGCCGCTGATATGCCCGCTGCAGAGAAATCTGTTGCTGATAAACCGGTGAAACGTACCCGGCGCCGCAAGGTGGTGGAGGTCGAGTCGGGCGAGACCCGCAAGCCTGCCGAGGTCGAGGTGCAGCCGGCGCCGTATTCCGGCGGGGATGAGGAACAGCCGCGCGATAATGCTTCGGCGCAGGCAGACGAGCAGCCGCGCGGGGATGAGCAGTTCCGTCAGGATGAGCAGCCGCGTTCCGACGATCAGCCGCGTCGCAACAGTCAGGCTGGCCGTGGACGGCGAAAGGGGAACGAGAACCGCGACAATCAGAACAGGGACAACAACCAGAACCGCGACAACAATCCGAACCGCGATAACCAGAACAGAGACAACCAGAACAGAGACAACCAGAACAGAGACAACCAGAACAGAGACAACCAGAATCGCGGCTCGAAGCGTCGCAACGAGCGCAGCGATGCGCCGATCTCGGATGAAGCCAAGGGCGTGTTGATGAATCTGCGCGAGGTCACCCAGATGGCGCCGCAGGCGCTGTTGCAGCTGGGCGAATCCCTCGGTGTCGAAAATGCCGCCGGCCTGCGCAAGGCCGAGCAGGTGTTCGCCATCCTCAAGGCGCATGCACAGCGCAGCGGCATCCTGTACAGCGAGGGTGTGCTGGAAATCCTGCCCGACGGCTACGGATTCCTGCGTTCGCAGGAAGCCAACTATCTGGCTGGTCCCGACGATGTGTATGTCTCGGTGAACCTTGTGCGCCGCTTCTCGCTGCGTAAGGGTGATACCGTGGCTGGCGAGATCAAGGCGCCACGCGAGGGTGAGCGTTATTTCGCACTGAAGGATATCGATTCGATCAACGGCGAGGACCCAGCCGTCGCCAAGACCAAGGTGTTGTTCGACAACCTGACACCGCTGTATCCGGATCGCGGTCTGAGGATGGAAGTCGAAGGCTCGAAGGACATCACCGGCCGTGTGATCGATATTGTGTCGCCCATCGGTGGCGGCCAGCGCGCCCTGCTGGTGGCTCCGCCGCGTACCGGCAAGACCATGATGATGCAGTCCATCGCGCACTCCATCGAGGCCAATCATCCGGATGTCGTGCTGATGGTACTGCTGATCGACGAGCGTCCGGAAGAAGTGACCGATATGAAGCGTTCGGTGAAGGGCGAGGTGACCTCCTCGACCTTCGACGAGCCGGCACAGCGCCATGTTCAGGTGGCCGAGATGGTCATCGAAAAGGCCAAGCGTCAGGTGGAGCATGGCCGCGATGTGGTCATCCTGCTCGATTCCATCACCCGTCTGGCCCGTGCCTATAACACCGTGGTGCCGTCCTCCGGCAAGATCCTGTCCGGTGGTGTGGATTCCAATGCCCTGCATCGTCCGAAGCGTTTCTTCGGTGCAGCCCGTAACATCGAGGGTGGCGGTTCGCTGACCATCATCGCCACCGCGCTGGTGGATACAGGCAGCAAGATGGACGAGGTGATCTTCGAAGAGTTCAAGGGCACCGGCAATATGGAAATCAACCTGAGCCGCAAGCTGGTGGACAAGCGTGTGTTCCCGGCCATCGATATCGCACCGTCCGGCACCCGCAAGGAAGAATTGCTGGTGGATCGCGAGATCCTGCACAAGATCTGGGTGCTGCGTAAGATTCTCTCGCCGATGGGTACCGTCGATGCGATGGAGTTCCTGCTCGACAAGCTGGGGCTGACCAAAAACAACGACGAATTCTTCGACAAGATGAATCAGTAGAAATGATTGAGGCGGGGGGTGGCTCCGCCTGAGAGACAAAAAAAGCAGGCCTGAAGGTCTGCTTTTTTTATTCGCGCGAGGCTATTGGTGTATGCGGTTGAGGTGATCGATCAGTGCATCGGCGTTGTCCCTTAACAGCTGGAATACCTCTTCAAACCCTTCCTCGCCGCCGTAATACGGATCAGGCACATCGGCTGTCCGGCCTTCATGCTCGAACTGGCGCATCATCAGGGTGCGATCGGGATTGGCGCCCATGGAAAGCAGGTCGCTGCGATTGGTCGCGTCCATGGCGATAAACCAGTCCCACTGGCCGATGCGGCTGCGCGTGATCTGACTGGCACGATGCGGGGCCAGATCGATATCGTGAGCGGCGGCTGTCTGTTGCATGCGACGGTCGGCGCCCTTGCCGATATGCCAGTCGCCGGTGCCGGCGGATTCTAAATGGAAACGTCCGGAAAAGCCGCGCTCGATGGCGCGCTGGCGCACGATGTACTCTGCCAACGGCGAGCGGCAGATATTACCGAGGCAAACGAATAAAACGCGAATGGGTGTGGTCTGGCCGGATTCAGTTCTGTGGGGCATGACGTTCCGCCTGGGATGCGATGAGATAGGCCGGCGTGGCGACGCGCGGCAGCGATTCGATATCGTTCAACTCGCGGGCTGTGGAAAGCAGCAAGCGCGACATAGCGACCGGACGCGGTGTGGACGGCGGCAGGTAGAGCCAGCCGGACAGACGTTCTTTATCTGTGTGTTGCGCTGTATAGCCTTCCGGTTCGAGCTGTCCGATGTCGTCCCAGCTCATGCAGCAGTCCTGCATGAGGGCTTTGTTTCCCTGATAGCAGGCGCAATAGGCCAGACCGGCACGGGCATCTTCGATCACATGTACCGCTTTCTCCGACTCGCATTGCAGCGCACTGATGGCCAGCGAGGAAAGCTCGATGACGGGAAGATTCAGGCCGCTGTTGATACCGGCGATGCTTGCTGCGGCGATGCGCAGGCCGGTGAACGAGCCGGGACCGATACCGGCAGCCAGCATATCCAGATCGTTCCATTGCATGCCGCCGCGCTTCAGCAGTCCTTCGAGCAATGGCATGATGGCCTGCGAATGCGGACGTTCGTCCTGCCCGCCGGCGGTCAGGATGCTGCCATCGCGACGCAACAGGCAGGCGGCAGCCGGACCTAAGGCGATATCCAGCGCCAGTATGTTTTTCCGCAGCATCTTGGTTGGTTTAATTGTTCTGCAGCAGGTTGCGCAGGAAGTTGCTGAACTCGCCGCCGAATTGCGGGTGCCTTGCGCCCAGTTCCGCATTGGCCATCAGAAAGCCCATCGGATTGCCGGCATCGAAGCGGTTGCCTTCGATCAGCACGCCGTACACCGGCTCCTCCTTGGCAAGTCTTGCCACGGCATCGGTCAGCTGGATCTCGCCGCCCTTGCCGGGTTTCGTTTCCTCCAGCAGTTCGAACAGGCGCGGGGTGAAGATGTAACGACCGATGATTGCCAGATCGGACGGAGCATCGGCCGGTTGCGGCTTTTCCACCATGTCGGTCAGGCGCAGCAGGTCGTTTTCCTCGACAGCTGCGACGACACCATAGCGACTGACCATTTCCATCGGCACGCGCATCAGGCCGATCACCGAACGGCCTGTTTTCTCGAACACCTCGCGCAACTGCTGCATTACCGGCTTCTCAGCGATGATCAGTTCATCGGCCAGCACCACGCCGAACGGTTCGTCGCCGACCCAGTGGGCGGCGCAGGATACCGCATGCCCCAGACCGAGCGCCTGTTTCTGGCGCACATAGATCACCTCGGCCATGCGGGCCACACGCGAGACCTCCTGATACAGCGCTTCCTTGCCGGCTGCCTTCAGGTTGGCCTCAAGCTCGGCGGAGATGTCGAAGTGGTCCTCGATGGCGCGCTTGCCGCGGCCGGTGACCATGATGATCTCGTCCATGCCGGCGGCCAGTGCTTCTTCCACGCCGTACTGGATCAATGGTTTGTCCACGATGGTCAGCATTTCCTTCGGGCTGGCCTTGGTGGCCGGCAGAAAGCGTGTGCCGAGGCCGGCGGTGGGGAATACGATCTTGCGCAGTTGATGTTTCATCGCGTCAGCCTAGCTCTAATCCGGTTGACAAAAAAGTGCATGCTGCATGACATGTCCATGACATGCAGCGCTTCGCTGATTGCGTGTCTATACTGGCGGCATGAACCGATACCTGCTTACCTTTGTGATCGCCGCAGCCCTGCCTCTGATGAATGGTTGTGCCACCCTGATGAGTTCAGTTGAGCCGCCCGATGTACATGTGCTGAATATCACCCCGCTGGAATCGGAGGGTGTGTTCGAACAACGCGTGCGATTGGATCTGCGTGTGATCAACCCCAACGACTTTGCGCTGATGATCAGCGGCTTCAGTTTCCGGCTGGATGTGAACGATGCGCGTTTTGCCAGCGGGGTGAGCAATGAAGCCATCAGTGTGCCGCGTCTCGGTGAGGCGAAGACCTCGGTGGTGGTCACCACCTCCATGCTGGATGTGTTCCGTCAGGTGATGGGTTTGGCCGATCGCGAGACACTGGATTATGCGATCAACGGCAAGGTGTATTTCGCCAATCCCGGCATGCGCAGCGTATCCTTCAGTCACAAGGCCAGTTTGAGCGAAGGCAAAGCGAACTGACCGCCGACAGGCAGTTTCCCGGATGTGGCAAAAAAGAAGGCGGCCGATGGGCCGCCTTCATTGTTTCAGGAGCTGTGTTGTTTACAGGCGGCCGTAGGAGTGCAGGCCGGAGAGGTACATGTTCACGCCGATGAAGCAGAACACGGTGACCAGGAAGCCGGCAACCGTCCACCATGCCAGTGCGTGACCCTTCCAGCCGTGCGACACGCGCACATGCAGATAGGCACCGTACACCAGCCAGACGATCAGCGCCCAGGTCTCTTTCGGATCCCAGGACCAGTAACCGCCCCATGCCTCGGCAGCCCATGCAGCACCCAGGATGGTGGCCAGAGTGAATGCCGGGAAGCCGATGGCCACGGCCTTGTAGGCCAGCTGATCGAGCTGATCCAGACTCGGGAACACGGCCAGAAGGCTTGCTTTCGCACCGCGCATCTCCAGGCGCTCGCGCACCAGATAGGCCATGCCTGCACCGCAGGCCACCGCGAATGAGCCATAACCGATGAAGTTCATCGGCACATGGATCTTCATCCAGTAGGACTGCAGGGCCGGCACCAGCGGTTTGATCTCGGCATGTCCATGGGCCGAGAGCCAGATTCCGAAGAACACGCCGGCGGACACCAGCGGCATCACGAATGCACCCATGGCGCGTGCGCCGTAGCGGCGTTCAAGGGTCAGGTAAACAATCGTGGTGATGCAGAACAGCAGGATGAATACTTCATACAGATTGGACACAGGCGCATGACCGATGGCCGGATCCAGCATGTAGGACTCGTACCAGCGCAGTAGCAGCGCCGAACCGCCTGCATAGATGCCGACCCAGGCCGACGCCGTGGCCAGACGACCGACGATGGACGCCGGCGCGAACAGGTGGGTGATGTACAGCAGGGCCGAGGCGAGCAGCGTGACATTCATCGTCATGATGATACTGCCGGACAGCAGGTTGGACTGGTCGAGGTAGTTGAAGTTTGCTGCGGAGGGCTCGAAGAATGTTTCAACGGTGGTCAGCAGCAGCATCAACAGTGCGCCATCGAGGAAGGGAACGAGATTGACCGACCATTTGGATTCGGTCACCGATGGTTTGGCCATGCCGAGGGCAGTGCCGCTGGCCAGACCCGCGACTGCGCCGATGCCGATCCAGCTGAAGGCCGATGCAGTCAGGAAATAGAAGATACCGTCTTCGCCGTAGCCGTCCGGGCCGAACATGGCATAGGCGGAAACGCCGATGATGGCACCCAGATAGGCCCAGAAACGGGCAAAGCCGGGAAGGCCTCTGTTGATACCGGAGAGTGTGAATCGTGAAGCGGTTATTGCCGTCATGCAGCACTCCTGTTGTTGGTTTGAGGCGCGAGAGAGTCATCAAGCCTGGTTAAAAGCGCATTAAACTCACTCTCGAAGCCCAGCTTATTACGATTGGTCATCGCGCCAAGGGTAATTTCCACCCCCTGGTCAACAGGTTTGAAGACCACCCAGAGCTTGCGGTGCGGCACATAGAACATGATGCACAGACCGATCACCAGCAACGCACTGCCCACCCAGACGGTGTTCATGCCTGGATCCTGGGTCAGCTCAAGGCCGGTGTAATAGACCTGTTTGTAGTCCTCCAGTACCGGGATGTAAGGCCACGGGAGGTTGGGCAGGCTGCTCATCGCCTGCAGCACGCGCATGCCCATCTGCTGGAAGTCCTCGGGGCGGTTTTCCCCGTAAACGGATGTCATGGCTTCCTTGAAGGCTGCGAAATTGGCATCCCTGTCGGTTGCGCCGCCGCGACGGTTCAGTGCCTCGATGAAGCTGGTGTAGAGCTTCCAGTCGGTCGGCTTGCTGACATCAAGACCCAGCGGGAAGGGTTGGAAATCGCGGTCGTCGCCGGTCATGGAAACCATGATCATCTGACCGCGGTTCTGGCCGTCGAGCTCGAAGGAATTCATGAAGCTCTTGATCTTCACCGCTTTCAAGTTCGGCCCGCGCACGATGTATTCCACCGCCGGTCCGAGATCCTTGAACTTCTTGGCCTCGCCCGCTTCCGCCATGTTTTCGATATTGAACGGTCGGAAGTTGGTGATCTCAAGGCTGATGCCGGTATCCGGGTCTTTCCATGTTTTATAGACCTCGGTCTTGATGACCCTGGACTTGCCGCTGGTCGGGTCGTACAGGCGCAACGAAACCTCGGAACCGCCGTCGCCGAAGCTGGCCTGATAGATGCGCACACCCTTATAGAACAAGGGCTCGTTCACGATGATGTCCTTGTGATCCACCATCACCTTGCCGTTTTCGAGGATGGACAGGGTGCTGCGGAACTCCTTGGGCATGCCGGTCGGGTAGAAGTCAATGAAGAAATTGTCGCAGCGCACATCGAACGGCATCTTCAGTTGATCGCTTCTGGTGCCCTTGAGGAAGCGGATGGTGTTGTCGGTGCTGTTTTCGACCACGGTCATGGTGCCGCGGAAGCCGAATTGCGCGCCGACCCAGCCACCGACCAGAATGATAAGGATGGCGCCGTGCACGAGGATGTAGCCCCATTTATGGTAGCGGCCCTTGTCGCCACGGATGTAGATGCGACCGTCTTCCTCGCCGGTCTTCTGCTCCCACTCTGAAAGCGTCTTGCCGACCCTGGCGCTGGCCTCGTCCGCCTGTATGCCTTTGATCTTCCAGTGCTTCAGGTGATGGAAGCCCTTCAGTGATTTGTCGGTGATCACGACCTTGCGTGAGCGCATTTCCTTGAGGAAGGTCGGGACATTGCGCCACAGGCAGATGCACAGTGAGACCATCAGGAAGGTGAGCAGGCCGAAGAACCACGGCGTGTGGTACATATCGAACAGCCCGAGGCTGATAAATACGTTGTACCACAGCGGGCCGAACTGGGTGAGGTAATCCGTCAGTTCCTGATTCTGCTTGAGCACCGTGCCGATGGCGCTGGCCATAGCCAGCACTGTCAGCAGCGCGATGGCCAGCGACATGGAACTCAGACGATCGAAATAGGGTTTAAACCAGTGTTGTGTATTCATGGGTCGGGGATGCTAAAGGACTGGGCGGCGTAAAAAAACAAGGATTTTTTGCGCCTATTGTTACGCAGGTAAAGCACCGCGCAGCACATGCAGTTTCGAGCCCTGCCATTTGAGCAGACAGGAGGCGCTGCCGCTAGCGGAACTCTTGCCGGTAACGGCATTCAAGCTGCCTGAAAGATGCCTGTGCCAGCGCATGCGCAAACCGCGATGCGGCTGCCGCGCCGCATCGCTCCTGCGATTCAGGCTGCTGGAGACCAGCCAGCCGCCGCACAGTCCGGCCAGATAACGGCAGGCAGCGTCCGCATCCACGCGCACGGCAACATTGCGGCCCGAGAAGCAGGCTGGGGACATGCCGCCGGCCGCCGCTCCTGCGGATGCCACGATGAAGGTGGCGGGTCCTGGCCAGAGCTTGCGCATATGGCGACGCAGCCCCGCAGGAAGTCGGGTGCAAAGGCCGAGGGCGGTTGTCTGCGAATCGGCCAGCAGCAGGAAAGGGCCGCTGCGCTGCTTGAAGCGGCGCAGTCGCCGGATCGCATCCGGACGATCCGGACGGGAAGCGATGCCGGGCAGGGTGCCGGTGTGGTGCGCGATCAGCCCGCCGGCATTGAGCAGGCGCGCCATGCGCAGGCACTGCATTTTGTGTCTGACCGGCAGCGTGTGCCGGAATGGCCGGGAGCGTGTGTTGATAAAGTTGCCCCGCTTGAGCCGTGACAGCTCAGTCTTCAGCCAGGATCGCCTCGGCCTGTGCGGCGCGTTCGGCCAGCAGTTTGCGGCTTAAATCAGCATCGGTGCAGGCCAGGATCTGCACGGCCAGCAGCCCGGCATTCTTCGCGCCGTTGATGCCGACAGTGGCCACCGGCAGACCGGGCGGCATCATCACCGTGGAGTGAAGCGCGTCTTCGCCCTGCAGGGGACCGGAGGCGATCGGCACGCCGATCACCGGCTTGACGGTCTTGGAGCAAACCACGCCGGCCAGATGCGCTGCCATACCGGCGGCACAGATGAATACCTGACAACCGGCAGCTTCCGCATCCTTCACCGCCTGCATGGTGGCTTCCGGGGTGCGGTGCGCGGAGCGGATCATGGTTTTGAACGGGACGCCGAACTCTTCGAGTACCGCCTCGGTTTTTTCCATGATGCCGCGATCGTTCTTGCTGCCCATCAGAATCAGAACCTTCAATGCATCCATTGTTACTCTCCGTTTTCTCTGGCTACGGCGCGGTAACCGATATCCTTGCGGTAAATCCCGCCGGGCCAGTCCAGATGTTCGAGCGCAGCATAAACGGTTTTCTGCGCAGCGCCCACCGTGGAAGCCAGTGCCGTGACACCCAGTACGCGCCCGCCGCTGTTGACGATCTCTCCATCCTTGAGGCTGGTGCCGGCATGGAACACGGTGGTTCCCGCCGCTTCCACGGCATCGAGACCTGCGATGCGCTGGCCTTTTTCGAAATCCTCCGGATAACCGTCCGATGCCACCACCACGCACAGTGCCGGACGCGGATCCCAGTCAAGCTGCACGCCATGCAGACGCTTTTCAGCGGCGGCCAGCAGCACCTCGCCGAGGTCGCTTTGCAGGCGACTCATCAGCGGCTGACATTCCGGATCGCCGAAGCGCACGTTGAATTCCAGGGTTTTCGGACCGTCTTCGGTCAGCATCACACCGGCATACAGCGTGCCGATGAATTCGATGCCACGCGCGGCCAGCTCGTTGATGGTGGGCCGGGCGATGGTTTCCAGAACGGTTTGCGCGACCTCAGGGGTCACACAGGGGGCGGGAGAATAGGCACCCATGCCACCGGTGTTCGGTCCCTGATCGCCGTCGAGCAGGGCCTTGTGATCCTGGCTGGAGTCCAGCGGCAGGATGGTGTCGCCGGAAACCAGGAACAGGCAGGAAGCCTCCTCGCCGATCAGGCATTCCTCGATGACTACCTGCGAACCGGCGGTCCCGAAGGAGTTGCCGGAGAGCATGTCGTTGGCGGCTTGCACGGCTTCCTCGACATCATAAGCCACGATCACGCCCTTGCCGGCGGCAAGTCCGGATGCCTTGACGACAATCGGTGCTCCCCATTCGCGGATGGTGGCTTCGGCCAGTTCGGCGACGGTATGCACCTCGAAGCGGGCGGTGGGGACATCGGCATCGGCCATCAGCTGCTTGGAGAAGGATTTGCTGCCCTCAAGTTCGGCGGCTGCCTGATCGGGACCGAACACGGCAAAGCCGGAAGCACGCAGCCTGTCTGCAAGCCCCAGAACCAGCGGTGCCTCCGGGCCGATGACCACCAGCCCAGGTTGCTCGCTTTGTGCCAGCTCCGTCAGGCCTTCGATATCGTCCGCGGCAACCGGTACGCAGCGCGCATCGCGCGCAATACCCGGATTGCCCGGCACACAGACCACCTCGCTGACCGAAGCCGAACGCTTCAGCTTCCAGCACAATGCATGTTCGCGACCACCGCCGCCGACTACCAGTACCTTCATTCGCTACCTCGGTGTAAATGCAATTTTGAATCTTCAGCGAAGGCTAACAGGATTCGCGTCCTATTGGAGCCTTTTGCACTTTGTCGCCACGATTCGGATGGATTATTCTTGACGCTTTTCCGGAGAGTATAGAGATTGGCAGTCATGAGATTTCTTCATCAGATCCAACTATTACACCCGATCATGCTGGTACTGTCATTCGTGCTGATGGTGTGTGCTGTCATGACCATTCCTCCGCTGCTGCTGGGACTTTCCGGCGAGGAACGGGTGTTGGATGGCTTTATGATTACAGGTGTCGCATGCGCGCTGTTCGCCCTGCTTGGCTTTATCATCACAGTCGGGCGGCGTTTCGAGGTAACCAGCATGCAGCTGTATCTGATTACCGTGTCCGGCTGGTGTCTGTTTGCACTGGTCGGTGCTTTGCCGCTGTATTTCGGCCTGTATCCGCTTTCCTTCACCGATGCCTTTTTCGAATCGATGTCGGGTATTACTACCACAGGCTCGACTGTGCTGATGGGGTTGGACAGCATGTCACATAGCTTGTTGTTGTGGCGGGGTATGCTGCAGTGGGTCGGCGGCATCGGCATCATCATGCTCGGAATTGCGATTCTGCCTTTTCTGCGGGTTGGCGGTATGCGCTTGTTCTCGACAGAGTCCTCCGACTGGTCGGGCAAAGCCCTGCCGCATGCGCAAACCCTGATCCGGAATATCGGCATTGTGTACATCGGCATCACCCTTCTGGCCTGCATTAGCTATCATCTGGCCGGCATGGGTATCTTCGATGCGGTGGTGCATGCGATGACCACCGTGGCAACCGGCGGTTTTTCCAATTACGACGCTTCAGTCGGCTTCTTCGGTGACAATCCGCCGATTCTCTGGGTGGGCAGCCTGTTCATGCTGCTGGGTGCCCTGCCTTTCGGTCTGTACGTTTCTGCTATGCGCGGCAAGCCCGGCCTGCTTTGGGGAGATAGTCAGGTGCACGGTTTTCTCGGTTTTATCGCCGTTGTCGTTCTGGTGCTCAGCACCGAGCGGGTGTTGCACAGTGATCTTTCATTTTTCGATGCGATGACGCATTCCACCTTCAATATCGTGTCCATTATCACCACCACCGGTTATGCCTCCGAGGATTACACGCTATGGGGCTCCTATGCTGTGGTGGTGTTCTTCTACCTGATGTTCGTCGGCGGCTGCTCGGGCTCGACATCCGGTGGCATCAAGGTATTCCGCTTCCAGATCGCCATCGTGCTGCTGCGCAACCAGCTGCATCTGATGCGCCATCCGCATGCCATGTTGGTGAGTAGATACAACGGTCGCGAGGTGTCCGATGATATCGTGCGCTCGATCGTCGGCTTCAGCTTCTACTTCGCTTTTACCATCGCCGCGCTGACCTTCTGTCTGTCTCTGACCGGGCTGGATTTCCTGACCAGCCTGAGCGCCTCCGCGACGGCGGTGACCAATGTTGGCCCGGGTCTGGGTAATATCGTCGGACCGTCGGGCAATTTCTCCTCGCTGTCGGATACGGCCAAATGGCTGCTTTCCGCCGGCATGCTGCTGGGCAGGCTGGAGATTATGACGGTGCTGGTGCTTTTCACCCGGGCATTCTGGAAAATATAAGCCGGTCTCGAGGCAAGCAGCCCCGGCAGAACCGGGGCTGTAAGATGAGTGGACGCTGCGCTCTGTTTTCCTAATCTGGCAACTCGGCGCTGTGATAGACCTCCTGCACATCATTACAGTCGTCGAGGGCTGCCATGAATTTCTGCATCATCGCTGCATCTTCGGCTCCGATAGGGGCGGTGTTTTGCGGCACCCAGGAGATATCCTCGACTTCAAAACTGATGCCCGGCAGAGATGCCAGAGCCGTGTGCGCCTTGTCGAATTCATTGGCCGGGGCGAATACGGTGATATTGCCGTCTTCGCATTCCACATCGGAGACATCGACATCGGCTTCCATCAGTACCTCAAGTACCGGTTCGTCGTCGTCGCCCTTGAACTTGAAGATGGCCAGATGGTCGAACATATGCGCCACCGCACCCGGCGCGCCGATCTTCGCACCGTTCTTGCTGAAGCACAGGCGGACGTCGGCGAAGGTGCGCGCGTTGTTATCGGTCAGGCAGTCCACTATCACCATGCAGCCGCCCGGGCCGAAGCCCTCGTAGCGCGCCGGCGCATAATCCTCGCCGCCGGCACCCCTTGCCTTGTCCAGTGCCCGGTCGATCACGTGCGCAGGCACCTGATCCTTCTTGGCCTTTTCGATCAGCCTGCGCAGTGTCAGGTTGGCATTCGGATCCGGGCTGCCGCTCTTGGCGGCCACATAGATCTCCTTACCGTAGCGCGAATACACCTTGGACTTGGCCGCGGCCGTCTTGGCCATGGATATCTTGCGGACCTCGAATGCTCTTCCCATCAGTATCTCTCTCTTTGCCATCGTGTTGCCGGTGTTTCATCACCGCGAAGCGCGACATGTTAACGCCCGATGCGTTTGAGCGGTATATGGAGCTGATCGATGCGGGAAACAGGCAGCTGACCGGGCCCGTTCAGCGTGAGTTGGATTTAGCCTTTGTTATTTCACCGGAGGATAGGGGAGCAGACGCTCGAATTCCTGTTTGACGACCTGATAGCACTCGCATACCCGCTTCTCCAGCCCCGGCCGGTCCAGCACCGTGATGTGGCCGCGCTGATAAGCGATCAGTCCGGCTTGCTGCAGATTTCCCGCGGCCTCGGTGACGCCCTCGCGGCGCACCCCCAGCATATTGGCGATCAATTCCTGGGTCATGACCAGATGGTTGCCGGAAAGCCGGTCCAGGCTGAGCAGCAGCCAGCGGCAAAGCTGCTGATCCAGTGAATGATGCCGGTTGCACACAGCCGTCTGCGACATCTGGGTGATCAGCGCCTGGGTATAGCGCAACAGCAGGCGCAGCAGCGGTCCGTTCAGGCCGAACTCCTGTTTGACCAGCGCCGAGCTTAAGCGGTAGGCGTGCCCGGCACTTTGCACCACAGCGCGGTTCGGTGTGGTTTCTCCGCCCATGAACAGGGCCAGCCCCACGATGCCCTCGTTGCCGATCACGGCGATCTCGGCCGGCGAGCCGTTCTCCATGACATACAGCAGGGAAACGATGCAATCGGTGGGGAAATAGACATAGCGTAACGCTTCCCCTGATTCGTAAAGCACCTTGCCGAGCGGCATATCAACGGATTCAAGATTGCGCAGCATACGCTCATAGACGTCGCCTGGAAGTGCGTCGAGAAGATGATTTTCACGCGGAGAATGCTGGTCAGACATCTGGGCCTCGATCACTGGATTCGATATAAACGCAGAAAGGGTGAATGCAGTCATACGACCATCGGCAGCCGCATCCAGAATGTCTGTAAGCCCGACGATAATTGAAAAAGACGCGTTCCTCAACCCGGCGCCGGACAGCGATGAATACAACTGTCGTAGCCCCTGTGTTCGATGGCGCACAGACGGGGTCCGGGTACGCCCCTATTATTGCTGTTCATTCAGGAGGTATGGCTGAGCGCAGTATTCGACTGTTATCAGCATGCAACACCAGAGTCAGTGGTAGGCGGGTCGTACAGGCACCCAAAGGACCCATCAGGATACAGCCATCGGCTTGCTAAGCAGCGCGTTTATCCGGGCTTACCTTTCAGCGCTGTTAGTTGTCACCCTGTCACAGGCAGCCCTTTTACGCGGACGATGATGCTCGGGGGAGCGTGGTTCGCATCTCACCGTTTTTTATTCACTTCATCCATTTGTTCGGACCTTCGAAGTCCGGAATGTCGCGGCGATCCATTGCCGGCGATCTAGAAAGCTCCACAGGAGAAACACCATGCAAACGAAAAACAACTTTACTGGCCGAAGTTTATGGCTGGCAGCCCTGCTGCTGATACCCCTTGTTACAGCTTGTGGTGGCGGCGGCGGTGGCGGCACAGGTACCGGTCCGGTCCCCACGGTGCTGGATACCAATCCGGTAGATACTGCCATTGCTGTGCCGCTCAATGCCAGCGTGACGGCCACCTTCAGTGGTGCGATGAACAGCTCAACCATTGATACCTCAAGCTTTACTGTCATCGGTGCGGCTGAGACAGCACTCAGCGGAGCCGTGAACTATAACGCCACCACTCAAACGGTGAGTTTCACGCCGACCGGCAATATGACGGCCAGCAAGCTGTATACCGCCACACTTACCAACAGCATAAGAAGCTCCGGTGGCGTGACGCTGGCGAGCAACTATGTCTGGAGCTTCACCACAGGTACGACGGCAGACACCACCGCCCCGACTGTGCTGACAACCAGCCCTGCGAATGCGGCCACAGCTGTGGTGCTTAACAGCACTGTTGTTGCGAACTTCAGCGAGGCGCTTGCACCGGCCACGGTAAACAGCACGACCTTTACCCTGAAGCAGGGTGCCACGTCGATCGCAGGTGCGGTCAGCTATCTGAACAAGGTGGCGACCTTCACCCCGACGAACCCTCTGCTTGCCAGCAAGGTCTATACCGCCACACTGACGACGGCCATCACCGATCTGGGGAACCCTGCAACCGCACTGGCGGCTGATTATGTGTGGACCTTCACGACCGGCAGCGTCGCTGCTGCTGCAGGACCTGCCGCGGTCAATCTCAGAACATCCGGTAACTTCGTCATCCTGACGAAAACCGGCGTCACCAACGTTCATACCTCGGCGATCACCGGTCATGTCGGTGCAAGCCCGATCACCGCTGCGGCAATGAACAATGTGTTCTGTTCGGAAATGGTTGTCCCGAGCAGGATCTACGGTGCAAATGCCGCCTATACAGGCAGCGGCGCAGTCACCTGTTTTTCCGGTCTTCCGGCAGACAATACGCTGGTCGCCAATGCGGTACTCGATATGGGCACCGCCTATACCGATGCGGCAGGCAGGACCACACCTGATTTCACCGAACTGGGCGCCGGCAATATCAGCGGCCTGACACTCGTTCCCGGTCTGTATAAATGGGGTACGACTGTGAATATCAACACCAACGTCACGCTCTCGGGCGGTCCGAACGATGTGTGGATCTTCCAGGTATCCGGGGATGTCATCCAGGCGAATGGCACCAGCGTTCTGCTCATCGGCGGCGCACTACCCAAAAACATCTTCTGGCAGGTGGGCGGCGGTACCGGTGTTTCCATCGGTACGACGGCTCTGATGCAGGGTGTCATGCTGGCTGTAAAGGGTATTACCGTGAATACCGGCGCAACGGTGAACGGCAGGCTGTTATCACAGACCGCTGTCACCTTGCAGGTGAATACGGTAACCCAGCCGGCACCATAAGCTGAAAAGCCGGTACGCCTGGCGTGTTGAAGGCGTAACCGGAGCATAGGTCGGCGGCATGGTGATTGAAGCCATGCCGCCTTCATGAAGGGGTGTTCGGACCCGATCCAGCAAAGCTGTAATGACCCACGATACACAGGAGAACCAAGATGACATTGAATATGAACAAACGCTTCACGGGCTTCATGCTGGCCATGGTGGTGGCATCTCTTCTCGGATGCGCCTCGACCGCCACGCAGGAGGGTACGGGCGAGTATGTGGATGACACCGTGATCACCAGCAAGGTGATGGCGGCATTCATCGGCGAGTCCTCGCTGAAAGCAGGCGAGATCAACGTCGAGACCTTCAAGGGCATCGTCCAGTTGAGCGGCTTTGTCAGCTCGAGTGATGATGAAAGAAAGGCGGTTGAGCTGGCCCGCAGCGTGAAGGGTGTGAAGTCGGTCAAGGATGATATGCGCCTGAAATAATGGCGGTATGCATGAAGAAATCGTATGACAAGGAGTTCAGGATGAAAAAGTTTCTCAGCAGAATCTGCGTATCCCTGATGATTATGAGTATCGTGGGGCTGAATATTCACATGCCGCTGGCTCAGGCATCCATGGTCGGCACAGCCCAGCTCATGGCACAACAAAGCTCCGAACAGGGGCGCGAAAACATCGTGGCCTTTCTGGACAGGGCCGAGGTCCAGCAACAGTTACAGGAGCATGGCGTGGCCCTGCAGGATGCCCGTGACCGGGTAGCCGGCCTGAGCGATGCGGAGGTGCAGATGCTCTCCGGCAAGATCGACCAGCTTCCGGCCGGTGGCAGTGCCGTTGGTGTGCTTGTAGGAGCGGCGGTGTTTATCTTTGTGGTGCTGCTGATTACCGACATTGTCGGTTTGACCGATGTTTTCCCGTTTGTTCACCCGGTTCGATAAGCCGGCAGCGTGGCAGAGGGCGCAGGCATGTGGCCGTCTGATGATGGGCGCATGCCTGATGCTGATGCTCGGCGCTTGTGCCGCCGGGCAATCCCAGGCCCTGCTGCAGCACAGGCCCGCCAGTCTTCCCGTTGCGGCGCATGTCGATCATGTGCCGTTCTTCGCGCAAAGCGAATTCCAATGCGGCCCCGCCGCTCAGGCCATGATGTTGAGCTGGGCCGGTAAGCCGCTGAGTCCGGAACAGCTGAGCCCCGGGCTCTTCATCCCGGATAAAAACGGCAGCCTGCAGATCGAGATGCTGGCGATGCCACTCCGCTACGGCATGCTGGCCTATCCGCTTGCGCCGAAGCTCGCCGATCTTCTGGGCGAGGTCGGAGCCGGGCATCCGGTGCTGGTTTTCCAGAATCTGGCGCTGAGCTGGTATCCGCAGTGGCATTATGCGGTGGTCATCGGATACGACCTTCATGATCGGACCATCACCCTGCATTCCGGTCAGGAGGCCGAACATCGCATCCCGCTTTCGACCTTCGAGCACACCTGGGCGCGCGCCGGATACTGGGCCATGCTGAGCCTGCCGCCCGACACCCTGCCCGCAAGGGTGGATGAGGCGCGTTTGATGCAGGCGGCGGTGAGCCTGGAGCAAGCCAGTCAGCCTCAGGCTGCAGCCATGGTCTATCAGGCGGCGCTGCAGCGCTGGCCGCTCAGCCTTACCGCCCGGATGGGCAGGGGGAACAGCTACTACTCGCTGGGCCAGCTCGACAAAGCCGGGCAGGCTTTCTATCAGGCCACGATCGACCACCCCGATGCGGCTGCCGCATACAACAATCTGGCACAGGTCTATTTTGAGCAGGGGCGCAAGGATGATGCACGCGATGCGATCCGGCAGGCCATGCACCTTGATGGCGAATCGCAGCTTTACCGCAATACGCAGGACGCGATTCGTAATGCAACCGGCAATGGGTACGGAGTGAACCATGAATAATAAAATGATCAGCATTGCACTACTGATGATCGGAACGGGACTTTTCTTCTGGGGTTATGATATCTACGACTCGGCCGGATCGCAGCTCAGCCGGGCCTTTGACGGCGAAGCCCCGATGAAGGCCTATGCCTTGCTGATCGGTGGCGCTGTCTGTGCTGCTCTGGGGATTTTAAGGCTCAGGTGAGCCGGCCCTTTGTCAGTGGCGAAGCGCCATGGCGAAAGCAGCAGGTAAGCGGCTACTCTTTTTTCCATCTACCCTTCGACGGCTTGCAGGATGCCCTGAATGATATCGCCAGGTGTCGGCGGGCAGCCGTGGACGGTGATGTTCACCGGGATGATGTCCGATACCGCTCCGGCGATGGCGTAGTTGTCGCGGCCGAACACCCCGCAGCTGGCCGCGCAGTCGCCGACGGCGACCACCAGTTTGGGGGCGGGCATGGCGTCGTACGTCATGCGCAGCGCGGTTTCCATGTTGCGGGTGACGGGGCCGGTGACCAGCAGCATGTCGGCATGTCGCGGGCTGGCCACGAAATGGCAGCCGAAGCGCTCCAGATCGTAGTAGCAGTTGTTCACGGCATGAATTTCCAGTTCGCAGCCGTTGCACGAGCCGGCATCCACCTGCCGGATGGCCAGCGAGCTGTTGAAATGTTTGCGAATGGCTGCTTCCAGAAGCTGCGCTCCGGATTCGATGGCAGTGCTTTCTGCAAGCGTCTCTGTCTTGCAGCCGGTACGGAAAATGCTTCGCAGGATGGTCAGCATCAGAGGTCGTTGCCCGCATACGAGCAGTTGAAGGATTTGTTGTTCAGCGGGAAGTCCGGCACAGGCACGCCGCGTACGGCCAGTTCCAGCCCCAGCCAGTTGATCACCGACGGGTCGCGCACGAAGTAGCGGTCCACCAGACCGCCTTCCCCGAATCTCACCCATGCGGCGATCTCGCCTCGCCAGCCCTCGATGGCGGCGAATCCCGAAAGGCCTGCCTCGGGTGCTTTCCACGGGTTGGCAATCGCCCCCTCCGGCATGGCTTCAAGCAACAGGGCGATGATGCGCGCCGAATCGGCGATCTCCTCGAAGCGTACCCAGACGCGTGTCGCGACATCGCCCATGCGCCCCTTGGCAACCCTGATTTGCAGTCCGTCATACGGAGGATACGCCTCCTCGATACGCTCGTCCGGATAGTTACCCGAGGCGCGCCCGGCATAGCCGAGCAGGCCCAGATCGAGGGCGTCCTCCGTGCTCACCACGCCCGATCCGATGACCCGTTCCTGGATCGAGGGGTGATCCGCATAGATGCTGCGCAGGCGCTCCACCTCTTCGGCGATATCCTGTGTCTGCGCCAGCAGCGCATCCCGCTCGACCGCCGGGATGTCGCGGCCTACCCCGCCCGGGATCACCAGATCCATCAACAGGCGATGGCCAAAGATGGCGGCGTGCAGCCTTGCCATGTCCTCGCGCAGGCGCTGCATCTGGGCATGCATGAAGCCGAAGGCGGCATCGTTGCAGATCGCCCCGATGTCGCCGATATGATTGGCCATGCGTTCGCGTTCGCAGAGCACGCCACGGATAAAGCTGGCACGCAACGGCGGCGGTTTCTGAGCGGCATACTCGCAGGCCTGCGAGAAGGCCCAGGCGTGCGCCACCGTGCAATCGCCCGATGTTCGTCCGGCCAGCTTCACGCCGTTTTCTGCACTTTTTCCCTGCATGGCGCGCTCCACACCCTTGTGTACATAGCCCAGCCTTGCCTCCATGTTCAGCACCTGTTCACCCACGGCAAGAAAGCGGAAATGCCCCGGCTCGATGATGCCGGCATGCACCGGGCCGACAGGGATTTCATGCACCCCGGAACTGGCGCTCTGCACATAGGGGTAATCGATTCCCATGCGTGCCGGATCGGAAGGCATGGGTTGCACGGCGTTGAAATCGCGTTTCAGCGGCAGGGCTTCCTCCGGCCAGTGTTCGTGTTTCAGCCATGCCCTGTCATCGGGAATGCCCTGCACGCGGATGCCGAACATGTCCTGCATGCTTCGCTCCATGCGGCACGCGGCGATAAAGTGGGGGCTGATGGAGTGAACCACAGGCTCATCGGTATTCAACTCGGTGCGCAACAACGCGTGACGGTGCTCGGGGTGGGCATAGGCCATATAGGCATACAGCGGCAGGTCGCCGGATGGCGATGCATCGTGCAGCCCGGCTTCGGCCGCCCATACGGCCACCAGCCGCATTTCCAGTCGACGGGCCAGTTCCGCGGCCTGCGCCCAGTCCAGGCGGCGGATTTCAAGGCATGGCATATGCACAGGATGATGGTCTTCAAGGAAGCGGCTGTGGATACCGGCATCGGCCAGTCGCTCGGCAAACCATGTGTTGACGACGAATCTCATGCACCGCCCCCCGCATGCGCCCCGGTAACGATCAATGCCGCCGCCTGCTCATACCAGCCGGCCAGAAAGTCCGGAATCGCCAGGCCGAGCGCCAGAGCCAGTGCAAAATGCACATACACCGGGAGCATGTTCACATGCACCGGGACGGCGTGTTCGGCCGGCTCGCCGTACACCATCGGCTGCACGAAGCGGAACAGGCCGGCCATGGCCACCAAGAGGCCCAACAGCAGCGGCAGCGTGGTCCACGGATAGGATTCAAGGGCTGCGGTAAAGAGCAGGAACTCGCTGGTAAATACACCAAATGGGGGAAAGCCGGCGATGGCTGCAGTGCCGATCAACAGCCCCCAGCCGATGCCGGGGTGATGGCGGATCAGGCCGCGAATCTCGGACATCTTCTGCGTACCCATGGCCTGTGCAGCATGGCCGACAGTGAAGAAGATGCCGGATTTGACCAGCGAATGCACAGTCATGTGCAGCAGGGCCGCAAAGCTGGAAAGCGTGGTGCCGATGCCAAAGGCGAAGGTCATCAGGCCCATGTGTTCGATGGAGGAAAAGGAGAACATGCGCTTGATATCGCGCTGTTTATGCAGACTTAGGGCTGCAACAGCCAGCGACAGCAGGCCGAAACCCATCATGATGTGGCCGGCCATGTCTGTGCCGGTGGCACCGTCCACCAGCATCTTGCAGCGCACCAGCGCATACAGGGCGAGATTGAGCAACAGGCCGGAGAGCACGGCGGATACGGGTGTGGGGCCTTCGCCGTGCGCATCGGGCAGCCAGGCGTGCATCGGGGCAAGCCCAACCTTGGTGCCGTAGCCGACCATCAGGAAGCAGAAGGCAATGCTCATCACCGCCGGATCGAGTTCGGCGGCGTGGGCATAAAGCAGGGTCCAGGTGAGTGCTTCGTTGCCATGCCCGAGCACAGTCGAGGAGGTGAAATACACCAGCACCGTGCCGAACAGGGCCAGCGCAATGCCCATGCCGCAGAGGATAAAATACTTCCAGGCCGCAGCGATCGAGGCCGGTGTGCGATACAGCGAAACCAGCAGAACCGTGGCCAGCGTGGCCAGCTCCAGCGACACCCATAGCACGCCGATATTGTTGCTGGTGAAGCCCAGAAGCATGCCGAACTGGAAGAGCTGGAACATGCTGTGATACAGCCTGAGACGCAGCCTGTCGACGCGCCCTCCCTCCAGTTCATGGCGCATGTAGGGACCGGAAAAGATGGTCGTGGTCATGCCGACAAAGGTGGTCAGGGCAACGAGGAACACATTGTAGGCATCGAGATGGAACCAGCCGCCCATTGCATCCACCGATTTTACATCCAGCACCTGTACGGCCAGCAGCAGGCTGAAAACGAAGGTGGACACACCTGTAGCGACATTGATGCGCGCGGCGAGCCGAGGGTGGTCAATCAATCCCAGCAAGATGCCGCCGATCAGGGGTGAAAGCAGGGTAGCGAGAAACATGTTCATTCTTCGTCATCCCCGTGGATCAGATGGGCATTCATTGCATCCACCTCCAGCGAATCGAAGGTGTCGCGAATCTGGAAGAAGAACAGCCCGAAGATCAGGGCGGCAATCAACACGTCGAAGGCGATGCCGATTTCCACCACCAGCGGCATGCCGTTGGTCGAGCCGATGGCGGCGAAAAACAGCGAATTTTCAACCGCCAGAAAGCCGACCACCTGGGTGATGGCTTTTCTGCGGGTAATCATCATCAGCATGCCGAGCAGTACGCAGGCAGTGGCAATGGCCATTGAGTCGCGCGTCATCAGTTGCGAAATTTTCTCGATGGGCTGGATGATATGGAAGGCGAACAGGGTTACGCCCAGCGCTACCAGCATGGTCAGCGTGGTGTTCATCAGCGGTTCCACCTCGCGATGCACATGCAGCTCGCGAATCACCCGCCACAGCAACCAGGGCAGCAGTAGACCCTTGAGCAGAAAGGTCATCACGGCGGAGATATAGAGTTCATTGTTGTCGGTGCCGTAGGCCACCACGGCTGCGGTGACGGCCAGCAGCACGCCCTGCGCGGCAAACCAGTTGAGCACCGAGAGCATGCGATGCTGGGCAAGCAGGGCGAAGGAGGTCAGCAGCATCAGCGCTGCCAGCCCATCCACCAGTTGCTGGATCAGTGCCGCACTCATGCCCCGACCTCCAGCATGTAATAGGACAACAGGCCCAGGAAGGCTATGACAAATGCGCCGCTGAGATACTCCGGCACCTCGAATAGACGCAGCTTGGCAAGGCTCGTTTCGATCACCGCCAGCGCCAGCAGCAGCCCGGCCAGCTTGGCGATCCACAGAGCGAAGGCTACAGCCACCCCGACAAGACTCGCATCGGTGGTCATGCCCCAGGGCATGAACAGATCGGCAATCAGTGTGGCGAAGAGCATCAGCTTGACCATGGCGGCCCATTCCATCAGTGCCAGATGCCGTCCGGAATATTCGAGGATCATCGCCTCGTGGATCATGGTCAGTTCCAGATGCGTGCCCGGGTTGTCAATCGGAATGCGACCGTTTTCGGCCACGGCAATCATCAGCATGGCGACCATGGCGAAGGCCAGCGAGGGATGCAGGGCAAATGGCGAGTTCAGGGTGTGGTTGATCATGGTGGTCAGGTTTGTGCTGTGTGCCCCAAGCGAGAGCACGAAAATACTCATCAGCATGGCAGGCTCGGCCAGTGCCGCGAAGGTCATTTCGCGACTGGCGCCCATGCCACCGAAGGCCGTACCGATATCCATGCCGGCCAGCGCCAGAAAAAAGCGGGCAAGGGCCAACAGTGCCACCAGCGCAATCACATCCGCAGTCAGGGAAAGCGGCGTGTCCACGAGGAGCGCCGGCACCACGCTTGCGGCCATGACCGTGGCGGTGAACACCACATAAGGGGCGGTGCGGAAGATCCACGAGGCGTGAGCAGCCATCACCACTTCCTTGCCGAATAACTTGCGCAGGTTGCGCCATGGCTGCATGACGTCGGCTCCACGCCGGTTTTGTAGACGCGCCTTGCAGGTGGCCACAAAGCCCGTGGCCAGCGGTGCCAGAAGCAGCAGCAGGACGGCTTGCAGCATTTGCACGAAGGCAGAACTCATATGTACACCGCCAGTAAAAACAGAATTGTGATAAAGGTATAGGCCAGATAGGCATGGATACCGCGCTGATGCTCATGCTGCAGCAGCTTGGCTGTAAACAGGGTGAATCTGCCGATGGGTTGATAGATGTACTTCACTCCGAGATCGGCCACATGCACGACATAAAGCACCTGGTTGGCCAGCACCTTGTGCCGGCTGTGCTCGCTGTGTGCATGCACCTCGGGCCGGTAGATGGGAGCGAAAATCCGCCGCAGCGGCTGCGAGAAACTGGTGGCATTGTACTGCATGCGGGCATGAATATGCGGATTGCCGCAGCTCCACAGTACATTGCGCCGTATGCTGGTGCCTTTCGGATGCGTCAGCCAGAAGGCCAGCCCGCCGAGCACCAGCATGCCGGCCAGGGCAATGGGCGCGGAGTATGAGCTGTGCGCCGCAGTTACCGGGGTCAGCCACAGCCAGCCGTGAGCATGTACGGAGCCGGCCAGCGATACCTGTAGCAGGGACTGCGGCACTGCATCCATGAGCGGAATGAACAGTACGGGCAGCAGGCCAAGTGCCAGACAAAGCACTGCAGGAATAGCCATGCCCAGCTTCATCCAGTTGTCCACCTCATGCGCGTGTGCTGCTGCCTCGCTGCGCGCATGGCCGAGAAAGACCACGCCGAACACCTTCACGAAACAAGCCGCGGCCAGCGCGCCGGCCAAGGCCAGCATGGCAGCCGAGAAGGGCACGATGGCGGTGAGCAGGGCGCCGCCCAGTTGCGGCGCCAGCAGTGCGGTCTGAAAGGTGAGCCATTCGGAGACAAAGCCGTTAAACGGCGGAAGGGCGGAGATGGACAGGCAGGCCACGAGGAAGAATACGGCGGTCCATGGCATACGGTGGATCAGGCCCCCCATGGATTCCATGTCTCGCGAGCCAGTACTGTGCAGTATGGCGCCTGCGCCCATGAACAGCAGGCCCTTGAACAGCGCATGGTTGATGGTGTGATAGAGGGCTGCGATCAGACCAAGAGCGGCCAGCATCGGATGCCCGAAATGCGCCAGCAGCATGCCAAGCCCCAAGCCAATTAGGATGATGCCGATATTCTCGATTGAGTGGTAGGCCAGGAGGCGCTTCAGGTCGTGCTGTTGCAGGGCCAGAAGCACGCCGGATACGGCTGAGCCGGAGCCTGCGGCGAGCACCAGCGTGCCCCACCACCACTGGAAATCGCCCGGCCCCATCAAATCCCAGACCACACGAATGAAGCCAAATATTGCCACCTTGAGCATGATGCCGCTCATCAGGGCAGAAACATTACTTGGCGCCACTGGATGCGCCTCGGGCAGCCAGCCGTGCAGAGGAACCACACCCGCCTTGGTACCGAAACCAAAGCCTGCCAGCAGAAACGCGACCGAAGCCCAGAAGGGGCTAATCTCCGCCTGCCGCATGGCGGAAAACTCAAAGGAGCCGGATGCAGCATAGAGCACGGCAAAGCTGCCCAGAATCAGCAGGCCCGCCATATGCGCCATGAGGATATAGATAAAGCCTGCCTTGCGGTTTTCCGCGTGCTGGTGTTTGAAGGTCACCAGAAAAAAGGACGATATGCTCATCAGTTCCCAGAACAGCATGAAGGTGAAGGCATCGTCGGAGGCAAGGATGCCCAACATGCCGAGTACGAACAGCGGCAGGAAGATGGCCAGTGGTGTCAGGTGCGACTCGCCGCGCAGATAGCCCTGTGAATAGATGGCCACGGGCAGCAGCAACGCGCCGATAACCAGATAGAAAAAAGACGCCAGCGCATCCAGCCTTAGATGCATGGGCAGCCAGGGCAGGCCCAGCGGCAGAACGATGTCGCCACCGCCATAGAGCAGGCCGGCCATGCCGGCCAGTATGGCCAGTAGCCCGGTAAGGGCGAGCAGCAGGCTTAGGGTCGTGCGCTGCATATCAGGCCGGTGCACGAGGGAAGGGGCCAGCGCCGCCGCGAGGGCCAGACCGCAGGCGCTCAATGCCAGGTTGAGTGCCGACATCATATGGCGCTCGCCGCCTGCATCAGGGATGGGAGATGATAGTGGGCAACGGCCTGTTTGAACGACAGCAGGGCGAGCAGGAACAGAATCGTATAGAAGGTATAGGCCAGATAGGTATGAATGCCGGTCTGATGTTGCCGATCCAGCCGCTTGGCCAGCGACAGTACGAATTCAGCAATGGGCTGATACAGCTTCTGCACGGCTATGTCCCGCACGAGCGAGGTGAAGTGCACCTTTCTGGTCAGCAGTTTATGCCGGTTCTTTTCGTTGTGGATATGCTCTTCCGGTTGATAAATACCGACCAGAATTCGCCGCAGCGGCTGCGAGAAGCTGCTGGCACTGTATTGCATGCGGGCATGGGTATGCGGATTGCCGCAGCTCCACAGCACGCTGCGCCGAATGCTTTCTCCACGCGGATGCAGGAAGATGAAGGCCACGCAGCCCAAGGCCAGCATGCCGGCAAGGGCTGCGGGTGCGGAATAAGATGCGTGTGACACATCAACCGGGGTCAGCCACAACCAGCCGTGGGCATGTACGGCACCGGTCAATGAAATATCCAATAGCGTTTGCGGTACGGCATCCATGAGCGGAATGAACAACACCGGTAGCAGACCGAGCGCCAGGCAGAGCACGACGGGAATAGCCATACCCAGCTTCATCCAGTTATCCACCTCATGTGCATGTGCGGCGGCATTGCTGCGCGCATGGCCGAGAAAGACCACGCCGAACACCTTCACAAAACAGGCTGCGGCAAGTGCGCCGGCCAGTGCGAGCATGGCTGCCGAGAAGGGCACCATGGCGGTAAGCAGAGCGCCGCCCAGCTGCGGCGCCATCAGAGCACTTTGAAAGATAAGCCATTCGGAGACAAAGCCGTTGAACGGGGGAAGTCCGGAAATGGACAGGCAGGCGACAAGGAAGAATACAGCGGTCCACGGCATGCGGTGGATTAGCCCGCCCATGGATTCCATGTCGCGTGAGCCAAAGCTGTGCAGCACGGCGCCTGCTCCCATGAACAGCAGGCCCTTGAACAGAGCGTGGTTGATGCTGTGATACAGAGCTGCGATAAGGCCGAGCGCTGCCAGTGTGGGATGTCCGTAGCGGGCCAACAGCATGCCAAGACCAAGGCCTATCAGTATGATGCCGATATTCTCAATTGAGGAATAGGCCAACAGGCGTTTCACATCGTTCTGTTGCAGTGCCAGTAGCACGCCGGTCACAGCCGATGAGGAACCCGCCGCCAGCACAAGTGTGCCCCACCACCACTGGAAATCGCCTGGCCCCATTAAATCCCACACCACCCGGATGAAACCAAAAATTGCCACCTTGAGCATAATGCCGCTCATCAAAGCAGAAACATTGCTTGGTGCCACCGGATGCGCATCGGGCAACCAGCCGTGCAGCGGGACCACACCCGCCTTGGTGCCGAAGCCCAGCCCTGCCAGCAGAAAGGCGATGGCCGCCCAGAAGGGGGAGATCGCAGCCTGCCGCATGGTGGCAAATTCAAAGGAGCCGGATGCCGCATAGAGCACGGCAAAACTGCCCAGAATCAGCAGGCCGGCCATATGTGCCATCAGCAGATAGAAGAAGCCTGCCTTGCGGTTTTCCGCATGCTGGTGTTCGAAGGTCACCAGAAAATACGAAGCCAGGCTCATTACTTCCCAGAGCAGCATGAAGGAAAATGCATCGTCGGCCAGCACCACGCCCAGCATGCCGAACACGAACAGTGGTAAAAATACCGCCAGCGGCGCAAGCCGCGTTACCCCGCGCAGATAACCCTGCGAATAGATGGCCACGGGCAATAACAGAGAACCTATGAGCAGCAGGAAAAAGGCACCCAACGCATCCAGTCGCAGATGTATGGGCAGCCACGGCAAGCCCAGCGGAAGAGTCAGCGCGCCTCCGCCCTCCATCAATCCGGTGATGCCGGCGGCGATAGCCAAAAGGCCCGTAACGGAGAGCAGCAGACAGAGAAGCGTGCGCAGGATATTGCCGGAGGTGAACAGGGCTGGAAGCAGTGATGCCAGCAGGGATGAGATACAGGCGGCCAGAGCCAGATCGAGCGTGAGTATCCCGCTCACCGCGAGCGCACCATCAGCAGTTCGCAAATCTCATCGGATACATTGCGCCAGTTGTGTTGCTTGCGGGCATCGTAATAAAGCGACTGCATTTCACTCAGGGCATATTCGCGCCCGTCGTATTCGAGCAAGGCTTTGCCGCGGCGCATCCAGACAAAGGCATGCGGACTCTTGATGCCGTATTGCCCTTCCTCAAAACGGCCGCCGGGTTCGAGTTGAACCAGCATGGGTTCAAATCCGGTCGGTTGATGCATGGCTGTTAAGGGGATGAAGCGTCCGCCCTGACTTAAGGGTACGGAGGGGCGGTCGTTAAGATCAAAGATTTCGATATCCACGGCATCGCCGGTTTCGATAAAAAAGGCAGCCACGGCAACGCCCAGACCATCGGCCAGTTTTTCCAGTGTGGCTACCGAGGGCGAGGTAAGACCTGCTTCGAGCTGTGACAGGGAAGCCGCACTGATGCCGGCCGCTTCGGCCAGTCCCCGTTGTGAAAGCCCCTGTTTTTCGCGCAGGGCTTTAATTTTGGCGCTGAGTTCTTTCGTCACCGGCACCATTATTCATAATAATGTACACCTGTATATATTATTTAACACCCATGTCGTGTCGGGTATTGGCGAGGTTTGGCGAAGGTTGCCATCCGCCGGGGCTTCACATGCGGTGGCCACCGTTTTATCGTCGCAGCATGAAGCTGGGAGATGCGAACATTCACCTCAGTATGGTGGTGTTAGAGCCGGGCGGCTTTGCCTTTATCTCCGGGCCGGTGATCTCCGGGGATTTCGCCTCCACATGAGCATTCGCCCGATCGGCATCCTCGATTCAGGAGTCGGCGGCCTGACCGTGCTGCGCGAAATTCGCGCCATTCTGCCGCACGAGCCGATGGCTTATCTGGCCGATTCAGCCAATCTTCCCTACGGCAGCAAAACCGACATCTGGATTCAGCAGCGAGTTCTGCATCTGGCCGACCAGATGGTGAACCGTTACGACATCAAGACGCTGGTGGTCGCCTGCAATACCGCCACTGCTGCGGCGGCCGGCGCCTTGCGCGGCCATCTTTCCATTCCGGTGATCGGTATGGAGCCGGCGGTGAAGCCGGCCAGTGAGGCGACAAAGAACGGTACCGTCGGCATCCTAGCCACAGAGGGAACCATCAGGAGCGCGCGACTGGCAGGCCTCCTGAAGGCCTTCGCCGACGGCCTCCACGTGATCACCCGGCCCTGCCCGGGGCTGGTGGAGATGATCGAGAACTCCGAACCCGGCTCGGCAGAGCTGCGGGAGAATGTGGAACAGTTTTTACAACCTCTCCTGCACCAGGGAGCCGACACAATCGTGCTGGGCTGCACCCACTACCCGCTGCTGCGCGAACTGATCCGCGACATCGTCGGCCCCGATATCCATCTCATCGACACGGGTGCCGCCGTTGCCCGGCAGACGCTGCGCCAGCTCACCCGCCAGGGCCTGCTCGGCCCGCCGGTCGATCAACCGGCCATTCGTCTTTTCACTACGGGTCCGACGGATGTCTTTTCAGGAGTGATTCAACGGCTGTTCACGGATTTGGCCTCCGTACCTGTCGGTCATTTCACCGAATAAACAGTATAGATTGTATGAACTTTTCGGCGTGGGAGTGTACTTCGCAGAGCTTCCCTTGCCGCTTTCGAGGCGGTGCAGCGCGGCGTGGATTCAGGCCTGTTCGAACTGGCCTCGGAAACCTTTTTCCTCTCCCCGATGCATTTCGACGACTTCGATGATTTCGACCGCAAGATTCTCAAGGTGACGCATAGCGATCACAGTCTTTCCCCCGAGTTGCATGCAAAGGTCAAAGCGAAGTTCGAATCGCGTATGACCCCTTCAGGTGCTGAATTCCGGATGCCTATCCGGGTGGAACTGTTGCGCAGGCCGTAACGGTTTCTCCTGCCAAGTGGGCTTGCGTTGCCGGGAGTGCTACTTTAGTGTCACTTTATGCGTACCGAACTTGTAACCACCCTTAAACGACAGGCAACGGAATTGTTGTCCGATCTTGAGCGAGACAAACAACCCATCCTGATTACCCAGCATGGCATGCCGACTGCCTACCTCGTTGATGTCGAGTCGTATGAATTGTTGCAGAGCCGCATGGGTATTCTTGAAGGGATCGCCAGGGGCGAGTCGGCCGTCACCGATGGCCGCACGCTCAACCAGGATGAAGCCAAGGCCAGCATGGCCCGATGGCTGAAGTAGTCTGGACGGAACCGGCGCTCAGCGACCTCGACGCCATCGCCGATTACATCGCACTGGAAAACCCGGTCGCCGCATCCGAACTGGTGCGCCGCGTCTTTGTGCACACCGAGCAGCTAGCGAGTTTTCCTGAAAGCGGCGGTGCGGTTCCCGAACTCGAAGGCTCCCGCTACCGGCAGATCGTCGAGCCGCCCTGCCGCATCTTCTACCGCTTCGATGGGCAAAAGGTCTTTATCCTGCATGTTATGCGTACCGAGCGATTGCTTCGCAAGGACAATCTGCGGTAACTACAATGCGCGAAACAAGACCCCGAATGTGCGAATGTGTGAGCGAACAAAAACAAAAGGCCCGCTTCGATGAGGCGGGCCTTTTGGTTTACTTGAGGCGAATTTCGGATCAGTGCCTGAAATGCCGGATGCCGGTGAAGATCATGGCGATGTCTTTTTCGTCGGCTGCGGCAATCACTTCATCGTCGCGGATCGAGCCGCCCGGCTGAATGACCGCCGTGGCGCCGGCATCGGCCAGTGCATCCACGCCGTCGCGGAAGGGGAAGAAGGCATCGGAGGCCACTGCCGAACCCTTGATGGCTGAGCCACCGTGCAGGGCGGCAATGCGCGTCGAGTTCACGCGGTTCATCTGGCCGGCACCCACGCCCAGCGTTACGCCATTCTTGGCGAACACGATGGCATTGGATTTCACATGCTTGGCGACCGTCCAGGCAAACAGCATATCGTCCCATTCGACGTCCGTCGGGGCGCGCTTGGTCACCACCTTGCAGGTGTCGCGATGCAGGATGTGGTCATCGCGCTGCTGCACCAGCAGGCCACCATTCACCCGCTTGAATTCAAGACCACCACTTACAGCCTCGATGGACGGGGCCAGCAGCAGACGCAGATTCTTGCGCTCGGCCAGCACGGCACGCGCGGCTTCGGTGAAGCCGGGAGCAATGACCACCTCCATGAAGGTTTCGGCAATCAGCTTGGCGGTTGCCTCTTCAAGCGGGCGATTGAATGCAGCTATTCCTCCAAAAGCAGACACTGCGTCGGCAGCGCGAGCACGCTCGTATGTTTCTGCCTGATCGGCACCCACGGCCACGCCGCAGGGGTTGGCATGCTTGACGATGACCACAGCAGGCGCCTCAAAATCGCGCACCAGCGCGAAGGCGGCATCGGCATCGGCGATGTTGTTATAGGAAATCGCCTTGCCCTGCATGATCTCGCAATCGGCCAGCGACATGCCCTCATCCTCTGGGTCGGCGTAGAAAGCGCCCTGCTGATGTGGGTTTTCACCGTAGCGCAGCTCGTCTGCTGTCTTGATGAACTGGCGGGTGAAGATATCCGGGAAGTCGCGCTTGGAGCCATCGGCATTAAGGGCGGAAAAATGGTTGGCGATGGCGCCGTCATAGGCCGCAGTGTGTGCGAAGGCCTTCACGGCCAGCGCGCGGCGTTTGGCTTCATCAAGATCGTTGCTGTCCATCGCGTCGAGGATCATGACGTAATCGCTCGGATCGACGACGATGGTGACGAATTTATGATTCTTGGCTGAGGCGCGCACCATGCAGGGCCCGCCGATGTCGATGTTTTCAATGGCATCGTCAATCGTGCAGCCCTCTTTGGCCACGGCCTCGCGAAACGGATACAGATTCACACAGACCAGATCGATTTGCTCGATACCGTGCTCGGCCATGGAGGCTAGATCGCCGGGATTATCGCGGCGCGCAAGGATGCCGCCGTGCACCTTGGGGTTCAGGGTTTTTACACGCCCGTCCATCATCTCGGGGAAGCCAGTGTACTCGGAGACATCACGGCAGGCGATGCCTGCCTCGCGCAAGAGCTTGGCTGTGCCGCCGGTGGACAGGATATCCACGCCCTTGGCGCTTAGTGCGCGGGCGAAAGCCTCGACGCCGGTTTTATCGGATACGCTGATCAGTGCGCGCCGGATGGTGTAGGACTGGCTGGACATGGTTGCTCCCGTGTGCGGTTTGAAGGAATCGGAACGCTACGTATCGTGCCCTGCCGTGCAAGGTTTTCAACGAGACCGTTCTTGTCCGGGGATGCGTCAGTCTATAGGTGCAGAGAACAGTGCCTTGGCATGTTCAAGAACGCGCGTCTCCACCTCGCTGCGACTGGCGTGAACGCCCTCCGCATGCATGGATGTCACGGGTGAATCTGTCATCCCGCAGGCCACAATGCCGGAAAAGTGGCGCAGATTCGGATGGATATTCAGGGCGATGCCGTGAAAGGTGATCCATTTGCGGCAGCGCACGCCGACAGCGGCTATTTTGTTGCCGCCCACCCAGACCCCGATGCCACGTTTGCTGCGACAGGCTTCGATGCCGAAGTCAGCCAGTGTGCGTATGACCATCTCCTCCAGCCGCTGGACATGGCGGTGCAGGTCGGGATCGCTGCGCAGGTCGGCTAGCACATAGCACACCAGTTGCCCAGGCCCATGGTAGGTCACCTCGCCACCGCGCCCGCTCTCGAATACGCTGATGGATTCACCATCAACGATACGACTGAGAATATCGCTTTCGCTGCCTGAGGTGCCGATGGTGTACAGCGGCGGGTGTTCGGTAAGAATGATGCAGGGGCTTGCCCGGCCTGCGATGATGTCTGCCACCCGCCCTTCCTGCTCGGCCAGCGAATCGGGGTAGGCTTGAACTGCATGACGAATGATTTCCAATGGGGGCGACATCAGAGAAGCCTAGCCTCGCCGCGCGGGAATCACCATTGCCCGCAAGCAGCGCCTTGGGCAGCGACTTTGCCGATGAAGTCCTTAGTATTCGATGCATGCTCCATCAAACCATTGCGCTCATCGCCGCTTTCAACCGCAACGGTGAAGTGTTGTTGCTCAGTCGACCTGCCGATGTGCATTGCGCAGGCCTGTGGTCTTTTCCCGGCGGCAAGGTGGAGGTTGGAGAAGAAGCTCTGCAGGCCGCGAAGCGCGAATTGGCAGAAGAAACAGGACTCGCTGCAATACGTTGGCAACATATTGGCGATGCTGAACATGCCTATCAGGATCGGATACTTCACTTCAGCTTATTTGCCTGCGACTGCCTCGACACATCGGGATTGAACTGCGAATCGGAACACGCATGGGTGAGCTGTGATGCTCTGGGAGATTTCGCCATGCCGGAAGCCAATGCCAAGCTGCTCCCCATGCTGTCTGCGCCGGCAATGATTGAATATTTAAGCACCACGGAATAACGCCCTCCTTAAAGCAGAAAGCCCCGCCGAGGGCGGGGCTTTGCAAAATGAAACTGAATATTGATTCAGTGAAGGGCGATGGTCAGTTGGTTTCGCTTTCCATCTTCTTGTCGGCTTCCTTCATCTTCATCTTTTTCTTACCTTCATCGGAGGCTTTGTCTTTCCTTTCCTTCATCTCTTTCTTGCCTTCATCCGAGGCTTTGTCTTTCCTTTCCTTCATCTCTTTCTTTTTCTTGTCGTGATGCTTCTTGGCAGACTTCTCCTCATCCTTGTTTGCCTTGCGCTCAGCCTGGTGAGCCTTCTTGGTTGCCTTGTCTGCATGTGCATCGGCTGACATGCCGGCCTTTTCACGCACGCCATGATCTGCTGCCAAAACGGGTGTTGCTGCCAATCCGAGGGCTGCCAGTGCAGCCAGGGACAAAATAGATTTACGCATATGTTCATGCCTCCTGAGATATCAGCCTTTGGCCGATGATCAGGATTATAAATCACGGCTGTCTGTAAGACAGGCGCAAAGATTACCCTCCTTCATATTTTTGCTGGTCGGATATCGAAAGAGGATTTCTTTTGCTATGACCCCTATGGCGCTAGGCTGAGCCACATTCAATTTATATGTACGGCAAAGGAGATTCGGGTGAGCAATAGTTTTGGTGCCAGGAGCACTCTCAAGGTCAAGGATAAGACATACACCTATTACCGTCTGGATGCTGCTGGCGATGCCGCCCGCTTGCCATTCTCGATGAAAATTCTGCTGGAGAATCTGCTGCGCCGCGAAGACGGCGAGGTGGTCAGTCGCGAGGATGTGCTGTCGATCCTCAACTGGGATGCCAAGGCCGAGCCGTCGAAAGAAATCGCCTACATGCCGGCACGTGTGCTGATGCAGGATTTCACGGGCGTACCCGCCGTGGTCGATCTGGCAGCCATGCGCGATGCAGTGGTGGCGCTTGGTGGCAAGGCTGCGCAGATCAATCCGCTGGCGCCGGCCGAACTTGTGATTGACCACTCCGTGCAGGTGGATGCATTCGGCTCCGATGATGCCATGGCAAAGAACGCCGAAATTGAATTTTCGCGCAACCGCGAGCGCTACAACTTCCTTAAGTGGGGGCAGTTGGCCTTCGACAACTTCAAGGTTGTGCCACCGGATACCGGGATTGTGCATCAGGTCAATCTGGAGAATCTGGCGCGTACTGTGTTTGTGGATGATGCAGGCGTAGCCTACCCGGATACGCTGGTCGGCACCGATTCGCACACCACCATGATTAATGGCCTCGGCGTACTCGGCTGGGGTGTGGGCGGTATCGAGGCGGAAGCAGCCATGCTCGGCCAGCCGGTCTCCATGCTGATTCCCAAGGTGGTTGGTTTTGAGTTGAACGGAGCCTTGCCGGAAGGTGCCACCGCCACCGATCTTGTGCTGACCATTGTGGAAATCCTTCGCAAGCACGGCGTGGTCGGCAAGTTTGTCGAATTCTATGGTGCGGGACTGGATCATCTGCCACTGGCTGATCGCGCCACTATCGCCAATATGGCACCGGAATATGGCGCCACCTGCGGCATCTTCCCGATTGATCATGAGACCCTGAATTACCTGCGCCTTTCCGGCCGCTCCGAAGAAAACATTGCGCTGGTCGAGGCCTATGCCAAGGCCCAGGGCATGTTCCGCGACGGGCCGAACACAGCTGATTACAGCGAGACGCTGTCGCTGGATATGTCCACGGTTGTACCCTCACTGGCCGGCCCCAAGCGCCCGCAGGATCGCGTTGCACTGACCGATGCAAAGGCAAGCTTTACCAAGGCATTGAGTGCCGTGAAGGCCGAAGCAGGACTGGAAACGAAGGCCGTGCGCACAAATATTAACGGCAAAGAAGTGACCATCGACAACGGTGCCGTGGTTATCGCAGCCATCACCTCCTGCACCAACACCTCCAACCCATCGGTCATGCTCGGTGCGGGTCTTGTTGCCAAGAAAGCCGCCGCCTTAGGTCTCAACTCTGCGCCGTGGGTGAAAACCTCACTCGGCCCCGGCTCTTTGGTGGTTACCGAATATCTTGAAGGTGCGGGGCTTATGGAGCCGCTGAAAAAGCTGGGCTTCCATGTTGTCGGCTACGGTTGCACCACATGTATCGGCAACTCCGGACCGCTGCCTGTTGAAGTCTCCAAGGCCATCGCTGATGGAGACCTTTCCGTTTGTTCGGTGCTCTCCGGCAATCGCAACTTCGAAGGTCGCGTGCATGCTGAGGTGCGCATGAATTATCTGGCCTCCCCGCCGCTGGTCGTGGCCTATGCCATTGCTGGAACGATGAATATCGATCTGTACAAGGAGCCGCTGGGCAAGGGCGCCAACGGCCAGGATGTGTATCTGAAGGACATATGGCCGACACAGGCCGAGGTCGCGGCGGCTGTGGCGGGCGTGAATCGCGCTCAGTTCACCAAATCCTATGCCGATGTGTTCAAGGGCGATGCCAACTGGCAGCAACTGGCTGCCCCTGAGGGCGAGCGTTTTGCCTGGGAGGATGATTCCACCTATATCCAGAACCCGCCCTACTTTGTCGGCATGAGCAAGGAGCCGGGCAGCATCGGCGATATCAGCGGTGCGCGCGTGCTGGCCATGCTCGGCGATTCGGTGACCACCGACCACATCTCGCCGGCAGGCAATATCAAAGCTGATTCCCCGGCTGGTCGTTACCTGCGCGAACAGGGCGTGGAGGCAAAGGATTTCAACTCCTACGGCTCACGGCGCGGCAATCATGAGGTCATGATGCGCGGTACCTTTGCCAACATCCGCTTGCGCAACCGATTGGCCCCCGGCACAGAGGGAGGTGTGACCCTGCATCTGCCGGATGGCGAAGCCATGAGCATTTACGATGCGGCCATGCAGTACAGGGAAGAAGCTGTTCCGGCCATTATCCTTGCCGGTAAGGAATACGGTTCGGGTTCGTCGCGCGACTGGGCTGCTAAGGGACCTGCCCTGCAGGGCGTGCGTGCCGTGATTGCCGAAAGCTATGAGCGTATCCACCGTTCCAATCTGGTTGGCATGGGCATCCTTCCCTTGCAGTTTTTGGATGGCGACAGCCCCGAAACGCTGGGACTGACAGGCCATGAAGTATTCAGCATCAGCGGCGTGAAGCAGGGCGCGAAAGAAGTGAGCGTTACGGCCGACGGCAAGACCTTCACTGCCAGCGTGCGTATCGACACTCCCAAGGAATGGGATTACTACCGTCACGGCGGCATCCTGCATTATGTGCTGCGCCAATTAGCTGCGAATTAAGCGCTGGTTTTTCATTCGAGCCACAATAAAAAGGGCCCCGATAAGGGGCCCTTTTTTATTTGCCGGTTTCGCAGCCTCTTATAATTCTTTGCCATTCTGTTTGGCATCTTTTCCAAGTCCGGCAAGAACCATGTCCTTCAGGGTTTGATGCTGCATAGCTTGATCAACCGCTTCGTCTGCAGCCTGCATCATCTGGTCAACCACCGGCTCCTTCGCCAATCGCCATGGCATAAGACCACTTTCCTCATTGCCGGAGCGCACGGCATCAAGGATATGTTTGACCGGCAGGGTCTCCATATCCTGTGCAGGCACATAAGGCGGCGAACCTTCGCTGGTGGCGATAATGAGCTGGCGTGCTTGCAGTGTATCCAGAATGTCCTGAGTGACATTAAGCGGCGCACCCAGTTTGCGTGCCAGTTCGTCGATTTGCCATGCTGTCTGGTGACGGTAGTAATGCTGTCCGATATGGAACATGGCGAGCAGCGACAGTTTCTCCGTCAGGAGAGGGCTTAAGCCCTGTTGATTCCGGCGCACCGCGATATGCCCCGGATTCTGGCAATAGAATGCGATGCTGGTGCCGAGCAGCAGAATCAACCAGCTCACAAACAGCCAGATCATGAACATGATCAGGATGGCGAAGCCGGAATAGATGGCTGTGTAGTTGCCCGAATTAACGACAAAAGTGCCGAAAGCCCAGCCTGCTGTTTCCCATGCAATACCGGCTACTGCACCACCGATCAGCGCTGGCCCGATCTTCACCTTGGTGTTTGGCATGAAGATATAAACAAAGGTAAAGGCGACGATCACCAGGGCGTAAGGAATGAGTTTGCCAATCGAAGCCACCACAAGTCCCAAAAGTGGAACGCTTGAGATCGCCCCAACCACGGAAGAACTCATCAGCGATGCCGTCATGCCGAGGGCGGAGAAAATCAGTAGCGGGCCGACCAGAATCACGCTCAGGTATTCGCTGAAGCGTTGCCCCAGTGGGCGGGCCTTATCGATGTGCCAGATATAATTGAAGGATTTTTCGATTTTGTGCAGTAGGGAAACAACCGTATAGATCAACATGCCGAGACCCAATGAGCCCAAGACGCCGACCTTGATGTTATCCACGAAGCCGACAATTTGCCGGGCGATTTCTTCTCCCTTGTCTCCCAATGCAGACAATGTATTCACCAGTGCCGGCTCAAGCTGATTCTGCACCCCGAAACCTTTGAGTACGGAGAAGGTGAGGGCGAGCAGAGGAACCAATGAGAGCAGGGTGGTGTACACCAGACTCATGGCGCGCAGGGTGAGCTGTCCTTCGAGAAAATCACGAATCACCGCAAAACTCACCTGCAAGATGCGCGTAATCAGCGCTTTCCAGCCGGGAAGCGAATGAACATCGTCCGGCCAAAGTATCTGCAGGCCAGCCGCTTTCCATTTCATCATCAGCTCAAACATAAACATCCTCCACGGCATTCCGCCTGACGAATGTAGCAGAATCCCCAAGGCTTTGTCTTCACGTCGTCTACGAAGGGCAGCCGAACCTTGCCTGTGGTGATGCAGCGGATGACGCTGGCGGAGCGCATGGCTAACCTTGCGGACGAGAGTCAGGAGGAAAACGAGGCGCACGTTTGTGGAGATGGTGAAGACCTATGCACCGGCGATGCTGCTGATCTTGGGCGGGTTGCTTTGCTTTGTGCTGATACTTGCCCACGGGTGGTGAAGTGATGGCAAGACATACAGTGTGCAGAAAATGCGGCCAGCCGTATCATACGGAATGGGGTGGCAGTTCTTGGGTTTGGCTGCTTTTAGCCACGCTGTGTGCTGTTTCCATGGTGTTTCTTATTCCGACAATTCTCTATCCGATCTGGGTGTTTGCCAGCAGAGAGAAGGTATGCCTGACTTGCGGCCGGGAACCGGGAAACAACGATGATGCAGGCAAGCCGTGATACCTGACTTTGATGCGGATTCTATTTTGATTTGAAGCTGATGATGTGGCGGCGGTCGCGTTTGTCCGGGCGTTTGTCGGGTGCGGGGGATGATGCGGCATGCAGCTTATGCTGTTCGGCAAGCGTGGCGCGCCGTTCAATGCTCTCAGGAGTTTCAGTATAAAGCGTCTGCGCCTGTGAAGCAGGGCCGCGTTTCTCAGACAGTCCCGTGACCAGCAGATCAAAGGCCTGCTGTTCCTTCTGAAGGCTGATGGCATCACCGATATGCACCAGCTTTGCTGGTTTGGCACGCACCCCGTTGATCCACACATGCCCGCCTTTCACCGCATCGGCAGCCATGCTACGCACCTTGTAAAAGCGCGCCGCCCACAACCATTTATCAATCCTGACGCCTGCATCGCCAATCAAATTATCCGGCCTTACCCCCTCAGGAGACTTTCTCGAGCGGATGTTCATTGATGGCCAATCAACTTTAGAATCAGTTGGCTGAGCTTTTTATATGAAAACGGCTTGCTGATAATGGTGCTGTTCTCAACCTGATCCTCATCAGACATCGCCTGATCCTTGGCATAGCCGGTGGCGAAAATAATGGGCAACTTCTTATCCAGGCGTCGGATGGCTTTCGCCAGTTCGATACCGCCCATCTTCGGCATGACAATATCCGAGATCACCAGCCGGATATCATTCTGATGCAAGCTGAACATCTGCAGAGCGTCCTCGCCATCGCTAGCGATCAACACCTGATAGCCCATATCTTTAAGAACTTCCCCGGATGTGACTCTCATATCCTCTTCATCATCCACCAGAAGAATGGTTTCTCCACTGCCGTGGACAATGCCGCCTGCATCTTTCTGGACTGAATCCTGAACTTTTTCCGTCAATGGCAGGTAAATATGAAAAGCCGAACCAACTCCCTTTTCGCTTTCCACTTCAATAATACCACCATGTGATTGCACAGCACCGTAAACCATTGCCAGACCCAGCCCCGTACCTTCGCCAATACCCTTGGTGGTGAAAAACGGCTCGAAAACCTTCTCCAAACACTCTGCTTCAATACCCTGTCCGTTGTCGCCCACGCTTAGTTTTGCGAACCGCTTGCCCTTGGTCTCCGGGTGCACTTTTCCAAAAGCGGCTGTGGCGACAAATGGCTTGAGGCTGCAGAGGATGCTCGGTTGGCTCACATAAAAGACCGCATCGCGTGCATTGTTCAATAGATTCATCAATACCTGTTGCAACTGAGTAGCATCACCGGCAATGGTCAATTCTTCCTGGCAGATGTCGCAAGCGAGTTCGATATTCTCGGGGATGGCTGCTTTGACCAGTTGAAAGCCTTCCTTGATAAAGGTGTTGAGTGAGAAGGTGCTCATCTTCATCCGGTCTTTGCGGGCAAATGTGAGTAGTTGCTTGACCATATCTGCCGCGCGCTTGCCAAGTTGTTCGATGCCATCCAGCTTGGCGTCAACCTCCGGTTGTTGTTTCAGTTTTCGTTTGGCCAGATAAACATTACCCTGAATAGCTGCCAGCATATTGTTAAAGTCATGGGCGATACCACCTACCAGCGTGCCGATGGCCTCCATCTTCTGAGCCTGAAGGAACTGATCCTCCATTTTCTTGTATTCGCTCATGTCCTGTTGAATAGCAACATAATGGGTGGTTTCGCCAGCGCTGTTATGGATGGGTGCTACAGACATCATCGCCGGATAAAAACTGCCATCCTTTCGACGATCGACCAGCGTGCCGTTCCAGACTTCACCGCGTGTGATCGTATCCCATAGCTCTTTGTAAAAGGCCTGATCCTGAGCCTGGCTTTTAAGGACCGCCGGGGTTTTGCCAAGTATTTCTTCCGGCGAATATCCCGTGACTTTGCTAAATGCCGGATTCACATATTCGAGTATGGCATTCCGATCTGTAATCATCATGGATTCGCCGGCGTGTTCTATGGCATGAAGTAACATGCGGGCTTTACCTTCGCTTGCTTTGCGCTCGGTAATATCCAGCGTTGTACCAATCGAGCGCAGTGGTGCGCCATCCTCATCCGAGTAGCTGGTCAGGCAGCGCTCATGTACCCATTTGATAGAGCCGTCCTGCATCAGCAAGCGGTGCTCAATATCATACTGGGTTCTATTTTTTATCGACTCCGAATAAGCATGATTTACCAATTCACGGTCATCAGGGTGCACAATTTCCAGAAATGCATCATATGTTTCCGGCGCACTGGGATTCATGCCGAATATGCGGTACAACTCATTCGACCAGATTAAAACATTGTTGACCAAATCAAGTTGCCAATGACCAACCTGGGCTATGCGCTGGGCTTCCTCATGCATGGTCTGGATTTCCTGCAGCTGTTGCGTGTGTTCCCGCAAGGCATCTTCTGCCAGCTTGCGCGCGCTGATGTTTCTGACGAATGCAACGTTATATTCCTTGTCGCCAAATTTAACGAAGTTGGCGGCGACCTCGACCGGGAAAACAGAGCCATCCTTGCGGCTGTGCTGTGTTTCGAAGCTGAGGGAGCCTTTCTGCTTGAGTTCCTGCCAGTGAGCAGGCCATGTTTCAATCGGGAAATCAGGATCCATGTCGGGGATGGACATCCCAAGCAGCTCTTCTCTTGTATAGCCATGTTCGCGGCATTCCGCTTCGTTGACGTAGCAAATCTTCGCCTGTTCATCGACCCAGACAATGCACTCAGGTGCATGGTCACTGACAAACTGGGTGAGCTGAAGATTTTCCTCCACCTGTTTGCGCTCGGAAATATCCTGATGTGTGCCGCAGACTCGCAGTGGCTCGTTCGAGATGGGATCATAGGAAATGACCGCCCCTGAGCCCTGAATCCAGACCCAGTGCCCGTCTTTGTGCTTCATCCTGAATTCAACAGTATAAGGTTCACGATTGGTGAAAGAGGCTTCAATGACAGGCAGGACTCGCTGCTTGTCATCGGGGTGGACTCTTGCCTCCCAGTCGCTGACATTATTGGCGATATCTGCTCGATCCAGCCCCAGTATATCCAGCCAGCGATCATTCACCTGCTGAGCACCTGTTTTGAAATCCCAGTCCCAATAACCCAGTGCTGCACCAGCAATAACATGGCGTAATTGTTCTTCGCTCTGCTGCAGGGTTATTTCCGCCTGCTTGTGCTCGGTGATATCGCTGACCGCGCCGCTCCACAGGCTTTCACCCTCGCCCTGAGCTGTGAGGTCGGATTTGATTTGTATCCAGCGCGTTTCGCCATGGATGATAAACCGGCCTTCCCAGCGAAAGGGCTTCATCAGCTCCTTGGCGTCAGTATTGGATTTTATCAGGCTATCCAGATCGTCGGGGTGTACAGTAGAAAAGGCAATGCTGGCGTCGCTCAGCACTGCGCCTTCGTCAAGGCCCAGTAGCTGGCAAAACACAGGGCTGACATATTCAAAGCTCATCGAGCCATCAGCATGAAAACGGAAGAGATAGACGCCAACGGGAATGTGCTGAACGAGGTTGTCGTAACGCGCCATGCTTTCTTCCAGCTTGGCCTCGGTCTGTTTGCGCTCGGTGATGTCACGGGTAAAAACTGCGGTAAGCTCTACCTTGCCCTTTTCACTAAAAAACGGATAAAAGCGAGCCTCATAATGAAGCGTTTCGCCCGAAGGCGACGTAAAATAAAATTCCTGCTTCTTCATATGGCCGGAAAAGCATTGATCCAAGATGGGTTTGATCTTCGAGTTGAAGGTTTCCTCTCCCCATATATCTGCCACTGTCCTGCCAATGACATCTTCCCGGTTTAGGTTTCGTTCCTTCAGAAAAGCATCGTTCGCGCTCTGGTAGACGTAATTCCGGTCAATCAGATTCATGAAATCCTGTGAGGCATTCGCGATAAAAGAATATTTCTGCATGGAACTTTCCAGCTGCTTGTGCTCGGTGACATCCTCCTGAATCAGAACAACTTCGGATACTTCCCCTTGGCTGTCCTTAATCGGGTAGATGTGGCCGCGCACCCATAAGACACCGCCACCACTTGCCACCTCGGGCGTCATCGCCCTGTCATAATAGCCTGCCGGAATTTCACTGGGCTCCCCTGCAAAGGCTTTCCGGATATATGGCATCATCCCCCGGTCAATCAGCTGCTGGTCGTGTAACACATTGTAGTTAGACAGTGCTTCCAGCGGCACGCCCCACATCTTTTGCCAGGCTTTGTTCACCAGAAGGGTGCGACCATCAGGTGAAAATATCTGCAAGGGAAGGGGCGACTCTTCTGCCATCACCTGGAAACGCGCATTTGAAGCCTTGGTGGCATCCTGTGCCTGATGAACTTCTCCGTCACTATTAACAACGCGTCTCTGCCATTCGACTACAGCGCGGTCCATTCTGAATACGATTAAAATCAGCACGGCATACAGCAGGGCAAAGGCGCCAAACACAATGAGAGCGATTTGAATAACTTTTGCCAGTCGGCGCTCATGAAGCGGGGTGATATCCCTGTAGATTTCAATGATCCCGATATGTTGTCCACCATGCATAAGCGGGCTGTATGTCAAGGCAATATGGATATCATGCAGCACACCTGAAACGCCGGAAAATGCATCGCGAAATTCAATTTGATGGGCTGTTTCTCCGAGCAGTGCTTTGGCCAGAAGATCGGGATGTGAACTGATCTTGCCGATATCCTGCTTGACCGTCGAATAGATGGCGATCCCAGACAGATTGAATACTTTCAGCTTGAGGACATCGACTGGGTGAATATCGGCCAATACTGAGGCAATATGTGCATCGATACCCGGCATTGCCAGAAGCCTCTCGGTATCAACCCCCTTGCTCTTGGCGGCAAAGGCGGTGATCTGTTCATCCAGTATGTACTTGATTAAGGCTAGGTTTTTTTCATTTTCCTGAGCAGAGAAGGTCTTGTGCTCGGCGATTTGATCCTGCCAATACAGCAGTGTCAGAGCAGTGGCTGTAAGAAGCATCATCGCCAGACAGATGCTCGAAAGACGGCGCAGTATAGGGAATTTTCTTGTTGCGAGAAGGCCGCCTGCATCAGTCTTTGGCTTGCTTTCATGCACTGTCATCGTCCCACCTTAATCATATAAAGGGAAAGACCATGCAAGTTCGTTGCCAACATGTCTATCGCTGCCTCAACAAGTGTTTTGACAGCCTTGCACTGCCCAAGAAGAAAGCTGCCGTCATAGTAGGTGCTCATCCAGAAGAAGGGTCGGACTCAGAAGTCGAAACGCATTAGCAGAGCATCCTCGGGCGGGTGATTTTCGAGCGGGGCATAATAGCCGTCGCGACGACCGACCACCTGAAAGCCGAGGGAGGTGTATAGCTTTTGTGCGGCGCGATTCGAGGCGCGCACCTCAAGCAGCATCTGCGCCATGCCGGATGCGCGTTTGCGCTCGATTTCATATTGCATCAGGCGGCTGCCTAAGCCCTGCCTGCGGAATTGCGGCGCCACGGCCAGTTGCATGATGTGCACTTCATCCAGCACGTCCTGACCGAGATAGTAGGCGGCCAGATTTCCGTCTGTATCGTACCAGACATCCAGATCGTCACCCCGTTCCTGCCACATGCCGAGCGCCATCACCGACCATGATTCGACGAAGGCTTTGCAGTTGAGCATGTAGATATCGTAAATGTCGTTGGTACCGGCCGGGCGGATGTCCGTCAGGGGCACCGGTAAATCAGTGCCGGGCGTTTCCCTTGCTGCCACTTACGCAGCTTCCGGAGCTTCGACCTGTTCCTTCCAGCTACATCCCTCGCTGGCACAGACATGCTCAAGGCCATTGCGCTTGGTCAGCTTTTCGGTGACAAAGGGCGCCTTGCACTTCGGACAGGGCATATCAATCGGCTTGTTCCACAATGCACTCTTGCACTTGGGATAGCCTGAGCAGGAGTAGAAAACCTTGCCGCGTCTGGATTTCTTTTCCAGAAAAGTTCCTTTGCCGCATTCCGGACAGGTGATGCCGGTATCCTTCGGTTTTTCCAGCGGCTGGATATTCTTGCACTCGGGATAGGCGGAGCAGCCGAGGAACTTGCCGAACTTTCCGTGCTTGATGGCCATCGGGGCACCACATTTATCGCACTTCTCGTCGGAAAGCTCCGGTTCGGCATTCGATGCTTCCTTGCCGCCCACGGGGCTTGCATGTTTGCAGGCAGGGTAGCCGGTGCAGGCGAGGAACTTACCGTAACGGCCCAGCTTGATGGCCATCGGCTTGCCGCATTCCGGGCACACCTCTTCGGTCTCTTCGGCCGGACGTTCGGCATCCGCCGCCTTGTCCACAGCAACCTTGAATGGTCCCCAGAACTCATGCAGCAAGGGCTTCCAGCCGGCTTCGCCGCGTGCCACGGCATCGAGTTTATCCTCCACCGAGGCGGTGAATTTGGGATTGACGATATCGCCGAAGGAGCTGACCAGAAATTTACTCACCCATTCGCCGACATCGGTCGGTACGAAGCGCTTCTTTTCCATCTCCACGTACTCGCGCTCGCGCAGCACATTGAGGATGGATGCATAGGTGGACGGACGGCCGATACCATCGGCTTCCAGCTCCTTGACCAGCGTGGCTTCGGAAAAACGTGGTTTCGGTTCGGTGAAATGCTGTTTGGAATCAGCTCTGACGATGCGCACAGCATCGCCCTTATTGAGTGGCGGCAGCAGGCGCTCACTGTCCTGTTTCTCGGGCTCGTCGGTACCCTCGATATACAGCTTGCGGAAGCCGGCAAAGGCCAGTGTGGAGCCGTTGGCGCGCAGGGTCAGTCCCTTGCCTTCGATATCGGCGCGTACCTGATCCAGTACTGCCGGAGCCATTTGCGAGGCCAGTGCACGCTTCCAGATCAGCTTGTATAGCCGCGCCGCATCCTGATCCAGGACCTTCTTCATGGCTTCGGGGGTGCGTGCCACTGAGGTCGGGCGAATCGCTTCATGCGCTTCCTGCGCATTCTTGCTCTTGGTTTTAAAATGGCGTGGCTTGTTTGGCATGAACTCCTTGCCGAAGGCGCTGGCGATATGCTCGCGCATCTCGACAATGGCATCCTCGGAAAGATTCAGCGAGTCGGTACGCATATAGGTGATCAGACCGACCGTTTCACCGCCGACATCGATACCTTCATAGAGCTTTTGTGCAATCTGCATGGTCTTGCGTGCCGTGAAGCCGAGTTTGCGTGCGGCGTCCATTTGCAGGGTGGTGGTGATAAATGGCGGAGAGGGTTGTTGCCGGGTCTGCGTTTTGGTGACTGCAGCCACCTTGAAGGCGTCCATCTCCACGCGCCGCGCCAGACTGCCGGCACTGACTCCATCGATGATGGCGAACTTGCCCAGTTTCTCCCCGTCTACGGCAATCAGTTGGGCGGCAAATTTTTCATCGCTTGTGCCTGCCGCGATGCTGCATTCGGAATCAATGGTCCAGAATTCCTTCGCTTTAAACTCGCGGATATGCTGCTCGCGTTCGCAGATCAGACGCAGGGCCACCGACTGCACGCGGCCGGCCGACAGCCCGCTGCGAATCTTGCGCCACAACAGGGGCGAGAGGGTGAAGCCGACCAGATAATCCAGCGCACTGCGTGCCTGCTGGGCATCGACCAGCTGCATGTCCACTTCGCCCGCTTTGGACATGGCCTCATCGATGGCCTTTTTGGTAATTTCGTTGAAAGTAATACGTTTGATGGTCTTGCCTTCGAGCGCGCCGCGTTCGCGCAGTACCTCGGCGACATGCCAGGCAATGGCCTCTCCCTCGCGATCCAGATCGCTGGCCAGAATCAGCTCGTCAGCCTTTTTAAGTGCTTTGTGGATATCGTCAATGCGCTTCTTTTTGTCGCCGATGATCTCGTACTTGATAGCGAAATCATTATCCGGATCCACTGAGCCATCCTTTTTCGGGAAGGCGCGCACATGGCCATAGGAGGCGAGCACCTTGTACCCTTTGCCAAGGTATTTCTCGATGGTTTTTGCCTTGGCGGGAGACTCCACAACGACGACGGCGCTCATGTATTCACGTACCTCAATGTTGAAATTAGCGGGCGGCAGGATCAGCCGGCACGCCCCAGGGTATAGCGGCTGCCGGGCAGGACATCGACCACACCGAGTAATTCAAGGCCGAGCAAGATGGGGGAAAGTTCGGGCACGGTCAAGGCGCAGTGTTCGGCCAGCGCATCAATATGCATGATTTCTCCGTCCAGCGCCTGCATGATTTTGGCTTCGTGATCGTTGGCCGGGACATGGTCGACGCGCCTCATGCCGGCGCTTCCCTGCCAACCCATGGCCATAAGAATATCGTCGGGTGATTCGACCAGTGTGGCGCCATCGCGCAGCAGCTGATGACAGCCGGCATGCCTGCCGGCAAGCGTGGATCCGGGCACAGTCAGCACCTCGCGACCATAATCACCGGCCAGTCGGGCGGTAATCAGCGAGCCGGAACGGATATCCGCCTGCACGACCAGCGTTCCTGCGGCCATGCCGGCAATAATGCGGTTGCGGCGCGGGAAATGCTCCGGTCTTGCCTCCTCTTCAGGCTGGAATTCACTGAGCACGCAGCCATGCCGGCTGATGGCTTCGATTTGTTTCTGTTGTACAGGGCTGAATGGCGCGGCCAGTCCGCAACCGAGGACGGCGATGGTCGGTGCGCCGCCATTTTCTGCATCCAGCGCCCCGCCGTGGGCTGCGGCATCGATGCCGAAGGCCATGCCGCTGACAATACCGATACCCTGTGCCGCAAGACTTGCGCACCAGCGGCGGGTGAGCAGGCGTCCCTCGCTGTCGGCCTTGCGTGCGCCGACCACGGCCAGCAGCCGCGGATGTTGCAGGGCTGTGAGTTGGCCGCGTGCGAACAGGATAAACGGCGCATCGTCAATCTGGCGCAGCAGGGTCGGGTAGCGTTCATCCTCCAGGCACAGGATGTCGATACTCAGGGCTGCGCATTGCGCCATCAGTTTGGCCGGTGCATCGGCTGGCGAGGCGGCAAGCGACTGGATCGTCTTTTCACCGATGCCTTCAATGCATTTCAGTTCGGCTGGTTTTCGCTGCCAGATTTCGCACGCACCGCCACAGGCCGCGGCCAGCAGGCGGCCATTGACCGGGCCGATGCCGGGCGTGGCTGCAAGACGCAGCCAGGCAGAAGTCAGCTTATCGAGATCGGCCTGGCCGGGATTGGGAGGGTCGGGGTTGAGTGGGTCCGAGGAAGGGGTCGCAGCTGGCTCAGCCAGAGAGTCGGGCTGGCCAGTGCTTGTCATGGTCTGTAATCAGGGACGATCCGCACTGCGCACGGCATCGCCGCGGTTGATCGGATTGGTTGCACGCGTCACCAGGGCAATCGAGGCATGGGCTTGCGGGACCAGTACGATCAACTGGCCGATGGTCTCCTCAGGCAAGGTGGCATTGCCGCCGACAACCTTGTCCTTCACCGTGCGCCCGGCCTTCATCACCTTCAGCATGCTGCCCGTTTTCACGCCGTCCTGTTCACCCAGATTGATGCCGACAACCTGATTCTGTCCGGCCTCGGCAGCATTGTTGCGGATGTACATGATCACACCCTCAAGGGGCATGGCGGGATAGTCCGGCTGGATACGGGTATTGATGCTGCGCGCCGGTTTCAGACGGTCACCGCGCGAGATTTCCTCGAAGGCGCGGATGACCACACCCTGACTGATATCGCCGCTGCGGCCGGTGATGCGTACCTGGCCGAGATGCATGACCAGCATGCCGGCAGGCTTGCCTGTGACCGGATCGAGCACGGGATCGGCTGTGCGGAAGATATCAAACACAGTGCCCTCCTCTGCCGGTGTGGCGAGCTTCATATAGATACGGTCATTGGCGCCATAGTTGATGCGTTCATCAGCCGAATCGAGCACATAGCCCGCGGAATCAATGGCCTCTGGGCGAATAAAGTCCTGACGCTGGAGCGCGGTAATCAGCATGCTGGTATCAACGGCATCCTCGATATGCTCGGCCGGTTTGACGTGAATCTCCGGTTGCGTGCGCTCAACACTAAGGCCTCCGCTTTTCGCGGCCTTGGGCGTAAACCAGATTTTATTCCCCGGGTAGATCAGGTCCGGATTGGTGATATAAAGATTCTGTTCCCAGATTTTCAGCCATTTGTACGGGTCTTTGAAAAAGTGATTGGCGATATCCCACAAGGTGTCGCCCTTCTTGACGATGTAGGGTTGCTCGACATCCGGCCGCAGGTCTGCACTGGTGGGCGTTGCTTCTGTGCTGGTGGCCGTGGCCTGCTCAGCGCTAAGGGCGACTTGGGGCAGGAAGCCGCACAGCAGCAGCGCAAGCACGAGGGGCGCGATCGGTGCCAGCAGGGACGACCCCGGATGCGATGTGATCAATGCGCGTAACTTTTTCATATCCGACTCCATAGCCCGGTGCATGGGCACGTTCGTTCAAGCTTGGCACGCATTGTGGAGGCGTGCAACCGGATGACTGTGCTATTCAGCACGTTTCGTGCTGCCGCCAACGCGGTTTTCCGTGCCGGCCAGCAGGCGTTGTATATTACTCTGATGACGCAGTGTCATCAGGATGCAGAAAAAGACACAGGCATAGATGGCTGCTGCTGATGCGCCGAGCAGCCAGGCCGCGATGGGCAGGGTCAGTCCGGCCAGGATGGAAGCCAGCGCGACATAGCGCGACAGCCAGATGGCGATCAGCCATGCCGCGAAGGCAATCAGTCCGGCAATGGGTTGCCAGGGAATCAGCACACCGAACATGGTGGCCACACCCTTGCCACCCTTGAAGCCGAGATAGACGGGATAGACATGTCCGAGGAAGGCGGCGACAGCCGTTGCCGCAATCAGCCATTCATTACCCGACCCGCTGTTTACAAACTGTACAGCGATGGCGACCGGAATGACGCCCTTGATAATATCAGCCGCCAGGGTCAGCAGGCCGACCTTCTTGCCGCCGGTGCGCGAGGCATTGGTTGCCCCGATATTGCCGCTGCCGAATTGGCGTGGATCCTTGCCTGTCAGCCAGCGCGTAAAGAGCAGGCCAAAGGGAATCGCGCCGAGCAGATAAGCTGCGGCGACAAGCAGCAGTTGTGCTGCGCTCAACTGTTCGCCCAGAATTGCTTGCGGTCGCGATCCAGTTTTTGTTGCAAGGCGGTCCGCTGATTCAGCTGCAGGCAGGCGGGTAGAACATCCGGCAGTGCTGCCGGTTTGCCGAAGATGGCCGGGAAGGCCTCCTTGCTGCTGGCAACATTATCCTGTTTGAGCAGGATCAGCTGATCCCGGGTCAGGGGCGGTGTGGGCAGCAATTGCATCACACGGGCCATGATGCCGGCGATGGATTGCGGAACATCAATGAGCAGGCGTTTCCAGCCGAGCTCCTGCAGCATCATCTCCATCAATTCACGCAGACTGTAGACTTCCGGTCCGCAAAGCTCATAAATCTTGCCGTTTACCACGCGTCGCCCAATGGTCGATACGAAGGCGCGAGCCACATCCTCTACCCAGACCGGTTGAAAGCGGGTGTTGCCGCCGATGAGCGGAGCGACGGGCGCGAGCGCATAGAGTTTGCGGAAGCGGTTGAAGAATGAATCCCGTGCGCCATAGATAATCGAGGGGCGAATGATGGTCCACTTCAGTTTTGAGGTGCGCACACGCTGCTCGGCCTCTGCCTTGCTGTGTGCGTAACTGCTCAACGAGCCGAGATCGGCGCCCAGGGCACTCATGTGGATATATTGTTTGGTGCCGGCACGTTCGCAGGCGGCAAGCAGGTGCTCGGTTCCATGCACATGCGCCGCAGAAAAGGTCTGCGGTCCGCGTTCGAACAGCAGGCCGACGAGATTGATGACACAGGCGGCACCCTTGACCGCTTCATCAAGCCCCCGCCCGCTGCATATATCCGCCTTGACCAGCTTGATGCCATGGATCAGCAGATCGCGCGCGCGCTCCGGGTGTCGGCAGGCAATGGTGACATCCATTCCCTGTTCAACAGCCTGTCGGGCGATGGCTCTGCCGACAAAGCCGCTGCCGCCGATGATGCTGATCTGCTTGCTCATGATGTCCTCCTGTTTCCTTCCGGTTGCAATGGTAGGAAATTATGCCTGCTGTGGTCAATCCGCAGCATGCGCAGGGATGCTTGCGCGGGTAGAGGCATTCCCTTGACTGAACGATGGGCAGCAGCTTAGTTTCTTTTCGAAAGACGGGAGGCAGCATGAAATTTTTCAATCTGGAACAGATATTGGCAAGTGCACGCAGCGCACTGTGTCGGCAGCACATAACCTGTCCTCATCAGTAGCTCATAAGTTGTCCGGTCTGAAGATTACCCGAGAGGTAATCAGAGATGAGACGAACGACAGTGTTACAGGAGGTCAGGAAGATGAGATTTGATG
>Ga0210027_1000103_pt1 | contig 94642 bp, 82 predicted proteins | sample CryGeymeta201510_FD_183978 | JGI IMG/M metagenome (GOLD analysis project Ga0210027, IMG submission 183978) | Groundwater microbial communities from Crystal Geyser aquifers in Utah, USA - Crystal Geyser metaG 2015-10 (SPAdes) (version 2) | ecosystem: Environmental > Aquatic > Deep subsurface >...
TACTTGGTACTCTTGTAATAATTCATGTCATCCAAATGGAACTCCTCTTGAAGAAGTTTGTGGACAAGTTGGTGATGCTTGTGATTTACAAAATGACCAATGTACCCCTCCTCTTGTTTGTCACTGTGAATATGGAGACGCCTGTCCAAGTGCTAAATGTGAAGAGCCAGATACAACTCAAATTCCATGCGACCAACAAAATCGTGAATGGTGTATTAATATGCACGGAACAGCATTTACTTGCTGTGAGCCCGGATATATTTGTGGACCAAACGGAGAGAATGGATGTTGGCCAAACGGAACACCACCACCAACTACACCACCGCCAACTACACCACCGCCAACATTTTCTTGCAACAGTCCTTGTGCTACTAATGCTCAATGTACTAACGTTAACCCTGACTGGACTTGTGATAGCAACAAATGCAGATTAGCTTCCAATCCAACCTCTATAACCTGTGAACCAGAAGTTGTTCCTCCTGTATGTAATGGTGCTTGTACTACTACTGCTGAGTGTTCAGCTGTCAACCCTGATTGGATTTGTAATGGTGCCAATAAATGTGTATTAGCTTCCAATCCAACTTCTATAACCTGTGAACCAGCTGTTGTTCCTACTTCTAAGACTTGGAATGTTACCACTAGCTTTATTTGTCCTGATGGTTCAACTCCTAGTACAATAGGTAGAAGATTATTCTGGGTTGTTTGGCCACCAAGTCCTTTGACATGGTATTATAATCCAATACTATCTCTGGTAGATGGTTCAACAACAGAGATTACTCAAGCTATTACAGTTGACAACATTACACCAGGTTTAGTAAAAAGTGTCTATGTTGGATTAGCAAAGGCATCTGATCTTGATAACTTTGATGCTAAAGCATATAAAGCAATTAATCCTCCTACTGGAGTCACTGCAGCTACATACTTTAATCCACCAACCGAAATGTTTAACTGGAGCGTGATCAATGATACTGTTCCTACAAACATGACTCTTAAATTTGAAGCACCTGAAGAATTGTGCGAGCCTATTATTATTCCTAGTGAACCAATGTGTAAAGATGTCGCCATTTTAGATGCAAATAATAATGAATTAGATCCTGCAACAGACACCTTCTCGATTGGAATGGTACTTAAATTTAGATGTGCGGCCGATGATCCAGATATCCAAATAACAAAATACGAATTTAAAGTAACTGAACCAAACGGAACAATAGTTCAAGGTAGTGCAATCAATCCAGCGGGCTCATCTTCAACCTCACAAGAATATCAAATAACTCAATATTTAGATCATCAAGTGCAGTGTAGAGTATGCACCGGCACCTCATGTCAAGATTGGGTATCGATTATTAACTAAATATTAATAAATTTAAAAATGGATAACATAAATACACAACCACAAGCTTTCTACACTAAAATTCCTAGTGCAAATGTTAGTGGTAATACAAATATGGTTGGAAATGTACAAACTCCAAAGAAGAAAAAGAGTTTTAAAAATATTTTCGCAATTGTAGGAATTATTTTCTTCATAATCGTAGCCTCAACTGGTGTCTTTATAGCTCAAAAACAAATAACTCAAAAAGGTCAAGAAATCACACCAGTAGCGCCTAATGCTCCAGCATCAAAACCAAGCGCAACTGTTGATAACAACAATTACTGCGCAACAAGTTTCACTGTTCCAAAAGGAGATGCTGATTGTATTTCGAAGGTTGCTCAAAGTGATTTCTCAAAAAATGGCACGCCTACTATATATAACGAACCAGGAATATTTAACATTGGAGATAGGTTTGTCTTTAAAATAACAGTTACTGCAACTGAAGATACCGTTGGTCCAGTAGAAGTTCTTGATGTCTTGCCAAAAAACTTACTATTTGTAGAAGATCCAGATAATACTCCAGGACTCGAAGTATCAAACAATTATGAAGGCACGAATGTTCAAAGTGTTGTTCTTAATATTGATAGCATGTCTAAAGATGAATCGATAGATGTTGAGTTCATGGTTGAAGCTATTATCGCTCCAGATCAGGTAGATCCTGATATTGAAGATTTAGAAGTCTTTTCAGCTACAAATTCTGCAAGAGTGGTAACAAACGATGACATTAATTCGTTATCTATATGCAAATATGAATTTAGTACTCTCGTAGGCACAGCCGAATGCACAAGCAAAGAACTATATGATGGCGACCCAGCTGAGTCAGCTTCCGAAGTTGTCCCCGCCGGAAGTGCTCTAACTATAGGTGAAGAATATGTTTACTACATCACAGTTAATGCAACTAACAAAACTAATGGCGAAGTCAAGCTCTATGATGTAATTCCAAGTAATTTTAAATTTGTTAGAGCCTTAACTGCTAGTGAAAAATATATATCTAATGTTGCAGGAGATAATGAAATATTTGTAAACTTTGGAATCCTAGAAGATGAAGAAGTAACCTTAGGATTTGTTGTGAAAGTAATTGACCAACCAACTTTGGGTAAATTTACTAATTCTGCGCTAGTTTATATATATCCTACTGATTCAACAACAGAAGAGCCGCTTGAAACCGGTAGTATCTGTGAAGTTGATCATACAATCTTACCAAATGGAACAGCTCAATGTACCGAAAAGCAAGCATTCACTGACTTTGATGGCACTGAAATCAAAGCTAATGAGACAGTTAAAGCCGGTCAAGAGTTCATCTACAGAATTTCAATCAAAGCTAATAGAACCACCACCGGAGACGTTGTAGTTGTAGATCAACTCCCTGAAAATTTGATCTTTGTAGAAGATGCCGACAATACCAACGGCATAACATACAATTCAACCACAAGACGAGTAACTATGGATTATGGTGTCATTGAGGATAGCGATGTAAGAACGATTGAATTTAAAGTCCAAGTAGTTGCAAATCCAACTGTAGAATCATTTATAAATATCGCAACTGTAACTACTGATAGCGATACCTCTCACGTCTGCAAATTACCGCTAAAACTCTTTGTTGCAGAAGTGCCAGATTACGCCTGTAACGAAGCTTGTGAAACTAATGCAAACTGTCAAACAGTAAATGAAGATTACATTTGCTATACTGCAGGAGACAAAAAGGTTTGCAGATTAGAATCTAATCCTTCTAGCTCAGCTTGTTATCCAGCTGCAACTCCTACACCAACACCTACTCCTACTCCAGCTCCGGGCTGTAATGAAGTCTGTGTAAGTAACGCTGACTGTTCAAACAATAGTTATGTCTGTATAACAACAGCTGATAGTTCAAATAGATGTAGATTAGAAACCTATCCTAACTCTATAACATGCACTGTTCCATTAGCTCAAGTACAACCTGAACTACCACCTACTCTTCCACAAACAGGTCCTGAAGACTGGCTTAACTGGTTGAAAGCAGGATTGGTTACACTCGGTGTCGGTACAGCATTGTTCTTACTACTCTAAATATATTAAAAAATAACATTAAATGATTAAAGCAGCTATAAACCCCACAGACATAAACACTCAATCATCATCTGCTACACCTTCATTTCCTACATATAATCCAGCACAACAAAATAGAACTTTTATGACAGGTGCTTCGATGCCACCAGCTAGTGTTCAAGCAACTGAAACTTCATCTACAAAACCGTTACCAACTAGCGCTCCAAGTAATCCAACGGCTCCAGTAATGCCAGCATTGCCAAAATTCCCAGATCCAACCCAAACAAATTTAGTAATGGCCGACGGTACAATTGCAAGCGCAAACGGTTCGAATAGTGAAAAAAAGAATTCAGGACAACCAAAAAAGAAACTAAGTCTAAAAATGGCTCTTGGAGTTATTGTTCTGTTTTTAGTAATTCTGGGCTCCGGAGCAGGTTTTTATTTAACCCAGCAGAGCCAAGATTTAAGACAGCAAGCCTCCTCAACTTGTGTAGAACAGTGTCCAAGCAGTGACGGTGTTCTTATAAACTGTACACCTCCAATAGCAGATGAATCGTCGACAGTCGGTATGTGCAATGCTGATTTTCTTACAAAAATTGAATCTTGTGGTGGCACAACATATTGTTGTAATGGAACAAGTTGGACAACAGATATGACAGTTTGTACTACTGAGATAATTCCAGTACCAGAATGTAATGGTGACTGCACAATAGATTCAGAGTGCTCTGATATTAATCCAAGTTGGATTTGCAACGCTACCAGTCATAAATGTAGGCTAGCATCTAATCCTGATTCGGCAATTTGTGAGGAAGCACATATAGCATTAGCTTGTAATAGTGATTGTACAACCGATACTGAATGCTCTAGCGTTGTCCCTGATTGGACTTGTGATGCTACCAGTAATAAGTGTCGCTTAGCTTCCAATCCAACTTCTATAACCTGTGAACCAGCTGTTGTTCCTACTTCTAAGACTTGGAATGTTACCACTAGCTTTATTTGTCCTGATGGTTCAACTCCTAGTACAATAGGTAGAAGATTATTCTGGGTTGTTTGGCCACCAAGTCCTTTGACATGGTATTATAATCCAATACTATCTCTGGTAGATGGTTCAACAACAGAGATTACTCAAGCTATTACAGTTGACAACATTACACCAGGTTTAGTAAAAAGTGTCTATGTTGGATTAGCAAAGGCATCTGATCTTGATAACTTTGATGCTAAAGCATATAAAGCAATTAATCCTCCTACTGGAGTCACTGCAGCTACATACTTTAATCCACCAACCGAAATGTTTAACTGGAGCGTGATCAATGATACTGTTCCTACAAACATGACTCTTAAATTTGAAGCACCTGAAGAATTGTGCGAGCCTACAACTTTAACCTGTAATGATGCTTGTACCACAAATACTCAATGTTCAAACATCAATCCTTATTGGACTTGCGATGCAACTAGTAATAAATGTCGTTTAGCTATAAATCCTACTTCCACAACTTGTGAAGTAGAAGTTTTAGACTGTAATGATGCTTGTAATACTGATGCTGAGTGTTCAGCTGTCAACCCTGACTGGATTTGTAATGGTGCCAATAAATGTGTATTAGCTTCCAATCCTACTTCCACAACTTGCGCTGAAGAGGTCAATAATGTTACTTGTGATGATTTAACTGGAACGTTAACAGCTGGAACCATTGCAGATCAAACAACTGAAATGAATTACAGTCTTACTTATTCAGGAGGAACTCAAGTAACAAGCGCTCAAGTAACAATTCATGGAAACTTTGATGGCCCCGGTTGGGTCGACACCTGGGCAAATCTTGGAGTAGATACAATTCTAACGGATGGAGTTTTCTCTGGAACTACCACGTATGATGACATAATTGATCTATTGGTGGCTACCGGCCATGATAGACAACAAATCATTGATGAGGGAGTAATTTATTCCGCAGATGTTTATAGTGCTGCTGGTTTTTGCCAGTCTGACAACACCTTAAGTATATCTGGAGAAGTTTGCGAATTTAATTCTAAATGTCAAGGTCTCATCGAGCTTAAAGCTACAGACACAACTGAACTTTCATGTAATGATTCATGCACTACAAATGCTCAATGTTCAGATGTTAACTCCAACTGGTACTGCGATCCAGATTCTGATAAATGCAGGCGAGAATCAAACCCTACATCAACTAATTGTGCAGTAAAAATTGTAAATGATGATAGTGATGATCCAGCTGCAATAGTTGGCTGTAATGAAACATGTGTTACCAACTCAGATTGTACAAATAACGACCACATTTGCGTCACAACAGCAGATGGAAGCAACAGATGTAGATTAGAATCTTACACCAGTTCAGTTAGTTGCGTCTTACCAACAGGTGCCACACCTCAACCAAGCTTACCACCAGCATTACCTCAGACAGGTCCTGAAGATTGGCTAAACTGGTTGAAAGCTGGGTTAATAACACTGGGAATTGGTTCTGTGCTCTTCTTCTTGCTGTAGGTATAACACTTTTAACAATGGAATATAAAAAAGCGCCTTAACCGGCGCTTTTTTATTATGTGAGTCGAGAGGGACTTACCCTCGTCAGGCTCAACTCGTAATTATAAAAGAATTTCGCTTGATCGGGCACAAGTCGTCCCATTTTTTCAACATATATTTTAAAACCTAGCTATGCTAGGTTTTAAAATATATGTGAGTCGAGAGGGACTCGAACCCCCGACCAGTAAGGTATAAGCTTACCGCTCTACCAACTGAGCTATCGACTCATTTGTGCAATTTGCTCAGAAGATTACAGACTCATTATATAACACAAAACTTCAACTTCAATCATAATTTCAGGCTGTAAGCAATATTTTGTGATGTTATAATTACCCTTCAGAAAGAAACATTAAATGAAAAATATTTTTAGCTCAACATTAAATCAAATGAAAAAAAGATGGAAACTCTCTTCAATAATCGCCGTAGTTGTCATATTAATATTAGTTTTTGTAGTTCGCTCGAATGCTACTAAAAATAATCTTCAGCTCAAATTTGAACACCCTGTCAAAAATTCTATTACCAAAACTTTAGAAATTTCCGGCCATGTCGATGCTAAGCAAAAAGCGCGCTTAAGATTTGCCGCTGGTGGAAAAGTCGTCTATTTAGGAGCTCAAGAAGGTGATATTGTCAAAAAATGGCAAACAATTGCTTCAATTGATGCTGCATCACTTGCCAAAACACTTCAAAAAGATCTGAATCTCTACATGAAAGAACGATGGGATTGGGAAACAACAACTGACAACAACAAAGGTCAGTCTCTCGATACTGTTGAACAAAGAACGGTTGATAAAGAACAATGGGACTTAAACAATACGGTCATTGATGTCGAAATTCAAGACATAGCAATAAAAAATACCACTATTTATACTCCTTTTGAAGGCATCCTAACTAGCTCTCCAACCACAGTTACAGGCGTACAACTCTTGGCTAGTGATTATTTTGAAATCGTCAACCCAAACTCACTAATATTTAGAGCCGCAGTGGATGAGTCTGATATTTCATTCATTTCTGAAGGCCAAACAGCTAATCTGGTCTTAGATTCATATCCAAACGAAATAATTTCGACTACCGTAAGCTACGTTTCCTTTGTCAGTACTGAAACATCAAGCGGAACAGCTTTTATCATTGAATTTCCTTTAAATGAAACTACTAATAGTAATCTACTCAGAATTGGTATGAATGGCGACATCAACATAGTATTGGAAACCAAAAATAATGTGCTTACTATTCCAACAATTTCTATCACTCAAAGAGAAAATAAAATATTTGTAAATGTCAAAACTGGAGAAAATCAATCTGAAGAAAAAGAAATAAAAATTGGCTTGGAAACTGATGATACCGTTGAGGTTTTAGAAGGACTTTCTGAGTCAGATGAAATTGTAGTTCCAGAACAATAACATAATGTTAAAATTATTAAATGTTTCTAAACATTACCAATTAGGTAATAATCTTATCAAAGCTTTAAATAATGTATCTTTAGAGGTTAAAACGGGTGAATTTATCTCCATCATGGGTCCATCAGGATCTGGAAAATCAACATTCTTACAAGTAGCTAGTATTTTGGCAGAACCAACAAGTGGTCAAATTTTTCTTAAAGACAAAGAAGTTAGTTTATATAACGAGATCGAACGAGCAAAACTCAGAAATAAAGAAATTGGATTCATTTTTCAATCTTTTAATTTATTAGCAAGAACATCTGCAATCGATAATGTCGCCCTACCCTTGGTATATTCTGGCGTTAAACATTCAGAGCAAATGAGAAAAGCAAAAGAAATTTTAGAAAAAGTAGGACTTGGAGACAGATTGAATAATTCGCCCGCACAACTTTCTGGTGGACAACAACAAAGAGTTGCTATTGCTCGCGCTCTTATTAACGACCCATCTATTGTTTTTGCAGATGAGCCAACAGGAAATCTTGATTCAAAATCTGGTGATGAGATTATGGATATATTGTTAAAACTTCATAAAGAAGGCAAAACTATTGTGATGGTTACTCATGAAGAAGAAATTGCCCAATGTGCCAAAAGACAGATAGTATTTAAAGATGGAAAAATTATCAAAGATTTTAAAACTAAAACGGCAAAAAAGAAAAAATAATGCTTAACACATTTAAAATTGCGATAAAAGCAATTCTAGTAAATAAATACAGGTCATTTTTAACAATGTTGGGCGTTATCATTGGAGTGGGTTCTGTTGTCATGCTCACAGCAATTGGAACTGGCCTCCAAGCCTATATTTCCGAACAATTTGATGAGTTAGGAGCAAATACAGTTCTTGTTTTTCCAGGAGACCCTTTTGGAGAAGGTGGTGGCTTTAGCAGAGAAAATCAATTAAATGCGCTAGCAAATAGCAAGCTTGAGATGAATGATGTAAAAGAAATAGAAAAAATTAGAGAATTTGTCGAGTTGGCAGTCCCTTTTACCACTCAAACAGACAATATCTCTTATAGGAATAATGATAAATCCGTAACAGTTGTTGGATCAACTCATGAATACCTAGTTGCTCAGCCAAGTACTAAAGTCGAAAAAGGCAGATTTTTTGATAAAAATGAAAATGATTCTAAGAAAAAAGTAGTGGTTATTGGCTTCAAAGTGGCAGAAGAACTGTTTGGAAGTATCGATCCAATTGGCAAAAAAGTGAAAATTGGTAACCAAACATATACTGTTATCGGCATGCAAGAAGAGGCCGGTGGTTCTTTTGGAGGACCAAGTCTAGACACATATATCTATATTCCTCTAGAAACAATGTTCAAACAATACGATACTAAAAAGATTTTAGAAATTGTTGTTAAAACTAAAAGTGCTGACAATATTCCAGAGAGCATTGCTGCTATCGAGAAACAAATGTTAAAGAAATATGAAGATGACGAATTTTCAGTCTTTGATCAATCAGAAATTTTAGACACTATTAATCAAATACTTGGAGTTTTAACAATAGCACTTGGCGGTATCTCTGGGATTTCGCTTCTAGTTGGTGGAATTGGAATTATGAATATTATGCTAGTTTCTGTCACCGAAAGAACGAGAGAAATCGGCCTTAGAAAGGCCTTGGGAGCCACTCCAAACACAATTTTAATGCAGTTCTTAATTGAAGCCGCAGTACTTTCAGTCTTAGGCGGATTAATTGGTCTAATAATAGCATTCTTAGGAACCTTGGCAATTCAACTATATTTCCCTGCCAAAATCACTCTGCAAGCAGTAATTCTAGCCTTTGGTGTTTCCACAGTTGTTGGCTTAGTTTTTGGGGCAGCACCAGCTAGAAGGGCCTCCAAACTATCTCCAATTGAAGCACTTAGGTATGAATAAGATTGAGTAACTTTCTAGTAATTGTTTCTAAATCAGCTAAATTGAGCTTGTTTGTATAAATATTTACTAGACATAGTATACTAAATCCACCATGTTTTTTAAAACTAAGCTTCTCATCTTCTTAATTATTCTTACTTCTACTGGAGCCACACTCTACTACTTCGGAGATCGAAAAAAAATAAATGAAATAACGCAACAAACTCTAGAGGAAACTCCTCTGAAAAATCTTGTTGAGAGGGCAAATAATTTTGATAAAAATAAAATTAATTTTGACCTTGACAGTATGGTTCAAGGCGTCGAACAGGAATTCTCACAGCTATCAACTCACACAGAAGAAGTAAAGAAACACGCCGACAACATTCTAGGAGCTACAAAATCGCTCGAATCGCCTTTTGATGCAACTGCAGATTCAACTCCAATCTACGAAAAAACCTTTGAATATGGAAAATATGTCTATTGCAAACAGGTTGTTGAAGATTACGAAGAATTTAATAAATAAATTTATAAAAAATAACTTAATATTTATGTAAACAAGTCTGATGAAGCGTAGATTTATAATATCTTAAAATCTGCGTAATTAAACTTGTGTCACAAATATTAAGTTATTTTTTACTAAAGATTGCTTCTACTCTGAATTTCTGCTTCAACCACATGGACATCTTTACCATACTTTAATCTAGAAAGCTCTTTGATCATCTCTGCCTGTTTTGGATTCATTCTAGCCTTGATATCGTCCATATCTTTTGCCAATGACATACTGAAAGGAGGTACTGGCTCATTGTTAACAATGGTTTTGATATAAACGTGATATTTTTCAATATTTGTTAAATCTCCCTCATTAAAAACTGGTGCATACTCATGTTGCAAAAAGTTTGCATCTGGAACACCCACTCGGAAAGAAATCATAGTACCAACGTTACCAAAAACAGCATTTTTAACATCTTCATCGATCTGACCAACAAACTGATTGGCAACTATCAGGTTCAGGCGATACTTACGAGCTTCAGATAGAATAACTGCAAAATCTTCTGTGGCATAGTTTTGGAACTCATCAACATATAAGAAAAAGTCTTTTCGATCTTCCATAGCCATGTCCTGACGACTCATGGCGGCGGTCAAAACTTTTGGCACAAGAATCAAACCTAAAAATTTTGCATCTTCCTCACCCAAAATACCTTTTGAAAGATTACAAAGAATAACTTTTTGCTCATCCATTGCCTGTCTAATATTAAATGAGCTTTCTGGTTGACCAATAATATTACGCATGGTTTTGTTTGTAACAAAACGACCAAATTTAGAAACAATATAATCAAGAACTTCAGACTTATGAAAATCCGCCGTTTGAGCAATTTGATCAGTCCAGTATCGTTTCACCACCGGATCCAAAACTAAAGGTAACATTTCATCAACATATTTAGCATCTGTCAAAATACGCACTAACTCGATAAAAGTACTACCCTTTTTATACATAATCGTAAGCATGGCATTTCTAATTGCATGTTCAAATCTTGGGCCAATAATTCCGGTTCTATGAGGATCATAAAGTTTGTACATTAATCCAATAATTGAGCCAACAACAAAATGTCTCTGTTCTTCGGAATCAGCCTCCATCATATTCAAACCCATAGGTCTACTTAAATCAGAAGGATTAAAATAAATAACATCATCAGCTCTCTCTGGAGGCATTAATTCTAAAACATCTTCAATAAACTCTCCGTGAGGATCAATGGCACAAACTCCTTTGCCCGCTTCAATGTCCTGCAGAATCATTTCCTTCAAAAATTCAGATTTTCCTGTACCAGTTTTACCAATAATGTACATATGTCTTCTGCGATCATCATCACCAATGAAAACTTCCCTCATTTCGCCCCTATAGTTTGATTTTCCCAGATATAAACCTGTCTTTGGAATGTTATGAGGAGCTGGAGCGTTTTTTGCATTCAGATATCTAATATGATGAGTTTCAACGGTCTTATTTGGTAAATGAAAAATTGTTGCGAGCTCTTCTGAATTTAGAATAAAAGTGCCAGCCCCAAATATTGGCATATACCGATAAATAAAATCAATCATGAAAAGTTGCTTCATCAAAATAATTTTTGGTCTCTTAAATGAATTATAGGCAGAAGAATATTGAGCAAAAGAACCAGCAATGTTATTAAGATGAGAATCAGCTGTATGTTCATTTTGTGCGGATACAACAATGCGAATAGAAACCTTAAAACCTGGTTTTTCTATTTTTTGCGAGATCATTTCCATTTCTTTTGGATCATTAGTATAGGTAGCATTTTTTGGATCCGACTCTCTTTTTTTCTGAGCAGAAATATATGATCTGCCCTTACTTTGCCAACGCCTTGATTCTGGCTGAAGAAGAATTTGAACAATTGCACCTTCTCCTGGACCCATTTTAGATAGAGCTGAAGTCAATAATGATAAGCCATCAGTTGGCAAGTCTTTATACAGCTTTATTGGCAAAAATGTTGATTTATCAAGTTTAATAGAGTTAAAAGCTACTTTTCCTTTTTTACTAAAAATATTGACTTCATCTGTCTCTTTTATATCTGCATTAGGATATGCTCCATGAATTTGCTTTTCTACCAAATCTCTAATTCTTTTTGGGCAATTCATATAAAAAGAAATTTCTTCTTGAAGAGCAACTAATTCAAATGAAAATAAATCCTCGGCTTGCGCCCATGAAAAAAATCCACTTTTTTTTAATGTATATAGCGATGCAAAAAGTTGTTCAGCAGCATCAATTTTTGTTTCGTTATCTTTTGGCACTCTCACAAGCAAAGTCACGAATTCAAGAGCAACTTTCTCTCGGTTTCGATGTTTAAACCATTGAAATAACATATAAACAAATACGGCAAATATTGCTATAAATAAAATAAACAACACCACAGTCATTATTATCGAAACTAATTGCGCTGTAAAATCACCTTTAAACATTTAATCTATCCTTATGCCCCAGGGCACCCTCTCTGGCTTCGCCATGGCCCAGGCCAGCTTCTCTTGCTTCGCAATTCACCTTCTTCACCTTGTAAACTGCTTTTCCAGCAAATAATTTAATAACTTTATGACTCCACTCGACTAACCACCTAAAACTAAACTTCAAACTTTTCTTTTCACCCTCTTTTTCTTCGTCTTGAGTTATTGGCAAAACAACTACTGGAGTTGAGGGATAATTAGCTTTGGCTGTTTCTACTGTCCCATCTGCAATCACAATCTCTTGAGGAGCTTGATTCTGATGATCCTCAACTCTATGAAGAAAGCTCTCAACTTCGACAGGAATTTCGGGCATTTTTTCATGCTCAACTAGCGTTACTCCACCACCTACGTCAATTGGAGCAGAATCAAGCAGAGATGAAGATTCTGCTTTCTCTTTAGCAGTTCTCGTTGGGTTAAGTGGATTTAAAGTATCTGTCGATTGGCGTATTGCTGTAGTAACAGCTTGAGGAGCAATTGAACCTATCTCATCCAAAATTTCACCAAATGTATTTAAATCTCCAGTAGTTTGAATCTGATCAGTGGAAATAAGATTTGCACTTTGAACATCGTCCGTTGCTGGATCATATAAAACTGGTTGGGTCTGGGCAGTATCTGTCATATTATCTTACTCATAATAATATCATTTATTTGATGATAACCACATCACCGACTTCAAGATTATATTTGTCAATATCACCTGAATTAAGCTCTAAAACTTTATCTGAATATTTCTTTATTGAAACTCTCTCAATATCTTGACTTGCCGTCCCTGGAATTGGCTTTTTGATGTTTTTTGAGAAGCCAACAACTTCATTGCCATTGATCCAAACAAAATCTAAATCAAATTTCATATCAAACATCCAAAAAGTTCTCAAAGTACTGTCAGGAAAAACAAACAACAATCCATCACTACCAATTTCATCTCGACCACTTAGTCCTTGTTGAGTGCTTTGAGAAGTATTGGCGATTTCAACATTAAGATTTGTCCTAATTTCTGGAAATGAAGATTTTGAGTCACTGCCATTTTTAATCAAAATTGAGATCATTTCTCCATCAGAAATTTTATCAAAAGACCCTAATGACTCAGACTTTTTTTTATAAAGATTAAGCATAAGTAAAACCAGACAGAAAATTAATAAAATACTAATATTTATAATTCTATTTGAAAACATACTTTCTTATTGTATACAGAATCGCAGATAATCCATATATTGAAAAGAAATTTAAAATTATAAAACTCGGAAATAAGTATCTATTAAAACCTACTCGAGCATAATAATAGTTTGTTATCAAGCAATAAGCCAATAAAATTAGATTAAGATAATATTTTTTATTAAAAAAAACCTTCTTGAGTGAAAACAATATTCCTAAAATAGAAAATAAGAAAGAAAAGAAAGATATTAACAAATTATTATAAATAAGCGCATAGTTTTTAAATAAAAACATAAGATACTCAAAAATATTATAAGAATTAACATATAAAAAACTGTGCTGTTGTCTTATCCTAGCAGTAATAAGTGTTCTAAAACCGTTTACAGGATTGATAAATATCTCAGGTTCAAGAAAAGTAAATGTTATTAAAAATGATAAAACTCAAATAGATAAAAAATATAGAAAACATATCCATGGAAGCTACCTGAGAAAGCCACTCTAACACTGGATTGAACACAAAAATAGCTATAGAAACAATACTTAGTAAAACTGACTTAAAAATTCTTAAAATAAAAATGCCGTGAATAAATAGAAAAAACAAAAACATATAAAAACTATATTGCCTTAGCTCAATAATAATGGACAACCAATTCTCATTAATTAAGGTTTGCAACTCACTTGGGCTTTTGCCACCAGTAGAACCCCACATTTCTCCAAATCTTCCAAACTCTTTTTGTTCCTGGTTAAACCACTTATCAGCTTTTTGATAATTAAAACCTGAATCACTCTTACTGATAAGAAATCCAAAAATGTATTTACCCATTTGAGGTTGATCAATCAAACGATAATCAATTGAAGCCCAATTTGACTTTAGATTTTTTTCTGAAAAATTAAATATTTCATAATTTCCATTTATTCTTTGTTGATAAATTTGAGAATCATAAACCCAAACATATTCATCTGTATTGAATGAAGTTTCGTCAATATATTTATAACTCGAATATAGCTTGTTAATAACTAGGCATCCGACTGCGATTATCAAAATTATTTTTAATAATTTAAAAATTTTTGACATCATTACTTTTTTTTAAGTTTATAACTATTTAATAGAAGTAAAGTTAATGAAAAAAAAGCTATAATTAATAATACCACCTGGTTAACTCCCATATTAGTCCAACTCAACATAGCTTTATCAATCCTTATAAAATCTAAAAAGAATCTAATTGCTGAATAAAAGACAGTATAAATTAAAAATAATTTTCCTGTTCCAATTTTAGGTAGTTTTTTCTTTGAATTTAAATAGTAAATTGCAATGCTAAAGCCAATGGTAGCCACCATTTCGTAAAAAAATAAAGGATGATAATATTCAATATTTTCATATCCTAACAACCTATTCTCAGGGGAAATATATACTCTAAAAATTGAACCATTAGTAGGTATTCCATACAATTCTTGATTTGCAAAGTTACCAAGCCTACCGATTGCCTGACCAATTGGTAAACCAAAAATAGCAATATCTAAAAATTCTAGAAATTGAATTTTTTTACCAACGCCATCCGACTTGAAAAAATTACTATTTTGGAAAAAACACAGCGACAGATAAACTCCCATCGCTCCTCCTAAAATTCCTCCAAAAATGCTCAGACCTCCGTTCCAGATGAAAAACACTTCTTTAAAATTATCAATGTACAAATTGTAATCTGTAGCTACGTGCCATAGGCGAGCGCCAATAATACCAAATACCAAGCTTGTAATTATTATTTTCCAAAAATATTTTTCTGAAGATCTTATTTTTTTATACTGTTTTTCTATTAAAGTAGTTGCGACAACCACAGCAATGCCAACAATAAACCCATACAAATGGAAAGGTAAAATCATAAAATGTTTATCTCCCAAGAAAAAAAGTAAGTAAAACAAAAATTAGTGTCAGCACACTAAAAATAGATACAAAATATTTAATTTCTTGAGCACTTAATTTTCTTTTGAGTTGGGATAAAAATCTTGAGTGAAAAAGATCAATACTATTTCTATAAATGATTAATTCAATTAATAAGGTAGTAAGTATTCCTAAAAATAAACCAATGCCTATCTCACTTCCGGTAGAAGTTACGATGAATATTCCCATGGGTAAAAGTGAAAACATAAACAATACTGAACGCGTAATCAGCTTTATTTCTGTTTCGTTTTTTTCAAGATAATATTTATAAAAAACTGCTTCATCTAAATCCATCAAAATTGTTCCTAAAACTGTCCCTACGGTAAAAAATATCAAATTATAGTAACTAATTTCACCCTTAAAAAAATTTGCAAGAAAAAATAATCCTAAATAAAACAAAGGAATTAATATTATTTGGGGTTTAATTTTCAGATTTGGCTCCCTGTATATTTATAGTTTACAATTTTTAAAACTGCTTCGTCAACTAAATTTTTAAATGTTGCGTCACTATCATATCGAACGGATAAATCATTAATGATATTTTTCAACTCTTCTGTTGTCACGGTTGGACCATAAATTAATACTTCATCTCCTGCTGTTATAGCTTCTCCCGAAACTTTAACCAGATCTTTTGCTTCATTTATATTATTTTTATCAAAACTGGCCGATTTCATGTCAAGAGCATCAGAAAAAATTAATATATCTGGATAAACTGCTTTTAATTCACCCACACAATCAGCACTCAAAGAACATGGAATGCCCGGATCCTGGTTAAGAACTCCAGCGTGAGAAACCATAACTCCAACATGCGGAGATTCATTTATTAGATAGGTATATAGTTTGACATCGTTGTCCAATACTTTAGCAAAATCAAAACTAGTGTGTAAATCTTTTGTAATGTTTCCAATTCCGGGAAAATGCTTTAGTACTGGCAGAATCTCATAACTATCAAATATCACGGTAAACTCAAGACTTCTTTCTGCCACCACCGGGTATGAATCAGAACAAATTCTGTCTTTTAATACCTGACTATCGCCAACATCTAAAACTGGTGCCAAAACTATATCTATACCTGTGTCTTTAAGCTCCTGAGCAGATGTTTTTAGGATTTGTTTGAATTCTTCAATGTCTTCAATGGCACAAAGTTTTTTCCATGAAGGTATTATCGTGTATCCTGCTCCATTTAATCTTTGTACTTTGCCACCTTCGTGATCGACTGCAAATTTTGGAGATAATAGACTACTTTTATATAAACTTTTAGCTTCAACAATTTTTAGTTTTGCACTTTCAGAAGAAATATTCTCTCCAAAAATAGTAATAAATCCAGTCTCTAAATTAACAGCAGATGGAGTGGCCGATTTACTACTCTCATTTTCAATACTTTCATCAATAACTAAAGGTGACGCTATCATTTGAGCAATTTTTTCTTTTGAAGATAATTGTTTAAAAATATCGGCACCTGACAAAACTACTGGCTCCTCAGAAATATTTATCTGCTGTACATCGGTTTCTTTCACATCAAAATATTTTTCGAATGGTCTTGTAAAATAATTAACACCCAGTAAAATTAAAACAATAAAAAGTATTCCAATAAAAATGCGTTGTCTAATTTTCATCTTTGAGTTGTTTAACCTTCCACATAAATAATCTTGCCTTACTTTTTGCCAAACCTGCATCCGTTACAAATGACAATGCTCTCTCCAAAATTCCTCTGTCAACGGTTTTTGCCATTCCAATATACAAACTTTTATGGCTCATGTCATTAAGTGCTACTGCCAATCTATAACCAAAGTCTTGAAATTCCTGAGTTATATATCCTCCCTTGTCTTTTAAATTATATTTTTTCAATAATGAACCGATTTCACTAAAGCCTTTTTTCTTTTTTTTCAATGGTTCATTAAATCCAAGATCCATCTGAGTTGAATCTTGTTTAATTGAAACTGATTTTTTAGACATAATCTGGTTTTTTTTCACTAATTAACATACCTACCAATATAGCAACTCCAGCGAATACAAAAATTGAGTTCCATGACGAAAAGAAAAGAAAGAATATTCCAAATAGTGACCAAAAAATAATTCTAACAAAATTTAAAATCATTTCCAAATAAGTAAAATATTCATCAGATAAATGACCTTTACCACGTTTCATAAACATTGAGTCAAAAAATAGTGAATACACGTTTGTGGCTAATCTATCAAATGTGTCTACCAGAGCTATACTCCAAACATCAAAAACCTGAGTTCTTACTAACCATAAAAATGAAATAAATCCTCCTGACATGTAAAAAGGTCTTTTATTTTTATGATGGTCGATATACTTTCCAATAAAGAATGTAAAAGTCATCGCCAAAAATAATGAAAATGTGTATAAATAGCCAACTCTATCTACCGATCCTAAAAGGAAAAAAATGTATAAAGACCATAAATATATAATAGAGTCATTAATATTTCTTCCAGAGTTAGCAATTCCTAATTGAAGAAATTTTTTATTCTTTATCCAGATCATAAAATTAGCAAAACTCACATTATTTTTACGAACTTTTGCGTCCATCATTAGTGCAAAAACACTTGATAAAAGATTTATCGCAATCCCAATTAAGAACAGATATTCAAATCCAATCAAATATACAATTACGCCACTAATGGCTGGGGAAATCATTGCAACTGATTGCAACAAAAACCGTATTAAACTCAGATCTTTACCCATGTTACTTTTATGAGCTGTTTTACTTAATAAAGAAAAATAACCTGGCCAAAAAAACTGAGAGTTTACACCATCGATAATTGCCGATACCAAGACATAAATAGGATTTGCTTTTGATAAATAAAGCGTCACAAACATCAATATTCTTAAAAATAATGATAAAACAAAACTTCTTTGATAGCCAATTTTTCCCAACATTTTTCCAGAAAATATTCCAAAAGATAAACCCACTACTCCATAAACAACATAATAAAAAGATATGGTCAGCATTCCTCTTTGAAAATCTGTAAATGGAAGGAATGACAGAAAGCTTGTTTCAGAACCAATCATAAAAAGAAAAATTGGCAGAAAAAACAGAGCCATCTTATTTACTAAATCTCTAGTTACTCTTATTCCATAAAGTAACTTCATGTTTTTACTATCATCATAAGTAATATGAGGCAAATGAAGATGGTGAGCTCTAATTCTAGGCATAAATTATTTCTACTTGACTAAGTTCATCAATCTTTTGACAACTTCCATTTTTACAAAATTAAATTTTTGAGTTTCATTTACATTAAATTTCTGTAAAACATAGACTGGAGAGGACATTGTCCTATCACCCTCTCTTGTATCAATTCCAATTCGAACGTGCCAAAAATTTTTAGTTCCCAAGTGTTGATAAATGGACATTAGGCCGTTGTGTCCTACTGGACCACTGCCAAATTTAATTTTAAAATCTCCCAAGGCTATATCTAGATCATCATGAATTACATAAAGATTTTCGTAGCTTGTCTGAGGTTTTTTGAGATAATAATCCAAAACTGCCTTGACTGAAAATCCAGAACCATTCATAAAGGTTTGCGGTTTGACGAATATATTTTGATCTAGTTTGCAAACTTCTGACTGCAGCTTTTTTTTAAGAGAAAAATTTGGACAACCCAGAGTTTCGCTCAAGTTTTGAATAATCTCAAATCCAACATTATGCCTGGAATTATTATAAATGTCTCCCGGATTACCTAGTCCTGCAACAATATTCATATTTAATCTTCTATCTTATTTAATACATTGTAACAGTCTCCCTGTTATAATACATAATATGAAAAATAGTCCATTCTTCTCAATTGTAATTCCAACATTAAATGAAGAAGAGTACCTGCCCCATCTACTAATTGATCTTAGTTTACAAACATATAAAGATTTTGAAATCATTCATATTGACGGAAAATCTGAGGACAAAACTGTTGAGTTTGCAAGCAAATTTAATGTAGTAACCAAAATTGTGAGAGTTAGAAATGTCAGCTACCAAAGAAATGTTGGTACCAAACTTGCAAAAGGAAAATGGATAATCTTTATGGATGCTGATAATAGATTAGATTCGTCATTTTTAAAAAATATCAAACTTCAAATATCCAAATATAAAACTATTGATATTTTTAACACCTTAGTAAAGATTGATGAAAATAGAATTATGGAAACAATGGCCAACTTGTGGCTTCTGTTTAATGATAAATTTGAAAAAAAAGCTGCCTATGGAGCTATGATTGGTGTAAAAACCCACCTTGCTTTAAAATTTCCTTTTGATGAAAAACAGAAATTAATGGAGGATAGCATTTTTGTACAAAACTTGATCAATAAAGGTTGCGTTTTTAAAATTTTCAAAAACCCAAGATATTTACTTTCAATTAGAAGAATTAACTCCGATGGTATTTTAAAAACAATTAAAAATAATTCTAAATCAATTAATCACTACTATATTAAAGGAAAAGATTTCAAAAATTCTAACTGTGAATATAAAATGAACGGAGGAACCAAGATTTCTAAAAAACTAGACTAATTTATAGATTAATTTTAGACTTTAAATACTTTCCCACTGATCTTCTTTCTTTTTTCTCAGTTATCAATTTTCTGTACAGCTCAAGATGTTGCTTTGCAGAATTTGCGATGGAATATTCTTTCGCTAGTTGGATCGAACTCTTAGACATTTCTTTTTGTAATTTTGCATCTAATAAAATTTTTGATATTTTATCTGAAAATTCATCGGCATTATCTCCATCTACAAGATAACCATTGTTGTGAATCATCTCTACAAGACCTCTAGAATGAGCAGCCACTATTGGAAGACCAAAATTCATTGCTTCAATAATACTCACTGGTTGAACTTCACTATGACTGGCCGTTACAAAAACCTTAGCAAGCTTAAAGATTCCTTTTCTAACTAAATCCAAATTTTTTAGTTCTCCAGAAAAAATTACCTGTTTCTTTATATTGAGGTCTGATACAAGTTTTTGAAGACGTTTTAAGTCTGGACCACCTCCAACAATTAATAGTTTTGAATCTGGAATTTTTTTTATTACAATTGCGAAACTTTTGATCAAGGTTTCGATATTTTTTTCAAGGCTAACTCTGCCAACATATAAAATTATTTTAGATTTTGAGAGTGAATATTTTTTAATAAAGTCTTTTTGCTGTTCCTTGTATAACTCCACATTTAAAAAATTGACAGCATTTCTAATAACGTTTATAGGGCCAGAAAAATCGTGACCTAGAAGATCATTTTTAACAAAACTTGAAGGGGTAACTACGACGTCTGCTCGATCATAAAATGTTTTAGCCAATGACCACAACATTTTTTGAACTGTCCCAACACCTCGATTCTTGATTCCCCAAACTCGCAAATATTCTGGCTCCATGAAATATCCATGAAAAGCGGCTACAGATTTTATGTTAACTAGTTTAGAGTAAAAAAGACCAATACTTCCGACTGTTCCAGGACCAATTATATGAACAATATCTGGAGAAAACTTTTTCAAGACACTAAAAAGCTCCCTAGAAAACATACCCAACATTAATTCTGGATAAACAACCGCAGGAATTGAAGGCAAAAAAATAATTTTAATGCCTTTTAGCTTCACTGTTTTACTTCCTTTTGCCTTTGGAGTAATTACTAGAACCTCATGTCCTTGTTTTACAAATTCTTGAGTCAAGTGAACCAAACTATTGGTGACACCATCAACGTGTGGCAAAAACATATCAGCAAAAACGGCAATTTTCATAGGCTATATTATACTAAAATTTATCTAACTCGTTAATTTGAGTTGCGTCCGTCCAGTTTTTATCATCTCTAAACTTGATTAATCTTGGAAAACGCATTGCAAAGCCCGCCGTATGACTTGGTGATTTGGTAATTTCATCGGCAGCAATCTCTACCACCAGTTCAGGGATTAACCAAACATCTGGCAACAAAATTTTTGCTACTTCATAATTATCTGGTTTTTCTTTGGTTTCCAACAAATCTATGCGCTTCTTCAAATCTTTAAACTGCTCATCAGTTAGACCCGTACCAACTTTGCCAATTGTTTTGACTTCTTGTTTCTCATTAAGAACTCCCGCCAAAAATGCTCCCACTCCAAATTGTGAGCGTTTACCCCGTCCAAAATAATAACCCATAACAACTAAATCTAAAGTATCTTTCAGTTTTCCTGAAGTACCTTCTTCCTCTTTTATTTTAACCCACTGCCAACCTTTTCTGCCACTTTTATAACTAGAATTTCGCTGCTTCATTACAGCTCCTTCCAGCCCACTCCCCAACTGTAACCCATGAAATTCTTTTAGAATCTTCGGGTCGCTAATCACCGAAGCTTTTGTATACCTAATGGTGTCATTATCTTTGAATAGATCTCTTAGTAGCTCTTTTCTTGATTGCAACTTTTCATCTAAAAGAGAGCTATTGTTTAAAAATAAACAATCAAAAACATAAAATCTTATGGGTACTTTTTTTGACTGTTCTACCACTAAGTGCTTTCGTTTTCTGGTAATTGTTTCTTGAAAAGACAATAGTTTTCCTGTCTCATTGTCATAGCCAATTGCTTCAGCATCCAAAATACAATTAGCACAATTTAAGGTTTTTGCCACAGTTTCGAGTTCCGGAAACATATGCGTAACATCTTCTAAATTTCTTGTAAACGCTCTTATGTTTATAATGTTTCCAGCAGTATCTTTGTCACCGCCCATACCTAAAATATTAAAACCATTTTTTGAATAATGAATTTGAATTCGCAGTCCATCATATTTTGGTTCAGCAAAAACTTCACCCATTTTTGCAATTATTTCTTCGGATGAATTTAATCTTTGACACAAAGCTGGAATAACTGGAGTTCCAACTACAACTAAATAATTGCTGTTTAACTTAGATGCTAATTTTGAAGGAAAATCACTTTTTGAAACTTTTTTTAGATTTCGCGAAATTTTAATATATGTTTTTGCTAATTCACCTACATCTGCTCTTTTTTGATATGCATTTTCAAGTAAGTTTCTGTGATCTTTGCTTCCAAGAACCGACCAAGATAGCGCGTCAAGCATTGTCATCGCCGAGAATCCAAGCCTAAGCTTTCCAATTACTATTCTTGCAACAAATTTTGAAGAAATAGGATCTAAATTCATCAACAATTCTGATAGTTTATTTACTTTTCTATTTTGAGAACCCGATCCATTGTCTAAAGCAATTTTTTTAAGTTTTTCGTAAACATCTAAAACTGACAGATCATTTCTTAGGTTTGCGCCACTTTTCTCAGCTATCGATCTAAATTTTGTCACAATTTCTTTTGTAGCATTGCCAACATCACCACTTTTTTTATAGTCTTTAGTAATTTTTATTATTTCTGAATCTAAAGATAATTCTTTAAAATCTGGATCAACCTCTTCAAAAAGACTTGACTCAAAATCATTTAAATTATTATTTTTGTCGAATGCACCAGCAATAGCACTCTTTGATTCTAATCTTGCCAATGCCCTAATAACCATCTTGACAGAAAGTTGAAATTCTAATGATAAATATAACGGAACCAGGCTACCTTGCATCAAATAACTTGCTTGAGTTACTTCTTCATCTTCTAATACATTAAACAAATCTGCCAACTGATACATCATTTCTAGACGAGATGGTGTGCTTTCCAATTTTTCGAGGTAATTTGAGAATTTACTAAATAACATAAGTCAGTTTAACACAACATACTTGTTGCGAAATATAATTAGAAATCAATCTACCAACTTGTAACTTACACCCTTGGTAACGCCGTGTTTTTCAATAACTTTTTTATCAATTAAATCTTTAAGATCTCTTAAGATCGTATCAACTGAGACGTTTGGTAGAACCATTTTCATGTCGTCTGACGTAACATCATCCTGATTTTGAAAAAGCTCCAATAAAATTATTTGTCTTTCTGATAGGGCAACTTGCTTACCAAGTTGTTTCTTTAATTTTAAATCTTTTGACAGTCTCATCACCTGATTTCTAATTTTATCTATTTCGATTGCGAGTCCGTAGCAAAAATATTCTAGCCAATAGCTTAAGTCATTATTTTTGCTTTGTTGAACTGACAATAAAGCCTGGTAGTAGGCTTCAACATCGCTATCAAAATATTGTTCAATAGAAAAGAATTTTTTAAAATCATAATCTAGTGAGTACATTATCAGCGATGCCATCGCTCTAGCTGTTCGGCCATTGCCCTCAATAAAAGGATGAATATAAACCAACTGATAATGAACAATTGCTGCCCTAAAAATTGGGTGAATTTGTTGAGCTTCATCGCTATTAACCCAAGTGAAAAAGTCTTCAATTAAATAAGGTATTTCCATTGAAACCGGTGGACGGTAAATAATATTTTCATTTAACGCACTTTTAATAATCACTTGTTTATCTCTGTAAACCCCAGCATATTTATCGTCAACCAAATTAGCTACAGTCAATTTGTGAATTGTTTTAAGGGTACTTTCGGTAAAAATAGTCTTTAAATTTCCACTTCGTTGTTTATCAATCCATGAAATAACATTTCGATAATTTAAAACCTCTTGGATATCTCTAGCTCTGGCCATAATGCCAGTTTTTTCAGCTATTTCGGATGTATCGACAATGTTTTCCATTCTAACAACTTGCTGAGCCTGTTCCTTTGTTAGATCGTTTCCCTCAATTTTAGTGCCATAATGAACAGTTCTAGTAAATGCCTCATCTCTAAATTTTGCCTCCCATGCAGGAACCAAAGGAGAATGATCAATAAGAGTCTTTGAAGACTCAATTCTTGAAATATAAGTAAGAAGATTGCTTGTAATTTTGAACTCTGGCTGGTACATCTAAGGACAGAGTATAACTTATTATTGCAAATTTTGCAGAGATAAAATCTAACCCAATGCTTTATCAACCATATAATTCACTATGGGTACCAATTAAACCAAAAATAATTACCACTTCACCTTTTTTTAAATAAAGTGCTCTTAAATCACCACTTATATTCATACTCCAATATCCCTTAAAGAAACCTTTTAATGGATGAATTCGCAGTTTGTGATTAGTTGGTTCAATTAAAAAAAGTCTAAGACGATCGTCAAACTGCTGTTGAAATTTTTGAGGTAATTTTTTGTATTGTTTTTTAAACTTTAGAGCATACTGAATAGTCATAAATAAACATTATTTTTTAAGATCTACCAAAAAATCATCGGCATTATTAAACTGGTCACTAACTTTGCCAGATTTTAATTCAGCTTCTACTTCAGATATAAAATCCTCCAGGTTGGGAGTCATCTTTTCGGGAGCATATAACTCAATACGTCCAGTAACTATAACTTGACGCAGATATGCATTAATCATAGTACTCAAAGAAATTCCAATACTCTGAGCAATTTGCTGTGCCGCATTCTTCACATCTTTATCAGTTCTTACGCTAATTACTGTATTCATACTACATAGTATATACTTTGTAGTATGAATGTCAATAAGGATCATTAAAGGTTTATTTCACAGCTTTCCAAAAAACTTTGGGAATTATCTCAACTAAATCTGAAGTATTAAAATATGGACCTACGGATTTGTATAATTCATCACCCGCTTTTTTGTTGATATAGCTACCAACAACCGCCGCCGTTACTTGATCATGAGTGCAATAAAGAGCCGCAACTAAACCGGCTAAGGAATCGCCACTACCACCTTTAGTCATGCCTGCGTTACCACCCTCAACTTCTATTATTTGTCTTTTCTCCGATGTTTCTACGTCTGCTAATAACTGTTTTCCATCAACACTTGTAAAAGTAATTTTATCAATTTTACCTTTTAGCAAAATAGTGGCCTCAAGTTTACTAATATCTAGACCAACACTCTTAAATGAGTCTTCAAGTTTAATCATCTCATGCTTGTGAGGCGTAATAATATGATTTTTATTTAATAACTTAGGTTCAATCACCTGAAGCGCGCCTGCATCTATGACCCATTTTTTGTCTGGAAATTCACTTATTAATTTGTCAACAAAGTCTTTTGTTTTTTTATCTCTAACCAATCCTGGTCCAATTAAAATGCAATCTGCTTCATCAATGTAGCTCTCAACTTCGCCACGCGGAACAACAATTCCATTCCAAAAATCACCTTTAACCTCTTTTATCAGATCATTATTATCTGGAACTGAAGAATAAAAAACCATATCAACAAACTTTGAAGCAACGTCTAGGCTCCATTTACTAGCAGCATGAAAAAGCTCAGAACCGCCAATTAGCAACAGCTTCCCATTCTGGCCTTTGTGAGAGTCATCGGAAGGAAGTTTAATATTCTTCAAGTAATTTTTAACTTCTGTGTTCATATATTTTCTATAATATTTTTATGTTATTGTAGCTAAATTTAATAAAATGTGTACATAAGTGAGCAATCAGCGAGTTGTCGCTTTAGCTGTCAATATAGAGCGTATGCTCACGTTGTATATATTTTATTCAACGAAGCTACAACCTAACTACAATACTATCTTCAGAATGTTTCTGTATTTCAGTAATTAGACTTTCGTCTGTCGTTGTTACCACTGACTGATAATTCTTTAAAACACTTAGCGCCAACACCTTGCTCTCATCATCTAGTTCTGACAAAATATCATCCAGTAATAATAGCGTTTTTTTATTTCCAGCAATAGTCGCTAAATATTCTATCTCACAAAATTTTAACCACAATACTCCAAGTCTCTGTTGACCTCTTGAACCGAATGTATCAAGACGCAGTCTTCTACCTTTTTGAGTCAAAAATACGATAATATCATCTTTGTGGGGACCGACTAGCGTATGGCCAGCGGCAATCTCCCGATCAAGATATTGATTAATTTTTTTGTCGGAAATTATCGACGGATCATACTCTATTTCAAAATTAACTGGAAACTCAACTCCTGTGAAACTAGCTACAAAATCTTTTCTATATTTTTGTAAAATTTCTCCATACCTAGACAAATTAATGTTCCAATATTGTAAACTCGTTTTTGGTTGTTCTCTCTCGCGCACCTGTAACAATAATTTATTTCTTCTTCTTAGTGTTTGTTCATAACTTTTAAATGTAACTTCGTATTCAGGATGAATCATAGAAAGCAATGTGTCGAGAAAAATTCGTCTCCTTGACGGAGAACCCTCAATCAATCTCATGTCTTCAGGTCGAAAAACAACAGTATAAAATTTCCTAATCGCATCTTTCTTTCTACGCTTAACACCATTTACTGAAAAAAGTCGGTACTGAGTTTTTTTACCGTTTACCTCACTTCTGGTAATGATTATTTCAATTTCATCTTTTTCAGCTAAACTTCCTTCTGATTCATAATTAATAATTCCCTTAACTCTTGCTAAATCGGCCTCAAAATTTATCATTTCCTCAACCCTGCCAGCTCTGAAACTATTCCCAGTCGAAAGTAGTGAAAGCGCTTCAATAATACTTGTTTTACCAATAGCATTATCGCCAACAATAATTGTTGTTTTACTTGTAAATTTTAATGTAAAACTTATGTGTGAACGAAGATTTTGAAGCGCGAGACCTGTAATGACCATAGTTGAGTTACTATAACATCTTGATCTAATAAAAACACTACAGTTGGTGTAAAAATTTGGCTGTATAAGCTACTAAAACTACTGCTTTACAAAAAGCTATGCTGGTAATAAAATATTACTAGTATGAAAATAGGAAAACTAACACACACCAACACCAAAGGACAGCTAGTAATTCCGCAAGAGTATAGAGAACTACTTGGCATAAATAGTGAAGTTACTTTAAATATTATTTTACAAAAAACAGGACTTTTTATTCAACCAATAAAAAAAGTAATTCCAGAAATAACGGGAGAAAACATGTACACAAAAACCCTAGAAAAAACTGCTGGAGCCTGGAGAGAAGACCTTCAAAATTCTAACGATATTGATTCAAAAACAAAAAAGAGAAATCTTGAGCTCGAAGCTTCTAAAGCAAGAAAAAAACAATGGTAATTTTAGATACAAATATTATTATTGATCACTTGAGACAAAAACCGGGTACAAAATCTTATTTAGCAAAAATAAATGATGCTGAAGGAAAAGACGACTTGGCTATCTCTATCATTACGATTCAAGAACTATTCGAGGGTAAAAGCACTTTAGATCAGCAAAAAACTACAGAACTTCTGGCAATTCTTTCTCCACTTAAAATCTTTGAATATAATTTAGAAGTTGCACAAAAGGCAGGAGAGATTGCCAGAGATTTAAAAAATCCAATCGAATTTGCAGATTCTGCAATTGCTGCAACTTGTATTTTTAATAATTGCCAGCTTTTAACTCTAAATAAAAAACATTTTCAGAATATTCTAGATTTAGAATTTTATAGTCAGACGTAATTTCATCTCACACCCCTATTTTTTTTCAATATTAAAGAGACCACTTTTTAGTGAAACTGCCCCTGGAGCTCTAATATTGAAAACTTTATAGAAATCATTACCATTTATTGTCACAGAATTACCGTCTGCTTGAAATATAACGCTTGCGGTTACTCCATTATTGCCATAAGTTACTGAAACTCCAGTCACACTCGAATAACCTTTTCCTAAACTAGCAGCTTTATTCCTTAATTCATCAATTGAATAAGGATTGCCTCCCCAACAAGAACCAATTGCTCCAACACGATCATCACTTTGACCATGCTCTACCAATACTACCCAAGCATTAATAATATCTGCCATTTCTCCGCTTGTCAGCCAAGGGTGACTACTTCCACAGCTATCACCACTGCGTTTTTTATACCAAGCTTTGTAAAACCAAGGACTACCAGCAATTTTTTCATAAGCCTGACTAGTCCAACCACTTTGGCCATTTTTAGTGTCCCAAAATGCTGGAGTACTATATCCAGAATTATAACTAGATGAATATGATTCTTGATATCCTCCAGAACTAGCAGCATATTGAGCCCAAAGAGGACTTCCGTTTGCCATCATTACCCAACCAGAAGTTTCATTTACTGCTTGTTCCCAATTCCCTCCCTTGTTAACTGGTTTATAGACTTGGCAACTCTCGGTCATACAAATACAACCTCTATTTTTTACAGTGGCCAAAGCATAACTTTTTGCAGCAACAGCTTGTGCTTTTAGTGCCTCCATGCCCCCATCGTCCCCCCATGAACTAGGAACCTCATATATTCTATTTGCATAAGTCTCTAAATCAACCGATCCTTGATCGCAAATTAAACTACCATTAACATATCTTCCCAACGTAATAGTTTCATTTGGATAATCTTTTTTTATCTCTATTCCGCTTCCATAATAAGCTTTCAAAATATCTTCTGCTGTTTGACCATCTTTTGACCGACCATATGCTCCATATTGACTCAAACCTTTAAAATGTGGAGCTCCAAAACTAAAAGCAGCAAAAGCTGGCGAAAACCCTGGATTATAATCTGGTCTACTAGCTGGATCATCTGCTGGTGGAACATCTCCAACAGTAGTTTGAAAAGTTCCAGATTTTTCGTTTAAAATCTCTTGTTGACGAGCAGACAGTGCGGCGATTTGGCCACCAAGCGCCTGTTGATAATCCTTAGCCTTGTTAATTTCAACTTTAAAAAAAGCTGCCTGTTCGTCTAATTGTTTTTCAAGTGCAGCTAAAGTAATTTGATCCAACTCAAGTTTTTTCTTGTCTTTCTGAAGCTCTCTGATATCCTCACCTATCGCTCGAATAAATTGATTATCTTGATTTTTAACCGAATCTCGATAAGCAAGATCTTTGGTTAAATCAGCAGCATTATTACTAGCTAAAATTGAAATTATTGGAGAAAAAGTTCTAATTCTTTTATATTGTTGAGCAATTCTTTTAGAAAAAATTTGATACTGAAGGGCCAAATCAACTTCACGATCGCCAATTTTTATAGCGAGTGCTTTTGCTTCATTTTTTGCTACTTCAATTGAATATCTTGCATTTTGGATTCTTTTTTCTAAAGAACCAACTTCAGACTCCAAAGGCTTAGTAGCATCTTCGGAAAGTTGCTTAAGATGTTCGAGTTCATCAATTTGTTTTTGAAGATCATCAACTTCTTCGGCATAAACCTGAAAAAGTGATATTTTTGATAATATATTAAATATTTCTGTTCTATTACTCAAAACCGCAATAAAAACTAGGAATACGAAAATTTGAGTAACTAATTTTAATTTTTTCATAAATAACTGACATAAATCATTTTGATCAATAGACTTGTTTCGAGATAAAATTATTGTCAATTTTGCATATATTTGAGAAAGTGCTGTAACCTTTTATCTAGAAACAAGTCTAATTGTAACTGACTCTCGAAGAGTTTTATAGTGGGTTAAGTTATTTTATAAATAAGCGCTGGCAACTCGGCTCAGGTTACAGTACAATAAAGCTTACATTTTGTACAAAAAAAATAAATACCTAATCATGAAAAAAATACTTGAGATTTTGGTCGTTTTTGCTCTTGGATTTTTTGCATCTGCACAAACAGGGAAGATTTATGCCGGTGATTGTTCAGGTTTTAATTTTGTGGGTGACGCTGGAGGTCCCTTTAGTGCAGGAGTTGCCTCTAATAAAATAGCTTTTAAACTTACTAATGTTAGCGATGACAATTATAAATTTCATTTTAGATCAGTATTGGACAATGGAGCAATTGTGATTAAAGTGATATCTAAATCCGGAATTGGTGGTGAACTCAATTTTTCAACTAACGACCCAGATCTTTTTCAAGTAGGAACCTGGAGTATTCAAGTCGTCAAACCTGGTACCATTTTCTTATGTGATTTAGATACCTATTTAGTAACTGGACCCTATTGCGGTCCAGTTTTTGCAAGTCAAACTGGTAGAGATGACTCTACCGCTGGTGGAGTTTGTTATTATAGTCCAGACGGTGGATGTATTGATTCCACTCATGACGTTCTAATTACCTCTACAGTCTACAGTTCAGATGGTAGCCCATATCCAGATAATATTATACAAAACTTAATACCAGGAGGAAGCAAGAATGGATCGTCACCAGATGGAATTCTTGAATCAAATTTTGGAGCTCTAGACGCGAAAAATTACAGTGTCAAAATACAGACTGGACTTATCACCGGTGTACTTTGTACCTATGATTTTGAAGTTATGGGAAGCTGCGAAGGTGTAGAAGATCAATGTATGGAAGAGCCAGAACCGATATCTGAAGGTCCAGACGTATTTTCACTTTGTGACCAGATTCCTAAAGAAAATGTCGAACAAAGAACCGCCTGTATGGATTGCACCGAAGGAACTGAAGAAGAAGAAGAAGACGCCGGAGTCTGGACAGCTATTGGGTGTATCAAAAGAGATCCTCAGATTATCATTAAAAAATTAATTACTGTAAGTCTTCAAGTTGGCGGAGGCTTTACACTCATAACTTTTTTAGTAGCTGGGTTTATATTTAGCACATCCCAAGGAAGCCCAGAAAGAGTGAAAAGTGCCAAAGAAATGATGACTGCCTCTGTTATGGGTTTAATATTTGTTATATTTTCAGTTTCGGTACTTCAATTTATTGGATGGTCAGTATTGAAAATTCCAGGATTTGGAAGCTAAATAAAATGAAAAAAAACGTTTACAAAATTATCTCCATTTTTATCATTCTGCTTTTTGCGTTTTTTGTAACATCAAAAATAAATGCTCAAGAAGTAATAGAAGTAACTGCAGAAACGTTTGATGATCTAAATCCTCTTGTAATTGCTGGATCTCCTTTAGCCGGAGAATCCCCTGGTGGTCTTGTATCTAGGACGTTAAATTTTCTATTTCCACTTACTGGATTAATTCTATTTCTATTAATCAGTTGGGGCGGATTTGAAATACTTATTAGCTCTGCCGATCAAAAAGGTATGGAAGCAGGTAAAAATAGGGTAACTGCGGCTATCATTGGCTTTCTTCTTCTTTTCTCAACCTACTGGATGGCACAGATTGTTGAAATAATTTTTAGAATTAAAATACTCTAAAATTTGAGTTAAATAAAACAATTTGTTTCTTTTTTTTCTTAATAGGAAAATTAAATCTACCCACCAAACCTTCTGTTCCTTAAATAAAATTCTTCTAAAACTTCATCTAGTTTTTTTGCTGTGAAATCTGGAAAATTAAACTTTGGAAAAATGATTTCTGCATATTGATGTTGCCAAGACATAAATCCTGAAAGCCTAGTGTTATCCTCACCGGTTCTAACAATTACTTCTGGATCTGGCATATAACTAGTATCCAAATTTTCTGAAATTAATTTTTCATCAATTTGTTCTGGCTTTAATTTTCCATCAGCAACTTTTTTAGCGATCTTTTGCATAGTTCGCTTGATTTCGTCTCGACCACCATAATTCATTGCCAAGGTAACTGTGAATTGTTTTCCAGTATTTTTTAAAACATTTTTTTTGGTTTTTTCAACACCTTTTTTAATTCTCTCCTGAATATCTTTCTCAAAACCATTAATGTCTCCAATCATTTTAACTCTTATTCCTTTTTTGCTCCATTCATCCAATCTTTCATCAAAAACTTTTCTGAATAAATTCATTAAAAAATCAACTTCGATCTTTTCTCTTTTCCAATTTTCGGTGCTAAATATCCAAAACGTTAAATATTCCAAGCCTATTTCAATACTGCGATCTATTAAAGTTTCAAAAACTTCATTAACCGCTTTTTCGTGACCCATGAAAACTTTGAGACCTCTTTTTCTAGCCCAAGTTCTGTTGCCATCACAAATGATAGCGACATGTTTTGGTGGAATATTTTTTTTCATTTTTAACATTTAATTAATTTATATTCGACTGTATTGAGTATATTAAAACAAGTGATCTTCTAAATATTCTGGTTTACCTCCAACTTTTGCAGTCAGTGTTTTTTTAACTAAGTCTAAACTATCCAATCTGTTTTGAACTTTTTCTTCAAACTCTGGCAATGTTAAAACATGAACATTAAAGCCAGTGTTGATTGTAAAATAGCACTCAATTCCTTCGGCTCTCATCTTTTGAACTTCATGAATAATTTGCAAAGTTCCTGGATACCACAAAACCATAGGTGGTTGGCTTGTTAATAAAATACTATGAAATTCTAGACACTCTGCTTCAATTAAAGATCCAAGCGAAGAAAAATCCTTCTTTTCTATAAATTTTTTTGTATCTTCAATTTTTTGTTTGATATTTTTTTGTCTAGCTTCGAAAAATATGCTTGATCCCGCTAATGTATGGCCTTCTGTTGATGAAATTTTTTTCTTTCCAAAATCAACAACAGCCACAATGTCTCTAATATCCCAATATTTTTGATCAAAGATTGTTTTTGAATACGAGGTTTCGGAAGTTTCTCCGTCAAGCCATTCTACAAATCCGCCTAAAGCACACCTGCAAGCGGTTCCAGACGCCTGTCGACTTAAAATACTTAATTCTTTTTCATTTAAATCTAAACCAATAGCTTTGGTGGCGGCAAAAGTTAAAGCAGCCATTCCAGATCCAGAACTAGAAAGACCTGTACTTCTTGGAAATGAGTTTTCTGATACTACTTTGGCAAATTGATTGGAGTTGGATATGTTTTGTTCTTTTGCTAAAGCTCTAATTTTATCTAAATGTTTAATCACTCTTTTTAATTCAATTGAAGTAGAATCTATAATTTCTCCTTCTATGCTTAACTCATCTGCTGATAATTCTGGAATAAACTCAACTGTTGTAATCGTGTCTAGACCTTCTAACTTGATAGAAATACTCCCATTTTCAGGAAGTCTTAGAATTTCATCTTTTTTGCCCCAATACTTTACTAAAGATATATCGCTTGATGCCTTGACGGTTGATTTGTTTAATTCCATAAAAATCCTCAACTTATTATACTAAAAACAGAGTGTGATATTTTAATTATTTTTCAACCCGCACACCCTCAACATTTGTTTGTACTTTTATTACTTGACCTCCAGAACGAGTTATTGCTTCCTCAACATCTACAACTTTATTAGTTGGAGTTAACGCAATCATACAATCTCCAATTCCAGCTCCTGACAACTTAGCTCCCCACGCTCCAGCGTCGCGCGCAGCATAAATCATTGCAGACAATTTTGCACTTCCGACACCCAATGCTTCCAGCATTCCTTGGTCAAAATTCATTAGCTCTCCAACAACCGGTAAAGTTTTTGCCATAAACGCAACCTTAGTGGCTTCAACCATTTTACCAATGTGCATATAGATTGAGTCTATCAAATCTGGGTGGCGAGATGCTTTTTCTGCAACTGCCTGTATCAGAGTTACTGTATCTGCTTTTATGCCTGTGTAACCAACAACTAAAGGCAACTCCTTAATTTCTATTGGCTCTATCACTTTTCCCCCAGTAACAAAATATAATGTACCCCCATAAATAGCAGCCGCAACATCAAATCCTGAACCTTTTCCCTGAATATCAAGAACTGTTTGATATGCTAAATTAAAAATATCTTTATTTGATAGTTTAATATCAAATATAACAGCTAAACCCTTAATCACGCATACTGTTGATGCAGAAGAAGATCCAAATCCAAACTGTGATGAAAATTCTGATTTAGTCTTTATTCGAATGCCTGAATTTATCTTATATTTTTCATTAAAATTTTTAACCGCCATCTCCACAAATTTTGCACCTTTTGAGATATCTCCCAAACCTAGGTCTGTTAATGATTTACTATAACCAGTTACTCCAACATCTTCAGCCTCAAGTTCAAGTCTTTTTTCAGATATTATCTCTAGCGTAACACTAAGTCTTTGTCCTACTGCTGTCACTATGCACGGACGATTGTAAACTACGGCATGTTCTCCAAGAAGCATAAGCTTTCCTGGTGCTGAAACAGTTACTTGTTTTTTCATAGATTATCTCCTAAATAATAATTTTTTATTAATTTGTTTTTTCTTAACTAAGTTTTATTGCTTTGAGTACAACTAACGGGTAATCAATTTTTAAACCATCTGAATCTTGACGTATATTAAACACTTCTTTTATGTGATCTGGCGCATCTACTATCTTTTGATTTAATTTACCTAATTGTTCCTCTGTTACCTGTTTGCTTTTCTTCCATGCACTTGTATTAACATAGCTTACTGATCTACCAAAAACCTCTGTCTTAAAACCAGCCTTTTCTAATAACTCAATCCATTCTGATTCTGATGGAATATTACATTTTCCTTCAGTTTGTGGATTTCTGCCACTAAGTTCTTGTTTTAAAGCATGTTGAGCATTTAGCCACTCACCCGTACCTTCTGGAGATATCATGTCTGCTACAATCAGACATCCGTTAGGTTTTAAAATTCTGAATAATCCTTCAATAACTTCTGGTTGAACATCAGCGGTTAAATCCTTAATACCAAAACGCACAACAACAACATCAAATGATTCATAAACAATAGGCAATGACTGAACCTCAGCAAGTATACGTAAATTTGACACTTCTGGTGATATTTTCGAAAGCTGAGAGCCTGCAAAATCTAAACAATAATAATTAGCAGGAGATTTGTTTACCAATTCACCTGTCAACTTCCCTGGACCAGACATAAGATCTAATACCTTTGGGTCTTCTGATGTTTCATTTAATCCTGTAGCAAGGTAAATTATTTCTACAAATGATTTATCGCGATATATTGTAGGAGCTGCATCAAAAGTACGTTTATTATATGCTTCTTTCAGATTAAAATTTTCTTTTCTCATAATAATATTTGTAAGTATAAAAAATCTATTTTATTTCAATTTTGTAACTTTCTATAGTATTTTGACTTAAAAATTCTTTCAATCCATCTTTATTTGGATGATATGCCAAAATCCAACCAGAACCTTTTTTGACTCCACCCGCACCTGTAATTTTTGCAAATCCTCCCTGATTTTCAATTTCTTTAATCATATTTTTTGCTTTCAAACTAACCACACCAAGTTTTTCTAATAATCTTTCGTTTTGAGTAAGTAAACATGGATCAAAATTTTTATCTTTAATACTCTCAATCATATTGAAAGTAACTCGGCCGATATCTTTAATTATTTTTGAATTATTTTTGTTTGATTCTACCTTTGTTTTTACAAGGCTTACCATTTCACCCGTACTTTCTTCAGGTTTTCCAGAATTAACTAAAATAAAGTCCATTTTAGAAAAACTTTTTAGCATCTTTCTTTTTCCTTTTCTAAATATTTGAACTCCCCCAAATACAACTGCAGAAGGATCAGTCCCACTTGAATTACCATGAATAAATTTTTCAGCCTGCCAAACTAAATTAAAAATTTCTTCTTCTGGTAAAATTAAATTGAAATGATTGAGCAAACATAAAAAAACCACATGTGCATATGCAGCTGAAGATCCCAGCCCAGATTTTCTAGGTAAATTCGAAGTTACTTTTATTTCCAAGTTATCTGTATTTAGATTTTTGCTTGAAAATTTTTCTTTAAAAATTTTAAAAATATGATTCAAATATCCTGCCTTTGAATTTTTATTAACTTCTTTCGTTCTCTCTTCCACACTAGCCTTAATACCTAAGTTAATTGCAGATATTAAAGCAGGTTCTCCATAAACAACACTATGTTCTCCACTCAAAATAACTTTTCCAGATGAAAAAAAGATTTTGCTTTTTGAATTATTAATCATATTTGTCAGTTATTTTTTTAATACCAACTTAATTCCATAATTTATCAGAGAAGAATTATTTGAATCACTCACTTTTCTAAAAACAAACTCTACCTTGTCACCTTTTTTAAGCTCAATACCTTTTTCACCCATAAATTCATATCTTTCACCGTCCATTTCGACAATTGCGAAACAATAAGGAAGAAAAGACTGCAACTCTGGAGATGTTACTTCTACTCTAGTCACAAAAACTACCTCTCCTAATTTTCCAACAAAATTATTCCAATTTTTATTTTTACGCCAATAGTTAGCAGGATTAAGTAGCATATTATTTCTCCAAGATATGAACTACTACTGTTGCTCCGCTTCCACCAACATTATGCGCAAGTGCATATTTAAAATTCATTATTTTTTTTGATCGGTCTGTTTTAACTTTAATTCCATTCTCAAGTAACTCTGCTAAATATGCCACTTGTTTAACTCCAGTAGCACCGACAGGATGTCCGCACGCTTTTAATCCTCCAGAAGGATTAATTAAAACTTTTCCACCAAAGGTGGTTTGCCCATCAAGCGTTGCCTGACCGCCAGTGCCTTTTTTGAAAAATCCTAAATCCTCAATCGCTAAAATTTCTGCGATCGTAAAACAATCGTGAACTTCGGCGACCTCAATATCTTTTGAGGTTAGACCCGCTTGTTTAAAGGCATCTTTTGCTGCCTTAATTGTGGCATTAAGACTAGTTAAACTTTTTCTATTAGCCAAACTTAAAAAATCTTGAGCATGACCCATGCCAATAATTTTTGGCTTATTTTTATAGTTGACTGTTTTACCATCCAATAATTTTCCCGAATCTTTTGTACTTAAAATCACCGCACTTGATCCATCTGAAACCGGTGAGCAATCGAGTAATCGTAAAGGATCTGCTACCATCGAACTCTGACTTACTTGCTCCAAAGTAAATAATTTATTAAAATGGGCTTTAGAATTGGTTAATGCATGGGCATGATTTTTAACTGAGACTGCTGATAATTGTTCACGTGTAGTTCCATATTTATGCATATGAGCTTTAGCTAATAATGCATACAAAGCTGGAAAAGTGCTCCCATACTCAAAATTATAGTCAGAAGCCGATGATAAAACCTTAGTTGCTTCATTAGAATTAAAATCAGTCATTTTTTCTACACCTAGAACCATTACTGTTTTATATCTGCCAGAATTTAATGCATCTTGGGCTGTAATCATCGCCAAACTGCCAGAAGCGCAGGCTCCCTCTACTCTAATAGATGGAGGAAAATGTTCAAATAATTCACTCACAACTGCATTTAAATGCAACTGATTATTAAATATTCCTGAAGCCATGTTGGCAATATAAACTGCCTCAATTTCTTTTGGATCAAAATCGCCATCCTTTGAAACATTCTTAAGAACTCCAAAAACTGCCTCTTTTATTAAATCATTAAGTGACTTATCCCAAAGCTCACCAAAATGATCGGAGATAAATGAGCCAACTATCTTTACCGATTTTATTTCTCTAACCGCGTTTTTATCAGTTTGTTTTTTCATAATTTTATGTCCCAACTACCTTTATGTCCTAGCTATTCTGTGTTTTTAATATAGGTGTGATAACTCACTTCTTTCATACTTTCAATTTGGTTTCTCAAAAATCTTTTCCAAGTTTTTCTTTTCTTTTCCAAAAGGCTGGTTGTCTCAAATGCAAATGCGTCACTGCCTGACCCAGAACCATACGAAACCATCAGAATTTTCTGTCCTTTTGTAGCAATATCTAAAACTGAAGATAAGGCAATTAAACTAGCTGCAGAATAAACGTTACCAATTTTATCAACCACCAAACTTGGTTTGAGTTGTTCGGGGGTAAAACCTAAGCTTTTAGCAATCATTTTTGGGAATTTGGCATTGGGTGTATGAAAAACACAGTAATCAAAATCTTTAGGCTTCATCTTTAAATCGGCCATAATTTTTTTGGCAGCCAAAGCAATGTGATAAAAATATGCAGGCTCACCACTAAATCTTCCAGCATGCTCTGGATACTTCATCCTTGGTCTTCTCCAAAAATCTGGGGTGTCTGTGGCAACTGAAGCTGTGCCCAATAGTTTTGCAATAATATTTTGTGTCCCTACTAAAAACGCTGCTGATCCTGCTCCAGCCGTATATTCTAATACATCTCCTGGACGTGATTGAGCTGTATCTGATCCAATGGCTAAACCATTTTTTGAGATTCCTGAACCAATATAAGCAAAACAGATTTGCAAAGCTTGAGTTCCAGCCTTACAAGCAAACTGTAAATCTGCCATTGATAAATTATCAGAAAGTCCAAGAGCTTGTTTTACCATTGTTCCAGTTGGCTTAACTGCATACGGATGACTTTCACTACCAATGAACAAACAACTAATGTCATTTTTGTTATTACTCTTTGAATCACTAAAAAATCTTTTAATAGCCTGCGAGCCAGATTGAACAGATATTGTTGTCGTATCTTCGTCAATCGATGGAACACTTTTTTGAAAAACTCCTAATGACTTATATATATCGGATCCAAATTTTTCCTGAGCTGCTTCAATATTTTTCCCTGTAACAAAATTACCGGGAATGTATGATCCATAGGAAACTATTCCTAAATCGCTTGTATTATTCATGTTATAAATTTGTGGTTCGACCACGTAGATTAAAGTTGCATCTAGCTAACTTTTGATGAGCGCTCGCTAATGAATTATTGGTGAGAGCGCATAAACCAGAAATTTCGCCTGCTAAAGCTGCAACACCTGCACAAAGAGCTAAAATTGTTGAACTGGCAAGATTATTTTCTTTATCGTTCCCAGATAAAATTAATGATCTTGCTTGTGTTTGCTTTGGTAGCCAAGTTCCACCACCAATACTCCCCACACTGACAGTTGGCAACGTTAGAGCCACATAAAGACCGTCACCATCTTCTTCAAAAGTTACGGATGACTCGCTACCTCCCACGACATGTGCTGGATCCTGGCCGGTTGCTATATAAAATGCAGCCAAAGCATTTGCCACATGCATATTTTGCGCCATCGAACCAGCCACATTGCTTCCAACTAAATTTTTGGCTACATGGCTTTTGACCAAATCTTTTGCATTTACATCAAAAATATCCGCCAAAATTTCTTTTGATAAAAAAGCCTCGAGTTCAACATTGAATCCTCTGCCAAACATACGATTTAGCACAGAATCTTTTTTATCAGTACAGACATTTCCTGACAACGAAAGCAACTTTACTTTTTTATGATCTTCCTCAATCTTATTCCAAGCATATTTAAGAGCAATTGTTACCATATTCATGCCCATAGCTTCTTGCGTATCAAAGCTGAATCTTAAGTAAACATGCCTGCCTCTTATAAATGACTGATAAGTTAAAAACTTAAGATGTTTACTTGTGCTTTCACAATAGTCGGCAAATGTCTTAATATTTTTATTCATCCAATCAATAAATTTATAAGCCTCTAGTGTACTGTCGCATCTGAATACTAGCGCACGTGCCATACCTACTTTGTTTATCACAACTGAAAGATTGTCGGCTAAATTAAGAGCTTTACAGCCCCTATTTATTGAAGCGACCAAAGCACCCTCAGTTGTTGCTAAAGGTATAAAAATATCATCAATTGATGATATTTCACCTTCTTTGTTAGCATCAATAAAATTTTTAACTTTAACTGGCCCCACTAATCCAACTGGTATTTCAATACTACCAATCATGTTTTCGCAATTGCTGCTTCCAGCTTTTTCTACAGGAAAATTAATATCAAAAAGTTCTTGGAAATCTCCAACTCGAGAACTTTTGACTAGTTCTTGCCTTTTCACGACTTTTTCAACTTCAGAAAGATTCTCATCTCTGATATACAAACTAAATTTATGGGCCATAACAACTTAGTCGTAAATTTGATGTGAAATCATGCAACTTTTTTAATTCTTCAGAAAGTCTTAAATCCTTCAACATCATACAAGCCCAAGGTGCTAAAAAAACTTTTTCTTCATTAATAGTTATTTCGCAAGGAGCTGTTTTTTGTTGAAGTTCATCCAAATCCATTATTAAAGTTTGTTCGGGTGAAGCAATTGAAGTCTTAAGATTAATTTGAGTAACTAGATCATCAAAGTTGACCCAAGCAACTCTAGCAACTTCATTTTCATTAATAATAATTTTCCCGTTGTAACTCCCAACATACACTTGATCAAATTCATGCTCACCATATTTATCATTACAATAGGCTTTATACACAAATTTATAAATTGGTTGAATTTCTCCATCCAAATCTCCATATAAAATGCCAATTTCTTCTCTTAGTCTTCTTTTAGCACAGTCAAAATAAATTTCAGAAGGTCTCAAGTTTCCACAAATAGCATTTGCCCACCAGCCAGCACCAACAATTTTTTTAGCACTTCTTTCTTGCAATAAAACCTGACCTTTTTTATTTATTAGCCATACAGAAGAACACCGGTGGAGTTTCGCAGGGTGTTCGTGGGCCTCAAATTTATCCATTTGTCCAATGGGTTCATTATCTGGATTTACTAATAAAACTTCATCGTCATGCACTGTCGATATATTCATGATTTTTTCCTATATGCTGAGCTAAATCTAATTAGTAAATAAAATAATAATAATTGCCAATAAATACAGTAGAACGAAATAACGTTTGAAACAAAACTTAGCCAATCACAATTAATAACAACACTTTGAGAACAAGAGAAAACAAACCTAACCAGCGGAACAATCATAATTTTCCATAACACCGTAGTTACCATTAATAATAAACTTGGCAATAAAGACATCCAAACAAAAATTTTCTCCCTTACCAAGGCTTGCATCGTTTGATATGGATGTAAAACTAATCCAACTGAGATTTGACCAAGAGAATATGTGGTTGAGAGAATTAATTTGCGTTTTTTCATATCAACTCCACCAAAATTGTTGATAAAACAGATAATATTAATAATGTTTGCCAGGAATGTATCCCAATAAAAGAAGTAATTTCATCCAAAAATTCTGGAAAAATTCTTTCCTCATTCAGTTTTTTTTGAGTTGTTGCTTCTTTTTGCAGTTCTTTTAAAAAATCATTTTTCATCGTTATATTTATCTGTTTATTCCACCCACAGACACCTGAATTCTCGTCTTGCCCTAAAAAGATCTGACTCTACTGATTTGATGCTTTTCCCCATCTCTTTTGCGATTAATGACACCTTTTTTCCATCAACATACTTTAACATTAAGAGTTCCCCATAATTACTCTTCATATTTTTTAACACCAATTTTACTTTTTGAGATACTTCCTCAGAATTATCAATATCGTCTAACATTAGCAAATCAGAAAGATGCGTGGTTATTAGAGCTTTTTTTGCGTATTTTTTTCTAAAATAATCAGCAATTTCATGTTTCGCAATCGAGTTCATCCATGTCCAAATACTACATTTACCTCTGAAAAGAGGTAAATGTCTTAGACAGTTTAAAAAAGTTTGTTGAACTATTTCTTCAGAATCTTGTTTATTTGAAATTTTTCCAATCACCATTGTCACTAATCTATTTTTGTACATTTTAAACCAATAACTTACTGCTCTTGAGTCACCATACTTAAGTTTAGCTAATAGCATTTTTTCTTCCATATACTATATAATATCATTACATATGTCTTTTAAGTTAATTTCAACCGTTTTTGCAGAAGAAGCAAGCCCTTGTGGAGCAGGAGAAGGTGGTGGAATTAATCTAGGAGATTGTCTCAAACTAAGTGATAGCACAAAAATAAGTGAAGTTTACGATACTCCAGCCACTTTAATTGATATTATTATTAATAATATGTTTCCTATTACTGGAGTAATCATATTTTCGATGCTATTCTTAGCAGGCTTTAAATTTATTACCAAAGGAAAAGAAGGCATAGAAGACGCAAAAAAGATTGTAACTACAACTCTAATTGGATTTTTAGTAATGTTTTCCGCTTATTGGATTGTTCAAATAATTTCCTTATTAACTGGAATAAATATACCTGGAATAGGTGCAGACTATTAATTATGAAAAGTTTTCAATTGATTAAATCAGTATTTGCTCAAGGTGAATTTGATGCTCTTATTGGTGACGTAAGATCACCAGCTGGGGTAGGCACAATAAATATTGAATCTGGAGGCAGTGAAAATAGCATCGGTATACTTCTGCTTGTCTCAAGACTTTTAGGAATTGTAACTGTTATTGCCAGTGTTTGGGTTGCGGTAAACGTTATTTATGCCGCATACACATACTTGACTGGTGCAGGAAAACCTGCAAATCATCAAAAAGCAAGCGATATTTTAACAATGAGTATTATTGGCTTAATTCTCATTGTCAGTACTTATACGTTTGCTGGATTAATTGGATTGTTGTTTTTTGGAGATGCTGCGGCAATTATTAATCCGACAATTGCGCCAATTTAAGAACAAAAATATGCTCAACTCAATTATTATAAAGAAAATACTAACTTTAGTTTCATTTTTAATTTTAGCCATTTCATTAATTTCATTTTCCAAAACCCAACCCGCTTTTGCTGGTGCACCATGCTCTAATGGAGGTTGCTATGACAATATAAAGTGCGTTTGGGTTGTGGATGATAGCCTCCCAGCTGGTGGATACTATACTACAGGTACAGAACCATGCGGATCGGCTGTGATAGGTGGAGTAGCACCTCCACCAGCTATCGCAAATATTAATAGAATTTCTGGAAATAGTGTAGATGGAAGTGGGCTTGGTGTACTTTTATTTTTTTCCAGAGCTCTTAATTTTGGAGCAATAGTTGGAGGAATTATTGTAGTTGGAAATTTTATTGGAGCAGGATTAATGTATGTCACTGGGGCTGGAAATTCAGAAACTCATGTTAAAGTCATGAATAAAATTACCTATAGTGTTATAGGTATAATAATAATTGTTTCTACCTATACGATAGTCGGATTAATTGGTCTCATTTTCTTCAAGGACCCAGCATTCCTGCTCAAACCTAATTTATATGGAGTACGTTAGTATATAATAAATATTAGTTAATAAAATAAGTTATAAAATTATGTTTTTACCAACACTAATCGCACAATTTGGAGATGGAATTACCTCACCTTCCAAGGCATACACTGAAGGAGGAACTACCCGACCAGGAGTACTCGCTAACTTTGATTTGATTATTTCTAATTTGCTTGGTTTATTTACAATTATTGGTGCCTTAATATTTGTTGTCTACTTTTTAATTGCCGCTATTCAATGGATAACAGCCGGTGGTGATGCCGGAAAGCTCACCGAAGCTAGAGAAAAGATTATTCAAGGAGTTCTTGGTTTAGTAATTTTAGTAGCTGCTTATGGAATATTAGGATTAATTGGAACACTTGTTGGAATCGACATCCTAAACCCAGTAACTCAACTAGAAGAAATAATCCCAAAGATAGGACCATATTAATGAAAATTTTAAAATCCTTTTTATTAGGTGTGACAAGCTTTCTAAGCTTTATGACAGTTTTTATGATAACCAAAGTTTCTGCATTTAATAATCCAGTTATAAATGGAGATCTAGGTGGAAATGGCGCTGGAGGCGTTGACGCCGCTACAAGTGGAGCAACTTTTGTAAGCTATTTTGTGTCGCTATGGCAAGCTTTTATTGTCATTGGCGCTGTTATGGTCCTAATTTATTTTCTCTGGGGATCTATTGAATGGATTACAGCTGGCGCCGATACGGCCATAGTTGAAAAAGCCAGAAATAGAATTACTCAAGCAATGATTGGTTTATTCGTTCTAATTGGCTCATTTGTGATTATTGAGTTTGTTAGTCACCTTTTCTTTGGAGACGAATTCTCAATCCTAAATCTTGAATTTATTGCCCCTGCTCCTGCAGAAGAAGCAAGTCTTGAAAAATTCGATTTCTTCGCACCTCCGGTTGCATATGCGGTTGAATTAAACATTGGTGATACTGCAGCCGGTCGAAATCTTCCGGGAACAGCTGACTATAATTCAGCCGATGGAGAAGCTGGATTTGGAAAACTTTTGAGCAAAGTTTTAAATATTGTTCTGGTTATAGGAGCACTAATTGTTTTCATGTACTTAATTTGGGGTGGAGTTGAATGGATCACAGCTGGAGGTGATGCTACTAAAACTGAGGCTGCTCGAAATAAAATTACTCAGTCAATGATAGGACTGATTGTTTTAGCAGCTACAGTTGCTTTATTTATAATGATCCAGAATTTCCTCGATCTTGAAATTCTAACCTTTACTTTCTGAGCCTAAAAACTATTAATAAAAAATAAATAAACTTGACTATTTTTCCCAAAAGCAGGTATAATTAGTCATTCAGCTAAAAAACTGATATATAAAAGTAATTAAGGAGACTATGAAAAAAAGAATAAACAGCCTAGCCGTAACAGCAGTTGCTTTAGTAGCATCAAGTAGCAAGGCATTGGCAATAACAAAAATTGAGACCCCAAAAGCCTTCTTTACTGATATAGGCTCATTAATTACCAAAGCATTAGATTTTGTTTTGATTCTTGGCGCCCTACTTGTTTTCATGTACCTTATTTGGGGTGGCATTGAATGGATCACATCGGGTGGAGATAAAGGAAAGACAGAATCTGCACGTAATAAAATTACTGCTGCTATCGTTGGACTGATTGTTCTCGCATCAGCATGGGCAATCCTATTGCTAGTCCTAGGATTCTTAGACACAAACTTAGATGAATTATTCTCAAATGCTGGAGTCTAATTTGAAATCTTAATTTAGAATTTAAACCCCCGCTCGAGCGGGGGTTTTCTGATATAATTAATATACTCATTCAAAATATTCTATGAAAAATCTAAAAAAAGAAAATATAGCTCAACAAAGAATCAAGTTTCTAAAAAGACATATTTTGTTAATTTTTTTAGTTCTTATCAGCAATCTCTATACTGCCTCTCCAGTCTTTGCCCAAACAACTACTTGGACCGGAGTATGTGTTTCGGGAATTGGTGACGATCCAACAACTCATGATGTGGCAACTATCCAGGGATTAGAATGTTTGATTGCAAACATATTTACTGTCATTATTACCCTTATTGGTCTTATAGCATTTGTGATGCTTATTGTTGGATCAGTTTTATGGTTAGTATCTGGCGGTAGTGCTGAAGGCACTAAAAAGGCTCGTGACACTTTGACCTATGCCGTACTTGGAATTGTTGTTGCCTTGAGTGCATTTATAGTTTTGAACCTAATTTCAGGATTTACTGGTGTTGAAGATATTAAGCAATTTATAATCCCTACCTCAAACTCATAAATTAAATTGTATAATAAATTTGTGCCAAAACAGTTTATTGTCTCATTAATCTTTTTTACTTTTAGTTTAGTATTTTTACCATATTTTAATTTTGTTTATGCAACAGAAGAAGCAAGTGGTGGTAAATTTAATGAAAGTAGTCAATTCAATATTGAACAATATAGAACATACAACACCAAGGGTTATCCAGATTTTGATGACAAGTTCTATATCACCCCAATAAAAAATATTATCCAAGGGAATGGTCCCAGCGAACCCACTGTAGAAGGAGAATATAAAGATATAAGACTAGAACTAGCTATGACTGGTTATGAAACTTATTGTATGGCTGAAAATGTAGAGATTAATCCGCAATATAATACGGAAAAATTAATAGATTTATTTTTATATTATAATCCTCAAGGAATTAATCTTCATGCCTTCTCAACAGAAGTTCTTGGTATGAAAAATGCCAATTATCCTATTTGGAGAGATTTAGATGGTAGACAATTTTTAATGAATTCTCTTGAGGAATATTTTGGATTTAAAGATGTCTATGAAAAAGATCCTGCCAAATCAGAAGTGAACTCGGCGGCTATCAATTCTCTTCTCTCTCAAGAACAAGCATGTGTCCAGGGTTGGATAACTTTAGGAGCGGAAAGAAGAGCATGCAACAGATTGCAAGATATATCCACCTGTCAACTTACAAAAAGAATGATTCCTGGAGGCGGATTTGAAGTTCATGACATTATGGGCATGTTGAGTGATTTTACCGGGGGAGGTTGGGCCGGTGGCGATGCCCAAAAAGGTGAGGAACTAGCAATAAAGTGGTGTAATATCTTATTTTCTGAACCACCCGATCCGAATGACTCTGAATTAAACACTGTTCAAAAAGCCTTAGTAAAACCAATCAAAGAAACGATCATAAATGTTCCTACATATAGAGATAAGGGTTATAGAATTGGATTTATAGTTGCGGCCATGGAAACCAGGCAACCATTCGAACCTGCAAGCAATCCAGAAGAAGCTACGCAAATTTTTAATTTTTTCACACCAAAAACAGAAGACAAAGAATGGGATGAAGTATTAGTGGCAGCATTCAAACTTCCTGATATAGGAACAAATAAAGGACCTGGATCGTTATTTGGCCAAGAAAAATGGGACGATCCTCTAGATTTAACTAGATTGGTTTTAACTACTGATGAAGCTCACAAAACACAAGAAGGCTTGGGACATTCAGAAAGAGAAGCTGCTTTAAATGGAGCCATTGCCGCACAAGAACAAACCCCTGAAAGTAGAATTTATTGCTATGACGGTATATTTCCTGGAGGCAATGGTACAAATTCATGCCTTCTTCCCCTACCAAAGGCTCTAACTGATTTTATTAATTCCAAAAGAGTTGATTGTGAAAATGATGCCGAAGCTGCAAAAGAAATTAGTGATTTAGCAGGCTTAAGAGATGCAAGTGACACTTATGGTAAATTATTTACCAAAGCTAATGGAGGTCAAGTACTCGTAAATTTATTTTTGGGTTCTCCATATAATGCAGGAGGAGCTAGTCCAGATCTTGCTACATTAAGCAATATTGAAACTATCTGGACTATCAGAGAACCAATCTGGAGGCCACAGGTTAATAATAGTTTAGTCCATTTTTATTTGGTTTATCCAGTTGGCTATGAATTAGAAACTGTAGAAGAAGCAATTAAAGGAACTTTTTTTACACAAGCTCAAATTGCTCAGATGAATGAAGATAAAAGCATTATTAACAATTTTGAGGTCACTGGACAAACTCAAGCTCTTGATGGCGGAAAAGTTAGTTGGAAATTTGAAGATACAGATTGGATTATAAATAATCCTGGAGATTGTGGTTATGAAAAGGATGAATTTGGAGAAGTCATCATACCTAAAGTCCCAATAATCTGTAAAGAGCGTCCAAGCATTGGAATAAAACAAGATGGTGGCAAAATTGATATCTTGGGTTCAAGACTCAGTTGGTGGCTCAGAAAAGTCCAAGTTGCCTTAAGTTCCAAATTCAGTATAGCCAGTAAGTATTATGGAGCTTGCAAAACAATGGAGGAATTTCTCCTTGGAAGATGTATTGTAATCGACTCAGTCGGAGGAGACGTAGATCCAGAAACAGTGGCGGCCGTAGCACAGTGTAATGAAGTTACTCCTGGAGCATGTGATGGAATTACTTCTGGAGAAACCGCTGTGCATGTGCCTGCTCCAGGAACATGTCCAGATCCTACCGTAACTCCAAATATGTACGTTCCAGCACTTCACGAAATACCAGCGTGGTTTGATCCAAACGATCCTGCTCCAGTTTGCAATGATGACTTTTATTCTTATATTGCTTGTACATATCCAAATACCCTAGTGGCTAATCCAGTTAATGAGGAGGGAGTATTTGTGGCCAGTTCAAACATGACCGCGTGCGAATTTGTTGTGAACAAAGCAAAAGAACTAGGCTTTAGTCCTAGATTTGCCCTATCAATGTGGGCCGAGGAAACAGGTATGAGCCACATAAGAACTTCTAAAGGAGCTTTTGGAATAACTCCAACAGTTGCAGAGCCATTCCATCTTGGACAGCAAATGGACGCCCTTTATGGAACAATGTGGCATTGGAAAGATTCATATCAAAACTTTTTGGAAAAATATTCTGATGAAGAATTAAATTCTAATAAATTTTGCACAAATCCATTTTTCCCTGCCAGACTCTTCACCTATTATTGGTACTTGCATCCAAATAGTTTTGAGCCTTGCAACAATTAGAGTGGTTCTCTTCTTGTCTTTTTAGCAAGTTTTTTTAATCTAAATCGTTCTTTTTCTCTTTTTTGTGAATCGGTAATTTTCTTTGGAGAAAAACTGCCAGTTAAATCTTTGTTTTTTGGAACCTCGGCTGCAACCTTCTTATCAACATTTGTTAGTTGTTCGCCTTGTTGCTTCTTCAGTTTTTTTGTAATTCTCCTCGCCCCCGCTTTCATCAGTTTTGAAATAACATAAAAAGTATCAGCTGTTGCCGAAAATGAGCTAAAATTATTAGTTTCTTCGTTTATGCCAGTCAATAAATTAGTTGCTGACTCTGGATCAATTGGAATTTGAAGTTCATACAAAACTTGAAAAATAAATTCACTAAAAGATGAAGCGCCAGAAATGTCAAATTTGAAATTTCCAAACTCAGTTTCATAAGTATTAATATTTACTAGAGTTGCAGTGTTAAACAGATTTTCGTAGCCAAAATAAAGCTTTCCTAAAGAATCTAGTTCATCAACCCCAACTAAAATAATTAAGTCTGCCTCTGCCCCTGTATATGAAAAATCAATATTTTCTTTTGAAAGAGGGGCAAAACCTTTTTTGGGCTTAATAGTTAAATAAAACTTTTTTGTTTCTTCGCTGACGTGATAACTTACTTTATCAACTGAATTTTCCAAATAGTCTAAGCCTATGCAAAGATTTTCATGCCCAATTTCAGATTGGGCTTCTTCTAAATAGGCAATATCACTTTGTTCCTTTGAAAGGTCTTTAGAACACAAAAGTTTTGTGCTTTTATTTGAAGTTGATTTTAACGACGCATAAAATGATGCTGCAGCAAATAACTGATCTCTTGTTGCGTTTTGCGAATAGATAATCAAGATAGATTGAGATCGGTCAAATATCTCTTTAAATAATTCTAGTTTTCTTTTATCTATCATTAAGTGTCTTTCTACATCATTTGTGTATGATTTATTACTATACTCGAATAATCAAATTTTGCTATAATTAATTGTATGAGTAAAAAAGTATTACTTTTTTTGGTTTTGTTATTTGGTATTTTCTCCATTAATGTGAATGGTGTTTATGCTCAAGAAACAGAAGAGCCTCCTGCAACAGAAGAACCTTTAGAAAAAGCTAAGCCTTGGGGACCAACATATGACCAAGATCAAATAGATAACTACAGAGATGCAATAAAAATGGATAATTGTGCGACCCCATCTTTAGAATGTCTAGTTCATCAAACCTCAAGATTTGTAGCCATCGAATGGGTCAATAGTATCATATATCCAGGTTCAACAGGCATAGCAGATGCAGGATCAAAAGATTCCAAAGTTGCAACACAGCAAGGTGGTTTTGTTAACGGAATTACTTATCTAATTGGAGAAATGTATCGTTATCCAGCTGCAAGAACTTCTATTTATGTTGCCGATGTACTTCAAAATGCTCATATTATCACCCCAGCCTACGCCCAAGGACTTGGGTTCGCATCTTTAAATCCGGTCTTAGACTTGTGGAAAATTTTTAGAAACGTTTCTTACATGTTATTTATCATGATTTTTATAGTACTTGGATTCATGATAATGTTTAGACAAAAAATTGGCGGACAATCTGCAGTAACTGCTCAACAAGCTATTCCTAGTGTCATTGCAAGCTTAATCTTTGTAACTTTTTCATATGCAATTGCCGGTTTTCTAATAGATATGATGTACCTTCTAATGTTTATGATTATTGGCATATTTGAACAAACAACTCCAGATATAAGTGGCAAAATCATGGATTTTGATATTTTAGAATTAATGGGACAATTAAATTCGAAAGTCGGAGTAACCACTGGCGGATTTCAGAGTATTGATATTGTTAAAAATCTTATGGGATCAATGGTAGAAAGTGAAAAATTGGGAGAAACATTAGGAGTTGTTGGTGGCGTTACTTTGTCACTCGTCTTGGCTGTGGCGATTTTGATTGGAACATTTAAATTATTTTTTGAATTATTAAAATCATACGCCACTGTTGTTTTATATGTTGTCACTGCACCATTAATATTACTTGGGGGAGCTTTCCCTGGAAAAAATGTCTTCGGGCCTTGGATTAAAAATATAATTGCAAATCTGTCTGCTTTTCCAACAGTATTGATGACAGTAATCTTATTTTATCAATTTACAAAAGAAGCTCCAACAACTGGTGGTTTTATCCCACCGTTTTTATTAGGAAGAGGCCAAGCCGACGCAATCACCACTCTGATGGGTTTGGCAATTATTTTGGCATTGCCAGAAATCGTTAAAGATGTAAAGAAAAACCTGGGTGCTACTGAGGGATTTGGAACGATGGTATTCAATGCGGCTGGTGCTAGGGCAAAGAGTGCTTGGAGTGGAGATCAAACTAAAGGATGGGGAGCAAAGAGATTGGCTACTATTGGTCTCGGTGTTGGAGCTGCCGGAGTCTTAGGTGGAGTTGGAACAGCTGGTGGTGCATATTTTGGAGCTACTAAAGGAGTTAACGGTCGAAGAGGTTTGAGAGGTGCGTTAGCTGGAGGATTGATTGGTGGAGCAAGTGGTGTTGCCGCAATTCCAGCCATCAAATACTTACCAGGAATTGCTAGAAAAGCCAGTGGTTTAGGAAGAAATCTAGAAGGACTAGCTAACTTAGGTGTTGGAACCGTGGCTCCAGCCCAATGGATTTCAGATAAACTTGCTGGCAGAGGTGCAAGAAATTTTGATCCAACTATTCAAAATAATTCACCTGCCGCCGGAGGAGGAACTGGCGCAGGTGCGAATAGAAGACCAGTTTCAAGTAGAGTTAGAACTAGAGCTGGCTCTAGATCATCAACTAATTCTAGAGTTTAAGATTTTTGTCCCAACTTTTTAATTAAATAATACTCAAACTAATTTATATATTTCAGTAACAAAAATGAAGTTGCCTGAATAAACATTTAAATTAATAACTAATTTGTTTTTTGAAGATCTGCAATAGAGGATTTTGCAACGGCTATTAATCCTGATGGTGCACCCGCTAGTTCTAGCAATTTAGTAACCTCGTTAGCACTAAAAATACCAATGCCTTGATAAACTAACTCTTTTTGAGTGCCAGCAAACCATTTTCTAGCAAATTTAGCTATAGCATTTTGACTCTCTCTTTCCCAAACCTCTCGACTCAAAAGCTGTTTAATTGCTCTTGTGTCTTTATAATCCATAGCCGATGGATCTCCTGAAGCAATACTACCAATAATTGTATTTCCAATAAATAATTTTTTCCAAACGTCCCATTGGCTATTGGACTCATTATTCATAACCGCTTGCTCAAAACTATTTCTCATGCCTTTAAGTTTTGGAGTTCTGACAACCTCACCCATCAAAGAAGCATATCTTGTTACTTTAGTTCTCGTGTCATCTTCAGGCTCCCATATATCTGAAAGTATATGTTGTGAGGTTGGATGTCTGCTCAACTCTATAACAAGTTTCCACAATTTATCTGTTACTCTAACTCCTTCGACCTCAATAGGTTGTGCAGGATTAGCATTTCCATCATCTATTTCAGCTAAATAATGTGCTTCAACAGTAACAAAATCCTGCCATTCCTCTTCGTTAGGCCATGTATGAAGCTTCACTCCCTTATCTCTTTGCATCATATAAGTTACTTCTCTGACAAACGGAAATATTTTTGATATGGTAATGCTTGAATCGAATGTCAATAATGATCCCGACGATCCAGGTTCTGCCTTAACTATATTATGCCAAACAACACCTATTCCATCAGGCCTAGTCATTCTATCCCAGTGGTTTAACGAAAGTCTCACCTCTTCTACCCATGCGCTATTTCTTTCAGCCTCAGTAACCGCTGTACTCCATGGAATATCTCTAAACGCTTCTCTGTCTTCAGCTAAAATAATAGCTTCTTTAAGAGTCACTCCTTCTGTTTCACCATCTGGAATATACCAATATCTATCATTTTGAGTATCCGAAACTGAATAAAAATTATCCAGCGTTTCTCTAGGTCCAGGAGATCCTTCTGCACTACCTTTTTTAGTTAATTTTCTTCTATATGACTGATTATAGAAGAACCTACTCATCACAAAAATAGCAGTTGGTCCAGCAAGAGCATCTAATATTGGCAATGTTATTTCTTGCCCATCAATTGTAATTGTTTTTGTGCCTGGAATCATTCTTTGACCTTCGGCTTTACATGGCTCTAAAGAATATTCTGCCAAGTTCATTGCTAGCTGTTCAGCTAAATGTCCAGTTACTACTGTCTTCTTTTGAACAGCATCTAAATAGTTCCTTTTTTCAACCTGATTTCCACCTGAGGCCTGATATTTGCCCCACAAACTATCGGGCGCAGCATTATTTGCAGTAAGTAATCTTCCAGCTGCGTTTCTACCATATAACATTTCTTGAAGACATTCACTCATATAGAGTCTTTTCCTCGTGGCAAATTCGCTCAATGATTCTCCTGGATATCTGTCTAAAGACTCTGTTACCCATTTTGGGGGTGTATCAGATCCAGCAATTAACCTCACAACATCTCTTTTTACAAAAAAATCATCTGCTATGGCTGTTGCTAGAGGAAATATTGTCAGCGGATTTCGCTCTCTAACATTTCGTGCAATTTCCGCATTTTTAGCATTTTCTGAAGTAGACAACCAAGCTGTTCCTCTAAATGTTGGTTCATTCATCGCCGCCATTGCTTGCTGAGCCCAAAGTAATCTTTCTGAAACTGTTCTTAATCCTTCTTTATTTTGATATTCTTCACCCAACCTAGCGGTTCTAGCAAAATCAATTCTAGTCATCTGATTACCAACATTACTATAAAAATCTATTAATCCTGAAGGATTCTTCTCAAGTTCACTAACACCATGTCCTCTATTAAGAGTATGTTGTACCTGAGTTACATCTTTAATTAATTTATCACCCAATAAATATATTTCTTTTCTTTTTGGTGAAGGAAAAGTCTCACTTAGAGCCATAAAAGATTTAAGCATCAAGTGCAGAGTCTGTTGGTGACCCATACCAACTTCCGTATTAAGCAGATCTACTTTCATAAAAGCTTCTGTTTCGCGAGCCGCATCACCTAAAAGAACTGTTTCAACGTATGCCCAAATTCCTGAAGCTAGTTTACTTGGAGTTTCCTTTCTCCATCCATTATTTTCTTTCCACTCTTTTGGAGCTCCAGGAATATATCCACCTGATAAAAAGTCGATTGCCGTTTCTGCAGATACGGGACGCAATTTCTCTTCATTTAGATCATAAATATTTTTCCTACGATCTATTTGAATTTTAGCTCTATCCCAAAATGGTTCTAGAAACTGAAGATAGGGCTGACTTCGATCGCCTCCAGGAATTTTAACATTAACTGAAGTCGTAACCTGTTTTTTTGCATCTTCAGTTGCTTCACTTAGCTTCTTGATAACATCTGATAATTTGTCATTTTCAGTCTTTTCTAAAACGGCATCACTGACTCCCTCAGATACCACCAATTTTTTCAGAAATTTATCTTTTGTATTATCAAAATTTGAATATAAACCATTTAAATTATTCTGCCAAAATGTAAATGCATTGTTCATTCTAAAATCGTATTCTTCTTGGATTGATTGTAAGAAAGCACCAGTAAAATCGAAATCTTTTAAGGGCTGAGTCACATATCCTTGTTGAATCTGCCCAACAGCAAGTATGTGAACCTCCAGCCTTGTTGCATAATCAATTAAATTATTGAAATCGTCTTCAGCATCACCAGTTGGATTTGGACTAGACTCTTCCAAATCAGAAGCCATAGCTTTTAGTTCTGGGTGAAGAATAAATATTAATTTTATCCAAACTTGGTGTTCTACCTTTTTTGCACGTTCCTCTAATTGGTCGGCAGATTTCAAAATATCACCTAACTCTTCTTGTCTTTCAACAACCTTAGTTATCTTTAAATTGACTGTTGGAACTAATAACGGAATAACTTTCTTTATAAAATCCAAATTTTTTGACATTCCTTTAATTAATACTACTTGAGCATTAAAATCTTCCTGAATTTGATTAAGTAAAAGATCATCTGCTGGATCATCATAGTCAAAATCTCTAATAATTCGACTGTCTATCTCGTCTAATACTTGAGTGATTTCGACAATTGATCTAGCCAACTCTTTAGATTGTTCAAGTGGCCACTCATCAACTTCTTGCTCTTTGTCAATGCCACCTTTTTTATCCTTAATATGTTGCTGAAAAAATTCAGCCAGCAAATCATTAATTTGTTGAGTTTTTTCACTATTAACAAATTCATCAAGCTCATCAATAAACCTTTTATTTTTTATACTATTAAGATTTAATTGTCTTCTTACTTCTCTTATATATCTTCTAAATAAGACATTACTGTCCCTCAATCTACTAAACATATCGGCATTAATTACTCCTGTTGCAGCTTCTTCAATCATTTCATTGACGCTGGTCAAAAGCTCATTTCTACCAATAGTGAGTCGACCTATTATTTCTGTCCAATCGCGTTCAAAATCAAATTTTTGCGAGTCATTATCAAAATCGCCTGAAAAACTATTTTCGTCAGGCAAAGAAAAAGATTTATTGTCAGCTCGATCGTTTGTTGCTATCTCATCACCTTCAAAAATTTTGAAGTTAAAATTTAATGTGGTTTCAATTTGTTCAAGAATATCTACTACATTATTTCTTTCATCTACTACGGCTTCAATATCTGGATCAGATAATTTCCCTTTTGAAGTGCTTGATCCATAGTCTTGTGTCCAATAATCGACACCCTGGATTGATCTTCTTACTTCGACAATAAGCCTTACTGCTTCTTTTTTATCAAGAGTGCTAGCAGATTTATCTCCAATGAAATCCAACAAGACCTCTAGGCTAGCTTGCGCTTTCCTTAGGTTTTGTTTTGACTCGCTCAGAACTTGTTCTCTTCTGGCGGCTTCACCACTATCAGCTTCATTCATGATCATCATCTCTTTTATTATAGCAATCTTTGTTGAATATTTCACCAGAATAAGTTAGAGTGGTGATATGCATGAAACCAAATCACAAACGCAAGTAGATAAAGAAATGTCTTTTGTTGCGACAGATGAAGAAAATCGCGTAATTCAACCACCTGAAACAGCATTTGTAGATGAATCTAATAGACTCGCTGGGGCAAGTAGCTTGAGTGAATTATTCGGAGTTCCAGGAATTAGAGTAGCCGGTTCAGAAAGTCAAACTCAAACTACCGGTTTAGCTACTCCAGAAATGCAGAATGAAGTACAAACTGTTGATTTGGCCGCTCCAGATTTACAAAATGAAATCAAGACAAACTCAAAACCAATAGCTTCTGACCAAACAACTGAAAACCTAGCAAACCAAAACACAAAAACAGAAGATGAATTAAGGGAATTAAAAGCAGTAATTACAGCTAGAATTAATGCTATTCTTGCAAATCCTGAAGATTTTACGTCCCAACAACTTGGAGAATTACAATCTGATTTACTTGAATTAATGGCTGGAAGAAATTATCAAGAATTTCTGCAACAAGAAAATGATTCAGAACTTTCCATAGCGCTTGAGAACCTTAGAATTAAAATTGAAGAGGACCAACTACGTCAAAAAGAAAATGTAATTAAGACATCAGAACTCCTGGGAATAGCTGCTCCAGAATCCGGCGAAGCTGTAGATATCAAACCTGAAAATATTGTTGACGTTGTTAAAGACGGCGAGGATAAACTAGACATAACCATCCAAGATACTCAAGCCGATGAGCAACAAACAATATCATTTAAACAGCTTGCTATACTGGCATTGTTTGTAACAGCAGATATGATGATTTTTGACGGCAATCTCTCATATGCAATAACCAGTTTAGGAGACACAGGAACTAGACTTGCCAGACTTTCTGGAGTTGATGTTTCTGGAAGAAATGGAGGCATGAGGGAAGAATTTAGCAATCAATTAGTTGAAGCAGCTGAACCCAGAAAATTAATTACATTTTTAGAAGAAAGAAAAGGAAATGAGATGTATAGATTTTTAGCCGGATTAAGTAAAGATAACAGAGATAAACTATTAGCTGGTCAAAGATTTGGAGGTCTACTTGGAAGGCATCAACTTTCTCCGGAACAAATTGAAATGGTAACAAAGCAACTTGATGAAAACCAGAAAAAAGAATTCAATATCAGACCTAAAGAGTAAACTTCTCCGCTAATAATCAATTCTCACCTAGCTAACCATATTTATCAAAGGGTATAATCATTTTGTGGCTGAAATCAAAACAAAATACCTGTTCAAAAGAAAAATAATCGATATAAAAGATCTTGTCGGTAGAAGCGACTCCAAAGGTCGTGCTTTTTTCCTTGCTTCACTAGAAAAAACCCCATCTATAACAAATCTTTTTTCAAAAACTGAGAGATTTAACGTTAGCGAGACAGAATCTCTTGCCTCAGCAAATATCAAGGCTATTGAGAAACAAGAGTTGGTTATTTCGTCCAATAGATACTATACATATTTATTTCCAAGTGACTTAGTAAGAGCTCTTTCTGATTTTGCAAAGATTTTTAGTGAGAAAGACCAAACACTGAGTCTTTTTGCAAAAGAAAGGCTTGAACTAGTAAAAAGATGGGGAAATTTTGATCACGGCGATGAAACTATTGATGAAATAGCATTTTTTGAAAATGTAAAAGAAATTCAAAATTTATCAAACTTAATTGTGAGTTCCTTTCAAGAACATCCAGAGTTAATTCTTGGAGACACTGATGAAAATCACGATGATGATGATTCTCCAATTAAAAAAAAGAAAAAGACAGATAAACATGATGATAAAGAAGATGATGGAGGTGGTAAAGATGAAGATCCCGAAAAAGATCTTCTAGATGAAAAAAAAGCAAAATCAGCAGTAGTACCAAATATTTCTCAGGTTAACCGTCCAACTAAAGTTGATTTGCTCCTTGGAAAGGATGATTTCACCCAACAACAAAAAAATAGAATCCAATATGAAACTGGCTGGCTATACAACCGCGCAGTCTATGAAATGTTTACGGCACATGGCATAGACACGAGCGACGTTGATCCCGCCCTTCTAAACAATTTAAGATCTGATATATATAGCTTCACCTCCGGGCTTGGAGATGAAAAGTTATTGCAAATGCTTGGAAGTGCCTCAAAAAGACAAAATGCTTTATTAAAATTTTACCCAAAATTTGCAAGCAATAATTCAGCTGAAATTTCTAAATTTTATGCAGAAATTTCAAATAAACTGTCATATCAAAAACTTACCCCAGAGCAAAAAGCAAAATTTAAAAAATTTAATGATAATTTATTTAGTGACACCGCCTCTCAGGAAATTTCCGCAACTGAGTTGCTCAGAGAATCACTTAAAGATGCCACCGGGTCTGATAGTGAAGTTCTAAATAAAACTGTTCGAAATACCCTAGACGCTATGATTTTACAGTATGGCATAGATCAAGAATTCAGGGATGAAAATGGCCAAATCATTTCTGTAAAAGGCACAAAAAATAATCACGATCTAATCAAAATTTTAGAAAGCATGAGCGATGATAAACTCAAAATAATTTTTGATCTCACGGATAAAATGAGTCCTGCTCAGATAGATAAATTCAGATCCTCAATTAAAAATTATTCTGTTTATCGTGCTTCGGAATTAACATTTCATATTCAAAATACAACACTTTCAAAAGGGCTTATGCCCGTTGATTCGAACTCAAAAATTGGTGCCGGTCAACACAATTTTATGGACAGCACTAGAGTTGCAATTAAAGCCAATACTGCAGAAATTGTTATTGGCGGAATTGAAGAAAAAACTGGCAAAGATATAAGCAGTAGAAGAAGAGAGAAAATAGACAAGTTAACCAAACAATATAAATCTTTTATACCACTGTGGGAAAACTTGCAACCAGAAGAGCAAAGAATTGTTTATAATAAATTTAGCATTCCCTTCAATGCTTCCAATAAAGATGCTCCGCTTGCGTTTATTCCAGAATTTTTATTTTTTGATGTTTCCACATTCAGAACTTTTAAAAACATTAGAGGAAGCGATAAATTATCTGCCACCGAACAAGATTTAGTGCTTACAGAATATGAAGACGTTAAAAACAATGGATATTTTGATATTGGCAACCAACTTGAGTCAGAACAAGCCTACAGCCAGTTCATAAATGATTCATATTTATATAACATGGAGCAAGCTCAGTTAATATTGCTCGCTGATTTTATCAATAATGGTGAAGCCCTTGGCTCATATCCGTCGGCAAGTTTTTTTGACAACTACTCACCAAGAGAGCTGATGGAGATAGATCAATACGTTCAAGAAACTGGATACGAAATATCTGAACCAAATAAAAAAATTTGGGAAACTACTTTTGATAATCAATCATTTGGAGAAAATCCATCGGGCTCTTATTCAAGGGGCGGAGGAATCAGAAATTTAACAAATAGAATTAGTAATTCCAAACCATACAAAAAAATAGCACATAAACTCGGACTAGATAAAAACAAGTTGAATCCTACCAAAAGGATGGCTAAATCATTGGGGAAATCAGCGGCTTCAAATGTTTTTAAAGGAGTTTCTGCGGTTTCAAATGTCATTCTTCCTGGTAGCGGTCAAATTTTGTACCAGATCGGCAAAAAAATTGGTTTTAAGAAAACCCTAGCAATTGCTGGCTCACTACTAGCACTTCTAATTGCAAAAACCATATATGCTTTATCCACAATTGGGGGTCTAATCGGAGGAATAGTTGGAGGAATTGTTGGTTTTTTTGCTGCTGGTCCAGTTGGAATTGTTCCGGGGCTTGTGGTGGGAGCTAATGCTGGTCAAGCGATTGTTCCAGCCAATTGGTTCAACTCACTTTTTGGAGGAAAAGGCGCTACAACTACCTCAACTATTCCAGCTGGCGAAGCAGCATTAGCTAATTCATCGGCAAACACTGCAGCAGCTAAAATTGCATATTCCGAAGCAATCGCAGCTAAAAGCGGAATATTTTTTGGCCTGCCGATTTTTCTCTTAGCCCCTGGAATTGCAACATTTATTGCAATTGCGGTAACCATCAACACTATATTTATTATCCAAAGTGCTTTTTTAGTGCCAACTCCACCTGACCTAGCAGATATCGTCGTTGAAAATTCTTTTAAATGTGATGGGTCTGCGATACCTAAACCAGACAACACCGGAGTTATTATGTCTAGTGACAACAAATATGCTTATCCAATGATTAACTCAACAGGAACTGACAACTGCTCTCATTGGGATGGAGACCTCGCGATTGACATCTACACTGGCCAAAAATTAGCAACAGATCCTCAAAAAAATCTTCCATTGGTCGCATATACTAGCGGCAAAGTTGATATGGTTGTAAAAAATGACAGTTTGGGAGGGTTATATGTCATACTCAAAGGAGATGATGGTCGTTATTACTATTATGCCCATCTTTGTGCTAGCTACATTACCAAAGATCAAAGAGTTGAAGCTGGAGAAGTTATTGGAATCACCAATCAGTCTGGATTAAATGCCAAAGTCACTCCAGAACATCTGCATTTTGCAATTCAGGATGGAGGGATTGAACCAGATTTTACAGATGGAGGAAATGTTTGTCCTTTTACAGATATAAGAGAGAAATTTGGAATTAACAAATGCAGACCGCCCGGACAAGAGTGTGTCTTGCCATAATTCACTGTAAGGACTTGCGTTATGAACATCACAAAATTAAAAGTAATATCAGCCTCACTTATTATTGGAATTATTATTATTTTTTCAATTTCGTATTTTACCTTGCCAATATTAAATATTTCCACCACTCCAACTGGTTCAAATATATATATAAACGGACAATTTTCTTCAAAAAGCCCTTACTCATTGCGTCTAAAAAAAGATATTTATCAAATTAAAATTACTAACGAAGATTATATTGATTATGCTGAAACCATAGATTTAAATTCCAACTACAACCTAAACATAGTTTTAAAACCAAAGGAGAATGTTGATATCAAAAATACTCAAATGCCTCATTCTCTTACACTTTCAACTAGTGCTATTCAAGGTAATTATTTATTATCAATAGATAGGAATACTTCCAACCTGATAAAAGTTGATGACGAAGGTACGACAATTATTCATTCTGAGCCAGTTAATACTTTTGACCATGTTAACCAAATCGTAGCTTTAAATGAAAAAAACAAGTTAAATAGCATTATATTTATAAACCTTGAAACAAAAGTAAAGAAACGAATCTTTCCATCTGAAACAATTATTATGTCCGCTCTTTCTATGTCGCCAACTTCAAATGATGTTTTTGTTTTAGGTAACATTAATACTATTAATAGGACAAGTGGTCTTTTCAAAGTTAAAAGCGATGGCTCAGAAACAACCAAAATATCTGATACAAATGCCACTTCCATAAAAGCCTTAAATGATCAATATATTGTTGAATTTGCTTACGCTGATCAAAATAACACTAGTATTGTTTCATTAATAGATACTTTTTCTAAAAAAGTAATATTCTCTAAAGCCGGTAACTCTTTTCTGGTTTCACCAGATAATACAGTTTTAGCTGTTTTTAGCTCTGAAAAAATAACCCTGTTCTCATATTTAACTCGATCATTAGTAGAACACAAACTAAACAACTCTGTTGTTACAGCATGGCTCGACTCAAAAACGATTCTTCTACTTGCAAATGGTCGAAGTGGAACAGAATTTTCATTATTAAACACTGAGACAAATATAGAAACCGAATATAAAAAAGTTACAAATTTAAACGGAGTTTATGTTAAAACTATTAATGGAATTACTAAATCGAATATTTATTTAACTAGCGTTGATGGAATTCTTTATAGTATTCCTCGTCCCGTAATCGAGGCTTCCCATTAGATCATTCATCTTAGAAATGTTATTATTAAATCAGAAGTATTTACTGTCCCGTACTTATGCAGCAACATCCTATCCCTCAGGATATCACCGGCTATAGATTCCACATTGTTGGAAGCATGACCCTAAAACAATTTGGGGAAGTCTTTGTCAGCGTTGTTATTGCCGTAATACTTTACAACACCAACCTTTTGGCAATTGTTAAGTGGCCACTAATCATATTAACAATAATACTGGGCGTAGTTGCTGCTTTTGTTCCAATTCAAGAAAAACCGCTGACTCATTGGGTGGGCACATTTATTAAAGTAATGTACAAGCCAACTAAATTTTTCTGGAGACGGGAATCAAATATTCCAGAGTACTTTTTATTTCAAAGTCAGTTAACCACGATAATCCAAGAGCCAGAGATAGATTTAACTCCCGCCAAGCGTCAAAGAATTAAGGAATATTTAGGATCGGTTCCAGAAACAAGTTCTTTCTCTACTGATCTTTCTCAAGAAGAAAAGTCCAGAATAAAGGATATTCTCACTAGCTTTGAAACTGTGAAAACCACCACTAAAATAACCGCAGTCAGTAAAACTAATAAGGAAAAACCCAAACTTGAAATCAGAATAAGAAGCATGAGGGCTCCTAAAAAAAATGATAGCGTTGAAAATCTGGCAATGGATGAGGATTTTTTGGAACCAGCTTCAATGTTTGAAATCAAACAAGAAGTTGCGAAAGCCACAGATAGTTTTAAAAAATCAGCTCTTCCAAGTGATCAAGTAGCCCAAAATATTGAAATACCAGAAGAAAGCTCTATTAAATTAACTTCAGAAGAAGAAGCAAAGGAAATGGAACTTGTAGGCGCTTCCTCATCTGACCCTAGTGAAAAAACATTTATCAAAGATCAAGTACCTTTAAATACCAACCTCAACGTTACGAAAGATGTTAGCTTTAACTCAAGTCTACCATTTCCAATCAAACCCTCACAACCCAACAAACTCGTTGGTATGGTTTTGAGCAAAGGTAACGATCTGTTGTCAGACTCAATTGTAGAAGTCCAAACCCTAGAAGGAGGTATCGAAAGAGCAGTTAAAGCCAACGCGCTGGGACAATTTTTTATATCAACCCCCCTCAACGTAGGAGAATATAATATTGTCGTAGAAAAAGAAGGCTATGTTTTTCAGCCAATGCACATTGAAATAGACGGCTCAATTATTCAACCAATAGAAATTCGAAGTGAAAATTAGAAGTAAAAACTAGAATTAAATCATAAAAAGAGATAAACTATACAGAATGCCCAGCACAACAATTGATTCCACCACGCAACAGTTCCTAGATATTTTTGACATAACAAACAACTTTGTGATTATGAAAGACGGTACCACGTCAATAATTATCGCCGTTGATGCAATGAATTTTGGTCTTTTGGCTGAAGAAGAACAAGATAGTATTATGTACGCCTACGCCGGTCTTTTAAATTCCATTAATTATCCAATTCAAATATTAATCAGATCTCAAACAAAAGATGTTACTAGTTATTTACAGCTTCTTAAAGATCGAGAAGCCGAAACCTTAGATAGAAGTAAACAAAAAAGAATCCAAAGATATAGAGAGTTTGTGGGTGACCTGATTCGCGAAAGAAATGTTTTGGATAAAAAATTCTTTGTGGTGATTCCTGCCGCACCGGTTGAACTGGGTATTTTAGCAGCCTCTAGTATTTTGCCCGGAAAAGGCACAATGAATATAACCTCGATCGATCGAAATATTATAATTGAAAAAGCTAAAAATCTTTTAGAGCCGAGAAGAGACCACTTGATTGCACAGTTTGCCAGAATTGGGCTTTATTCTAGACAGCTAGAAACTCAAGAAATCATTCAGCTTTTTTATCTAAGCTATAATCCCGAAGCACAAGAGGGACAACAAATTGCGGATAGCAGCAGTTACACAACTCCTCTAGTGGGTGCGCAAATTGAGGGAAGCGACATGAATGGAGCTCAACCAACTACAAAACAAGATCAAATAACTGCTCAGCCTAACATCGTTCAAACTGAAAATCCTCAAAATATCGGAGAAGCTCAAGAATAATGCTAAACATCCTTAACTCACTACCATTTTTTAAAAAGAAAGAGAATCCTGCGACTAAGACTGGAATTGTGCCGAGTCAAGAACAAAAAGATTTAGAAAGGCTACAAGAATTTTCAAGAGGTCTAGTCACTATCCAAGACATCATCGCTCCTGAGGCTATTGAGGTTGATTTCACTTTTCAAAAAATTAACTCTACATATACTAGAACCATCTTTATTGCCGGATACCCAAGATCGGTTCCAGCAAACTGGCTCTCGCCATTAATTAATTATCCACATCAGATGAGTGTTGCTATGTTTATTTATCCAGTTGATTCTAGAGAAATTCTTGACAACTTAAAAAGGAAAATAACCGAGATGGAGGCTGAAATTCAGTCTGACTTAAGATCTGGAAAAATTAGCAATATTAATACTGAAATTAAACTAGAAGACGCTAGATTTATTAGAGAAGAACTCGCTAAGGGATCAGAGAGATTTTTTCAATTTGGGTTGTACGTAACAATTCAAACAGCGACCAAAGAAGAACTTGATAAAATCACCAAAAGTATCCAGTCGGCATTGGGCTCGCTTTTAATTGTTTCAAAAAAAGCTACTCTTCAAATGGATGAGGGTTTCAAAACCACCCTTCCAATGGGAACTGACAAACTAAAAGTTACTAGAAACATGGACACTACTTCCCTAGCAACCACTTTTCCATTTACATCTAGTGAACTTACTATGGAAACAGGAATTATCTATGGAATTAACGAACACAATGACTCGCTTGTCATTTTTGATAGATTTAAAATGGAAAATGCCAACATGGTGATTTTTGCAAAATCAGGTGCAGGAAAATCATATACTGTTAAATTGGAAATTTTACGTCAATTAATGTTTGGTACAGAGGTGCTAGTTCTAGATCCAGAACATGAGTATGAAGACCTGTCTCAGGCTGCTGGCGGAGAATATATTAACTTTACTTTTGGATCTAAAACCAAATTAAATCCTTTTGACCTCTCAAATCTTTATGAAGAGGGAGAAAATGAATTAGGACAAAAGATTATTTCACTGCACGGTTTGTTAAAAGTCATGTTGGGCGACATGACTCCTCAACAAGATGCCTTATTAGACAGAGCTTTGGTCGCTGCATACAAAGCCAAGGGAATCACTCCTGATCCAGCTACTCAAACTAACGAACCTCCGTTAATGGAAGATGTCTATAAAGCTTTGATTGGTATGGAATCTTCAGACGCCGATGACATATCTGCGAGATTAGAAAAATACATTGTTGGGTCGTTTAGAGGTATCTTTGACCAAAAATCTAACTTTGATATTAAAAACCAATTAACCATTTTTTCAGTTAAAGAAATGGAGGAATCTATCCGCCCAGTTGCCATGTACGTTATTCTAGATTTTATCTGGACTAGGGTTAAAAAAGATCTTAAGAAAAGAATTCTTGTTGTTGACGAGGCTTGGTATTTTATGAAGAGCTCAGATTCTGCTTCGTTTTTACATTCTATGGTCAAAAGAGCTAGAAAGTATTATCTCGGTGTTACAACAATTACCCAAGATGTTGAGGACTTTTTACACAATGACTACGGAAGAGCAATTGTTACAAATGCTTCTATTCAATTTTTAATGAAACAATCAACTGCATCTATTCCAATTCTTGCTGAAACATTTTATTTATCTCAGGGAGAAAGGCAACTTCTAGTCTCTTCTGATATTGGAGAAGGAATTTTCTTTGCCGGGCAAAACCATGTTGCTTTAAGAGTGGTTGCTTCTGATGAAGAACACCAAGTCATTACAACTAATCCTGAAGAACTGGCCAAAAGAAAAGAACTCAAGATTTCCAACATGCCTGGAAGTAATTCTGTCCTCAGACAAGAAACTGTCGTCGCTAACGAATCTGAAACTGAGGAAGAAAAAAAGAAAAAAGAGGAGATTATGAAACAGTTTGAAGAAGCGGATACAAGAGAAAATAAACAAAGTGACGATAAAAAAGAAATGAAAACTTCGAACTCCCTATATTCAATAGATACCTACTCTCCGCCATCCACTTGATCTACTCTCCAACAGATCGGTCTTTTTCTCCTCTTGTTAATTGTGGATAACTTTGTGTATAAATAGATTTGTTCAAATAATATATTTTCTGCCCAAGAAGTTTTAACGTAAAAATACTATGCAAATTGGTAACGTGCCATCTAGTGAAGTCAAACATATTTGGGATCAAGCTTGTGCTCAACTTCAGATTCAATTATCTCCAGCTGTTTATAATACCTGGATTGTATCCAACCCCGTTTCAACTTTGGATTATCTCGAAGATAACAAATGCTTAGCAACAATAACTAGTCCAACAGCCTTTCATTCAACCAACCTCAAAAAAAACCTTCACCTTCAAATAAAACAGTCGCTAGATAAAGCCACTGGAAAAATCTGCGAAATACAATATGTTATCGGCTCTGTCTCATTTTCTCCAACATCAAATAAATCGGGCAGATCTCAGCAATCCGGATTTTCCACCGTGGGAAAAACAATTAGACCCGAATTAAATCAAAACAATCATGGAACCGGCAAGTCGTCAGACTCGTTTTTTGCAGAGTCTCAAAACCTCTCTAGCTCTTCTGGCTTTAATACTCAATCTCCAAGAGTTGAAGATTTATTTTCGGAAAGCATCCTAACTTCTGCTTCGGAAGACAGAACTGCTGCGCTTGTTCGGGCCATAGGTCTTAGAAAAGATTACACTTTTGAAACATTTGCTGTATCAACAACAAACGAAATGGCTCACGCAGCTGCGACAGCGGTCTCAAACAGGCCGGGAACCGCTTATAATCCCCTATTCCTTTACGGAGGAGTTGGGGTTGGAAAAACTCATTTAATGCATGCTATTGGCAGCAATATTATTAAAAATGATCCAAATAAAAAAATTATTTATTGTACTGGAGAAGAATTTACCAATGAAATTGTGCAATCAATTCAAAAAAAGAATACAAGTCTTTTCAAATCTAAATTTAGAAATGCAGACGTTCTATTGATCGATGACGTTCAATTTATCGCCGGCAAAAATGCTGTTCAAGAAGAATTTTTTCATACGTTTAACGCCTTAAGCAAGCAGCAGGGTCAAATTGTATTAACCTCAGACAGGCCACCTCATGAAATGAACCTCTTAGAAGATAGATTAAGATCTAGGTTCGAGGCTGGATTAATGATAGATATTCAAGTTCCATCATTTGAATTAAGAACGGCAATTCTCCTGGTCAAATCCAAAGCCGCAGGACTTTCAATCCCAATCGATATTGCCAAAACGATTGCCTCAAGAGTGGAAAGTGCTAGAAAAATTGAAGGAGTTATTACAAGCATTAGATCCGAGGTCGAGTTAAAAGGAAAATTTATTAGTGAGGAATTAATTAATTCTCTTTTAGATACAGAAATAGTCGAAAAAAGACCAAGTATTAATACTTCTCCCTCAGAAATTATCAAGACCGTTGCAAACCATTACAGATTAAAACAGACTGCTCTGAAGGGAAAAAGAAGGGTTAAATCTCTAGTAGTGGCGCGCCACATAGCTATGTACTTATTAAAAAATGAATTAAATCTTCCGTTGGCGGAAATTGGTAGATGGTTCTCTGGTAGAGACCATACTAGCGTATTGCATGCTGTGCGAAAAGTTGAGAAAGACTTGAAAACAAATGATTTAATTATGCGCGACATATCAGCTCTTAGAACGACACTTTCTTTGACTTCACGCTGAGTTATCAACAATTGTGAATAATTGTGTGTATAAACAGTGTATAGATATGTGAATTAATGTGAATTAAAAATCGGCTTTGTTAATAACCGGAAATTGTTAATAACTAACACACATAAATTCACGTCAGTTATTAACATTGATAATACTGAGGATTACACATAGAATTCACAGTACATAACTAGATCTATTAATGTGTTTTCTCCACATTTTTGGTCTGCTCTACTACTAAAACTACTAAATATTAATATAATAAATACTTAAGAAGAAAACATAAAATGAAATTAAAGGTATTACAGGAAAATTTAAATAAGTCTTTAAATAATCTTCAAAAGGCTATTCCTAGTAGACCTCAGCTTCCAATTTTGTCTTCAATATTTATTGAAGCAAAAAAAGATGGATGCACTGTTTCTGCAACAGATTTATATTTTGGGGTTAAATCAAATGTTCAAACAGATGTCGAAATAGAAGGGGTAGTTGTAGTCCCTGGAAAACAATTCAAAGAAATTATTTCTTCTTTAAGTCCAGGAGTTCTAACATTAGAATTTTCAGAAGGCAGTCTTAAAATTCTCTCTGAAAAGACTAAGACTTCTTTATCCTGTCAATCTAGTGATGAATATCCTCCTTTTCCTCAAGTTGAGGGGGAAGAATATGAAATTTCAGCGGAACACTTAGAAAAAATAGAAAAATATATTTCTTTTAGCGCTTCTACAGACTTAGCAAGACCAGTTTTGACTGCAGTTCTATTTAAATTTTCGCAAAGAGGCTTTGAGGTGATAAGTACTGACGGTTTCAGGCTCTCGGTATTGCTTTTAGATGGCTCTAAAAAATACAAAGAAGAAAGATCATTCTTAATTCCAGCAAAGTCTTTATCTGAAGTTTATAGAATAATGGCAAAACTCGAATCGACAGTGGTTAAATTTAAAATTTCCCAAAAACTTAAACAAATATTTTTTTCAATAAATGGTGTTCTTGTTTTTGTTAGATTAATTGATGGCAACTACCCTCCTTATGAAAAAATTATCCCTTCAGAATTTAACACTGAAATAGTTTTTGATTCAGAAGAACTAATGGATAATTTGAAAAGAGCAATGATTTTTTCTAGAGAATCCTCTAATATTGTAAGGTTTATTATTGGAGAAAAAAATGTAGAAATCAAATCATCGTCTCCAAATTTTGGAAATTATAAAGGCACATTGAACAACGTACAAATTAAAGGTCCTTCTGGAGAGATTGCGTTTAATATTAAATATTTGATAGACTATTTATCAGCTATAAAATCTTCAGAACAATGGTTTGGAATGAACGAGAGTTTGAAGCCGGCAATGTTTAAACCAGAAGCAAATAGCACTTATAGCTATATAATTATGCCTTTCAAGGTGAATAATTAAATTCTTCTGATATAATATCAACCTTATGCAAAGAACATGGAACCCAAAAAAATATAAAAGAATGAAAAAGCATGGTTTTCTAAAGAGACTTCAAAGTCTTGGTGGAATTAAAATGCTCAAGAGACGTAGAGCTAAAGGAAGAAAAACCTTAGCCGTTCAAAAAAAGAAATAAGGCTTTAACATGCTGTCCAAGCAGTTCAAACTTGATTTGAGGAGTGATAAAAACTTCTTTTATAACTGTAAAAAAAAACATTTGCAAGAATTTAGTGTTTTTTATAAAAAACACACTAAAGACGGCTTAAAAATTGCTATTATTGTTCCAAAAAAGACTGTTAAATTAGCAACTGACAGAAATAGAATTAAAAGGATTTTTTATTCAGTGATAGAAAAATTACCAGAAGGAATTAAGAACAAAAATATTAATGTCGTCATTGTCGTAAACAAAGCAGACATAAAAGAAAAAGATTTGAATTTAATAAAAACAATTGAAGGTAGCTTAGTTGAAATTACAGTATAAAATACTTCTAGCAACTTACCAATTTTTTCGCACAGTAAGGTATAATCTCCTAAGAAGTGCGTTCGGAATTGTTGTTCATTGCAAACACTCTCCAACTTGTGGAACTTACGCTTTTAAACAAATTAAAGAAAAAGGTATATTGATTGGTGGTATTAAGGGATTAAAGAGAATTTTATCCTGTTGGTAAAAAAATAATAATTTATTAGATAAGGAAATATGAGTTTTTTTTCAGAAATATTTAACAATTTTTTAGTATTTTTAGTAGGGGTAACTGGAAGCCTGGGTTATTCAATTATTATTTTTACTTTTTTGATTAGAAGCGCACTTTTACCACTTACTCTTCCCTCTCTTAGATCTAGTGAAAAAATGAGAAAGCTTCAACCAAAGATCAAAGATCTTCAGAAAAAACACGGCAAAGACAAGCAAAGTTTGCAAAAGGCTCAGATGGAACTTTATAAAAAATATAACGTTAATCCTCTAGCTGGTTGTATTCCTCAATTAGCTCAGTTGGGCATATTAATCATTCTGTACAAAGTCTTGATTGATTTTTTGAATTCACCCACTATTAATGGAATTATTGTTAATCCGTCTTTCTTTTGGTTAGACTTGAGCGTTCCAGATTCAAAATATATCTTGCCTGTCCTCGCAGCTCTAACGCAACTTGTTTTGTCGTTGATGATTTCTCCGGGAGCCGAGACTAGAGATGTTGTTTCTAACACAAACAAAAGCAAAAAAATTCAATTAGAAAACAAAAAAGAAGAAGGAACGGCTGACATGGCTCAATCCATGCAACAGCAAATGATGTTTCTAATGCCGATAATGACAGGATTTATAGCACTTAAGTTTCCTTCGGGCTTGGCATTATATTGGGTAGCAACAACGGTGTTTAGTATTGGACAACAGCTATATATATCTGGACCAGGTGGATTAGTAATTTATTATAAAAGAGCATTAAATTTTATTTCTAGAAAGTAATTATGGAATTAAATACATTTTTAACACAACTTTGTGAACACTGTGGACTATCCGAAGACCAAGTCAAGATTAAACTCGTAGAGAATGACGAAAAGGTAGAGATCAAACTAGACGTTCCCGAGGGAGACTCTGGAATTTTTATTGGTTATCACGGAGATTCTATCGATTCTATTCAAAGAATTCTGAGAGTAATTTTTCAAGATGAGTTTGAAGGAAAAAGAGTCGTCCTAAACATCAATGGTTATAGAGAAAAAAGAGAAAAAAGACTAAAAGACCTAACATACTCAGCAGCAAATAGCGTGCTTGAGACTAAAGAAGAATATGCTTTTAATTCATTCTTACCCGCTCATGAGAGATATATTATTCACTCTGCCCTCGCAGAGGACAAAGATTTTTCATCATTAGAAAGCGTATCCGAAGGCGTTGGTAGAAACAGAAAACTAGTTATTCGCTTAAAGAATTTGAAGAAATAGGCAAGTTTTAAATATGGGAATTTTAAGAATCCTTACTGACGGTGGCTCAAGAGGAAATCCAGGAAATGCTGCAATTGGAGTTGTGGTTTTTAAGGTTCTTGCGGAAACTTCTTTCGATGATACTAAAAAAGCCAAAGTTGTTTATGAACATTCTGGTTTTATAGGAACGGCGACCAATAATGAGGCGGAATACAAAGCTCTTCTAAAGGCTTTAGAATGGTTGTCTGGAAATCTCACGGACATAGAAAAGGTAGAAATTTATTTAGATTCCAAGTTAGTTGTTGAGCAAATTAATAAAAACTGGAAAATTAAAGACGCTAGAATGAGTAAGTTTGCCAACGATGCTTGGAAAATTTTAGAAGGTATTGACGTAAATGTTAATTTTTTTCACATCAAAAGAGAAAAAAACTCAGAAGCAGATGCTTTGGTAAACCAGGCATTGGATGCTTGCCAATCATAAATAAATTTGCTTTTTTATAAACTCCTCTTTAATAAGACTCCTTAATTTTCTACAATTGACTGAATGTCACAATTAGAAACTCACTTACTAGCTGAGGATCCTTCCATTGTCCTGATTGGTAATAATACGATTCTTCGATCTCAAATTATAAAAATGTTGCAAGATCAAAACTTGCGAGTTATTGTTGCAGATATAGAAGAAATTCTTGAGGGAAAAATAAATTTTAGTATTTTTAATAACGCCTACAAAGTAATTTGGTTGCACGAAAATAATGAGGATATATCTGATAACTATTTAGGGATTTTGAGCATTGTTAGAGAAATAAAAGTTCCAGTTGTTATAGTCGCAAATCTTGTTTCAAATTTAAATGATTGTAGCAGTGACTTGCTTGGCGGGTGGAAAGAAAGATCTCAAAAACAAACTCAGTTTATTGTTGATTGTAATTATCACCTACCTAAGGCAAGTTTTATTTTTGGTCAAGATGTAATTTCGAAGAACGAGCTTGGTACTAGTTTGGAGTTTGTTGTCCAAAATATTCAAAAAGGAATAATTGTTAACCCAAATATAACTTTAGCTATTATTGACTCGGGACTTTTTACGGATAGTCTAAAAGAATATATCTTTAAACCTGGTAAGCAAAATAGTATTCTTATCAGGGGGGAAAACACCGACTCTAGCTTGGTAATTAATCTTCTCAAAAAACTTTATGATTCGTATCACAATGTCAATTTAGAGATTATCAATGATCTTGTAAAGACAAATAGTCTAATCCCCTTCTCTGTTAAGGAAAAAGTCATTCATTCCGATTTAAAAATTATGGTTGCGAGGATTGTTAAAAGCCTTAATCATCCTCTAGAACTTGAAAAGTTGGATTCTATTGAGAAGCCAGATGAAAGTTTAAAGAATGAGGCTTTAATTGGGCTAAAAACTGAAGAAAAAATATTAGTTTCAACGCCCGCGAGAGCGTCAATAATAGCGGGAGTGTCGAATCTTGAGAGAATATCGAACCCCGAGAGAACGTTCGCTTTTAGCGAAACACCTGCTTCTAGCAAGACCCCTGTTTCTAATAAAACCCCTGCGCCTCCAAAAATAGACGTGGACAATGAGATACAAAGAATATTTCATACGACAAGAACAGAAACAAAAGTTGATAGAATTAGAAAAATTGCAAAAAATACTAAAAAAATTACAAAGAGATCTGGGAGAAAAAAGATTTTCTTTATTGGTGGAATTGGAGCTGCTGGCGCAGCAATTGGAATAATTTTTCTAGCCTTAATTTTTTATATTTCTCAATCAGTTTTAAGAAAAGAATTAATAGCCTTTGTTTCTAGAGGAATAGTTGATCAAAATACGGTTTTTATTGAAGACGAGGGTCTTAAAAGAATAACGAGCTTTGTGGGCCTACAGGCCAATGGATATGGATCAATTATTGAAACAAATTTAATATCAGACGTGGCGTCTATGGTTGGGATAAGCGAAGACCTTCAATCGATTCCACAGATGCTCTTAGAAGTAGATGAGGCGTCTAAAAACCTGTTTTTGCAGGTTGTTGCTGGAGATAGCAACAAAACTAGTGAACTGACCCAAATTTTGGACGACAAAGCCCAATTAGCATACGAAAAACTTTCGGGAATACAAGCGAGTTTCAACTTAATTGACTTTGATGTAAATTCAGAGAATCGAGACGTTATTATTACAAATTATGAAAATAAACTTAAAGAGATTAGGAGCGAAATAGCCATTCAGCAACAACTTCAGCCAATTATGGCTTCCCTCACTGGGGAAACGTCTAAAAAAACATATGTTGTCATATTACAGAACAACCAAGAACTTAGACCAACTGGTGGATTTATTCAAGCGGTTGCACTATTAAGTTTTGATCAAGGAATTCTGGTCTCTCACGACGTCTATAGCGTTTACGAACTTGATTCCAAGCTTTCAGGATCAATAATTCCCCCATCTGACATCACTAATTATTTGGGTGAAGAAAAGTGGTATTTGAGAGATAGTAACTGGAATCCAGATTTTCCAACAACAAGCACTCAAATCGGATGGTTTATAAACAAAAGTCTTGGCGCAGATGTTGATGGCGTCATTGCCTTAAATCTCTTCTCGACCAGAGACATTCTTAAAGTCATTGGGCCAGTTGATTTACCAGAATATAATGAAGTTATAACTTACAAAAATCTCTTGGAGAGAATGGAGTTTCATTCCGAGGTTGTGTTAATCGACTCTCCAGATTCAACAGACTACTCGGTTGCTGTATTGGAAAAATTAATTGAAAAAATTGTTAATTTAAATAGAGATAAGGTACCCACTCTGCTCTCTTCTCTAGAGAATTCGATAAGGGACAATCAAATATCAATCTCTGTAACTGAAAAAAGCGATCAGCTTGTTTTGCATAGTTTGGGGTGGACCGGAGGTCTGACTAAACCTAACTGCCCTACTCAGCTTAGCTTGGTAGATTGTAAAGTTGATGTTCTTTCTCAGGTTGAGGCTAATATTGGAATTAATAAAGCCAATTATTATCTAAACAGATCAATTGTTCATAAAGTAATAATTAATCGAGAAAAAGCAGTTCATATGAGAGAAATTACATTTGATAATAATGCAAAATCTAACTCTTGGCCAAAAGGAACCTATAAATCATATCAGAGATTCTATGTTGATAAAGACGCTATCATTGATAAAATTTCAATTAACGGTTCTGCCCTCATTGAAGAGCAAATATCTCAAAAAGAAGTAAATGGTTTCAAAGAAATTGGCATCAGGGTTGATGTACCAATACAAAAACAAGTTGTTGTGGAGCTGAATTACACCACCCCACATAATTTTAAGAATGGATTTTCTTATGTGTTGTTTAACAGAAAACAAGCAGGAACGTCTGGAGATTCATTAAAAGTTAGCTTTGAATATGCCGATGATATGGAGCCGGTATTAATCGCTCCTGCAGCCGAGGTTTCTAACAGAATTATTACATTTAATTCAGGATTAGAGAATTCATTATTCAGTGTTGAGTTTCAGTAAAACTGAATTATTGCTTGACACATGGGCATATTTTGTGTAAAACTTAGAGAGTTGTTTGTTCAAAGTTGCTTATTTTCCTCAAGAGCTTTATACTAGCTCTAGTTAAGAAATAAATTTTGATAAATCAGTATATTTTGTTAATTTAAGAAAGAACATCAATCATATGACGAATACATCAGATAAAATAGTGTTTCACGTATCGACTAGACAAGACAGGGGATCTGGTAAAGTAGCTAAATTAAGAAGATTAGGAAAAACCCCTGGAAATATCTATGGTCTAGGCGAAAAATCAGTCGCTATTGTTGCTGATTGTCAGGGAGTAAAGAAGCTTTATCAATCACAAGGTGATACTGGTCTAATTTATCTCCAAGTAGATGATGAAAAAAAGCAAATTCCAGCGCTAATTGACGAAGTTTCGTTTGTAGTAATTGGTGAAGGAATTTTGCACGTTTCTTTCAAGAGAGTTAGTCTGAATGTTAAAATTGAGGCTGAGATTCCAGTTGTTCTGATTGGTGAAACCAAAATAGATGACGCGGTCGTTTCCTTGGTTAAAGACTTCGTCTTAATTGAAGCACTACCGGCAGATTTATTAGAGAGTTTTGAGGTTGATATATCGGGTCTTTCTGAAGTGGGACAAAGCATTAATTTGGCAGATTTAAATTTTGATAAATCAAAAATTTCGCTTGTTTTAGCTGATAACGAGGATCCTTCCGATGTGATGCTTGTTAACGTTCAAGCTGTCAAAGAAGAAGTAGAAGAAGTAGTTGAAGAGGTTATACCTGAAGCTGGAGTAGCGGGCGAAGCTGGTGAAGTTAAACCAGAAGCTGAAGGCGAAAAGTCTGTTGCAGATGCTGAAAAATCAACTGATAATTCAACTGAAAAATCATAAGAAGAACAACCTAAAAAAAACAGATTAGTTTTTTAAAATTGGGTTGTTGGGATCTAAATTTTTAGCTTGATTCCACAAGTCTTCTGCTTCTTCATCTTCGAGTAAAATTTTCTTTAATATAGATAAATTTATCAATGCGTCTCTCGAGCTTGGTTGTTTTTCTATAATGTTTTCCCAATATAATATTTCAGTTCTAATTTCTGACTCTGTTTTTTCTGATTTGAGATATTGATCTGGATGAGAAGGGAAGTAACTGGAGTTATTTTGAGTTTCCTCATTATTAATTTTTTCTTTAATAATATAGAAAAACATCAGGTTTATCAAAAACAAAACGATAAAAATTGCCAAAAATAATAGCTTTGCTTTTTTAATCTGAATAAAGACTAAATTAAGGAGAAAAAGAGCTAAAAAAACTAGTAATTTGAATTGGAATAATAGTAACTTCATTAATTACTATGATACCTGAGTAGGCCAGTCTGAAACAATAAGTAATTTTTCTGAAACGATCTTTTCTTTGCGTAGCTCTTGCCAAATAGATTCTGTTATAAAAGGCATAAAAGGATGAAGTAACTTGAGGAAAGTTGTGAGTCCTATCTTTAGAACTTCAAGCGAAATTTTACCTTGTTTTGCATTTTCAATACAGATGTCGCAGTACCAATGCCAAAACTCATTATAAATTACTTCTGCAGCTAAACCGATCTTGAGATCAGAAAGATGCTTGCTGGTCTCAGAAATAACAGAGTTCAGTTTTTTGAGATACTCGGCGTCTCCGGGGGCGTTTTTTATAAAACTCGTTTCATGGGGATTCTCAAACATTAAAATTGTAAAACGAGCCGCGTTCCAGATTTTATTTGTCAAGTTTCTTGTGGCCTTGAAATCTGGTTTTCCTACAGATTTATCTTGTCCAGGAGTTGATCTGATAACCAAAGCCATTCTTAGGGCATCGGCGCCAAATTTTTCTTTGACTTCGAGTGGATTAATAACATTTCCCTTTGATTTGCTCATTTTTTTACCTTTTTCATCTCTAATTAAGCCGTGAAGGTAGACATTTTTAAAAGGAGTTTTACCAGTTAAATAATTGCCTAGGAGCATCATTCTCATGACCCAAAAGGGAAGAATGTCGTAGCCAGTTTCCATCACAGAGGTAGGGTAGAAGCGTTCAAAATCTTTTTTATTGTTGGTTTTGAGGGTTACAACCGGCCACTGACTTGAAGAAAACCAGGTATCAAAAGTATCTGTTTCCTGAATATAATTTGAGCCATCTTTTTCAGTTGTTGCAGCTAATTTAGGATCTTCAATTGAGACAGAGTAGGGGACTGAAATTTCAGCGTTAATTGATTGAATATTTTGTTTAATTTCCTCGAGAGAAGTTGTTTTCAGCCATTTTGACAACGGGCCAGTTTGATAGGCTTTGTTTCTGTCAACAAATGAGACTGTAATTTTATCTTCGTTGCCATTTATTTTATACCAAACTGGAATAGGAATTCCCCAAACAATTTGACGCGAAATGTTCCAATCTTGGAGGTTGTTCAGCCAGTGTCTTAGGATTTTTTCTCTTCCGGCTCCGTGAATTTTTGTTGCTCTGGAGTCTAGAGTTTCTAGGGCTCTTTGTACTAAATTTAATTTTTTATTTTTTGGATTTGAGGTGTCTGCAACTTTAATAAAAAGTTGTGGTAAGGGTAGTGGCTCAATTGGTTTGCTACAGCGATAACAGATACCCACAGAGTGACTATATTTTTTATCAATATTTATTAAAAGTGAATTGCCTAGACTATTTTTATAAGCTTCGTAATCCTCGATTATGGCTGCTCGCGCATTTATAACTCCAAGACCATTATATTTTTTTGGGGCATTATAAATTTTTCCACTCGTATTAATTACTGGAACCGGTATTTCTGAGATCTCGTTTTTGTGCGTTTCCCACATTTGAAAATCATTTTGATCATGATATGGAGTTACTTTAACTACGCCGGTTCCAAATTTAGGATCGACATATTCATCTGAAATAACTGGCATTGTTTTTTTGCCCCAAGGAAATTCAACCCCAATCATTTTGCCAATATATTGTTTGTATCTGTCATCGTTTGGATTAACAGCAACCGCTACGTCTCCAAAAATAGTTTCAGGACGAACTGTTGAAACTTGTAATGGACCATATTGAATTGTGTATAAAGGATCAATTTTTTCTTCGTGATCTACCTCTAACTCCGAATAACTAGTTCCGCAGCGTGTGCAATAATTAACAAGCTTTAAATCACGATATATCAAGCCATCTTCATATAAGAGCTGAAAAGTTTTTGTCACATTTTCAACAATGTCTTTGTCTAAAGTAAACTTAAATCGAGACCAATCGGCACTAGCTCCTAGTTTCTTTATTTGATCTTTGGCAACCTCGGAATTTGCTTTAACATAGTCCCAAATCATTTTAAAGAGGGTAGAGCGGTCAAAGTTAAATCTACTTTTGCCATCTTTTTTGAGTTTCTTCTCAAAGACAAACTGAGTTTCTATGCCCGCATGATCAGTTCCCGGAATCCAAACTGTGTCGTCTCCGAGCATGCGGTGATATCTAATCATGATGTCTTCAAGGGCTACAAACATCGCATGTCCTACGTGAAGGGGATCATTTGCATTTGGTGGTGGCATAATAATTGAAAATTGCTTTCCGGTGGAGGCAATTTGCTCATTTGTTGAGGTAGCTTGTTCATTCAATTTATTGTCATTTCTTTGACGGAGTTTTTTTACCGAATCAGGATTAAAAGCATCTGCTTTTTCCCAAAGTGCATAAATTTCATCTTCAGTTTGTTGGGAGTTGTATCTCGAGTCCATAGAAAGTTATTATAACATTCTTTTTTTATATTCCCCTCATATACTTGGCAGACCAAGGTCTGTAATTGGAATAATAGCTTTCTTCGCTTGTGACATTTCCCCATTTATCCTTAATAGTCTGTTTAAATTCAGTTTTTATTCCAGACACCGACCAATCTATTTGTTTAGTAACTCCGGTAGGTAATTCGGAAGTAGGGTAATATTCAGGTGCTGGAGCAGTTCTAAAATCCCATTTTTTATAATTAGAGATTTCGCTAGTTCTGCCATCATTGGTTCCATAAATTTCGATGTTCATATATCTATTTTCAGACTCAACATAAGTATAAATTAAGATGTGGTTCTTAGTATCATTGATGAATCTAAAATCAACATTTCCGGCATAGACTGTGGCGTCAAATCCTGGCTGAGAATTTAATTCGTAGTATGAAACTCTATAGGAATGTTGAAGTCTTTTGGTAACTTTAAGTCCGGCATTTAAGACCGCTCTAAAAAGGGTGCTACTAACTTGACAAACACCACCGCCGTCTCCTAAAATTGTCTTTCCATTAGATATTACATATGCCGAACGATATCCAGTTCCCGCAGAGACCTCTCCGAGGGTTTTATTAAAGGAAAACTCTTGGCCCGGTGGAATGATTGCAAGAGAAATTTTTTCGGCCGTTATTCCCACGTTATGGACTCTATTTATAATAGAATGGTAATAATAACTTTCTCCAAATCCAATTCTTTCGTTAATACCTAGTTCGTTGGTTTTCTCTAGAGTAACTTCTGGAGAGGTTTTATTAAGAGGAATTTCTAGAATGGGGGAGTTTTCTTCGGAAGTAGTAATATCTTCTTCTTGAACACTTAATAGTTTATCTAGTTGATCTATTATTAACTTTTTTGTAGCCACTACGTTTATTTCTAACCCATCTTTGTGGGGCAAAAATGTTTCTACATCTAAGGTTTCTGCATCATATTTAAATTTCGCATCTTGTGGCTCTCTATTAACTTCTTTGCTCCAAGAGGAAATTGTTTCTTCTAGGTTCGAGTCCAGATAGCTTCCAAGTGGTTGTAAGAAAGTAATTAGTTCTATATCATTTAGATAATATTTTTTGTTTTCTGCCTTAAATTCGAGGGATTTTCCTACTAGCCTTTTTGCTTTTGAGAGTTCTAAATTTACCTGTTCATCAGTCAAAACAGTGCTTGTAGATGTTACTGGCGCATCAATAAGGAGACTCAAAATATTGTCATCGCCACCTTTATTCCAAGTATTTTCTTCAGACTTTTCCCTAATTTTTTCTTTTGTTGCTGACAAGTTGATTTCTCTGCCAGGAATGCCTTTATAAATAACTATAGAATTTGCACTGTTGGATATTTTTAGAGATATTTCTGGACTTTCTCCCTTTAAAGCAACTTCTTGGTTCAAGTTGGCTATTAATTCGTTTAACTTTTCATCATCATATAGCGTTTTTGTAGAAATATTGTTGTTTTTAAAAAACGATTTTATTAAATTTAGGCCAGTTTTTACTCTGGAGCTATCTCTGGTAGATGTATAGGCTGTATTAACTGCTTCAGAATAATTTTTTTGTGCTCCTAATTCTGATGAAGAGCTCGCCGTCATAATGTCATCTACTATTAATACTATATTATGTGGCTCAACCTCATTTTGGATATTTTTTAAAGTTTCTATGGCTTCTGAAATAGATAAGCCCGATACATCAACGCTATCAATGTAAGTTCTTGGGAAAATCTTATTTTCATAGAAATTGGTATTTAAATATAATCCAGACGCAAGGAAGCTGACCCCTGCAATGAATAGCAAAAACGCAATCTGTAAAGATCCTAGAGGCAAACTGTTTTTCATTATGCTATTATTATACTAGATATAGAATATTATGAATAATCAACCACTGCCAAAGCCATCTCAAACACCAAAAAATGATGATGAAAATAATTCTGGAGCAGTTTTAACACCTTCGCCTTCTGCGCTAAGAGATACTTCTAAGCCCAGCGACGCTAACAAGCCTGCAGATAACACAAAACCAAGTGGAGCAACCAAGCCTGCAGATAACACAAAACCAAGTGGAGCAACCAAGCCTGCAGATAACACAAAACCAAGTGGAGCAACCAAGCCCGCAGATAGCAAACAAGGCGTGGTATTTGATGGAGCAGTCGCCAAATCGAGAATTCCTCTAGCTCAAAAATCTGAAGGAGATCTAGCACCAAACAATGATGTTACTTTGCCTCCAACTTCTTTAAGTGCTTTGTCATCAATGAGTAGCAACACTATTCCTGATGATGGATCACAAAAATCTGGAGAAGGTCTTTCGGTCAAGTCAAGCAGTAATATTGAAATGCCGGAGAGGACTATTCTAGGTAGACCAATTCCCCAAGAGATACGAGGAGAAGAGTTACCAAGGGGGATAGGATCAAACATTCCATCTCCCAAAATTATACAAGAAAAATCATCTCCAATGCCTCAAATGAGCAAGGATTCTAGCTCTGACATTCAAAGTGCAAAACCCAAATATGCCAAAGAAAACAAATCAATTCTAAAATTTCTTCCATTCATTGTGGGAGGAATAATTCTAGTGGCTGTTGTAGGATTCATTTATTCAAAAATTTCTAGCGGAAAATCGACTTCTTTGCCAAAACCAGATGCAACCACTGACAATATTGACACAACAAATGTGACTCCAGGAGACACAAACAAAAGAACTGAGGTTCCAGCCCAATTAACAGAATTAACATATTGGGGTCTTTGGGAACCAGACGAGGTTGTTGAAGGAATAATATCTGACTTTGAGACATCTCATCCTGGAACTAAAATAAATTATGTAAAGCAATTTCATAAGGATTATCGAGAGAGACTACAAACTGCGCTGGATACAGATGAAGGACCAGACATCTTTAGGTTCCATGCATCCTGGACGCCTATGTTGAAGTCAATGCTTGCTCCAATTCCTACTAGTGTGATTTCTTCAAAAGAATTTAAAGATAATTATTATCCAATTGTTACAGATCAATTAGTTGTTGGTGGTCAATATGTCGGTGTTCCGCTGATGTATGATGGGCTAGCACTTTTTTATAATGAGGACATTCTGAATTCAGCAAACGAAACTCCGCCATCAACTTGGGCAGAACTGAGATTGTTGGCTACAAAATTGACTGTTAAATCGGCAAATGGCATCGAAAGAGCCGGTCTTGCTATTGGAAATACTAAGAATGTTGATCATTTTTCAGACATTCTAGCAGTTTTAATGTTACAGAACGGAGCTAGCTTTAGCGATCCAAATTCTCAAGAAACCAAGGATGCTTTGGTATTTTACACTAATTTCGTTCTAAAAGATGGCGTTTGGAATGATAAGCTACCAAGTTCAACTGTGGCTTTTGCAAGGGGCGACGTTGCCATGATGTTTGCTCCATCTTGGAGAGCTCATGAAATTGCCGCTCAAAATCCAAATTTAAAATTTAAAACCATGACCTTGCCCCAACTCTCAGACGAGAGGATTACTTGGGGGTCATATTGGGCAGAAGGAGTTAGTGCAAGTAGCAATAATAAAGAATTAGCAGCTAAATTTCTTGGATTTATTAGTTCCGACGAAAACTTAATGAAATTATTTTCAAAAGCTAGTGAAGTCAGATCATTCGGAGAAATTTACCCAAAGGCTAGTATGGCAGAAAAATTAGTTGATAATGAAATTATCTCATCATATCTTGACGACGCGGTTTATGCTCAAGATTGGTATCTAAATTCTTTTACTCACGACAATGGTATTAATGATCAGATGATCAAATACTATGAAGATGGAATTAATGCTATTCTTGAGGGCGAGAAGGTTGATGATGTTCTTCTTACAATTGAAGAAGGCACCAAACAAGTTCTCAAACAATATGGGATTAGCACTAAGTAGTCTTGAATCCGCATATCTCGGGCTTATAATGAGGTCATGATAAAAGGCCTTGATAATAAAATTCTTCTTTCTCTTTCTTATACAGATCAATTTAAATATCCACTCACAAAGGAGGAAATTTTTTTAAGGATTATTGGTCGCGAAAAGTCATTATCGATCAACAAACTAGAAACTGAGTTAGTAAAAATGGTTTCTTCAGGAAAAATATTTGTTAAAAATAATTTTTATTTTTTAAAAGGGTCTGGCAATCATATTTATACAAGAATTAAAAGAAAACAATATTCACAAAAAAAATGGTTTGAGGTAGAAGAGTTCATTCGCGTAGTAAGGCTCATTCCTTGGATCAAAGGAGTTTTGGTCACCGGATCTTTAGCAGTGAATAATGTAATTGAAAATGATGATATTGATTTCTTGATAATTGTTCAAGCAAACAGATTGTGGATTTCGAGAATTCTGGTAGTTTTCTTTACATTTTTAAATGGAAAAAAGAGATCTTGGAATGGAGCTTATTCCAATACGTGGTGTTTAAATTTGTGGCTTGATGATAATTCATTGGAGCTTCCTCAAAGATTGAGAAATATTTATGGCGCATTTGAGATTTGCCAAGCAGTTTGGATTTATGACAAAGGTGGTACCAAAAATCAATTTTTTGATCTTAACAAGTGGGCCAAAAAATTTCTGCCAAACTATTTTGCTTTTCAAAAAGAAGTTGATTCGCTTGAAACCAGTGTATTGAGTCATACTACTAATTTATTAGCAGATTTTGTTCTTAAAGAATTAAATAACTTACTATTTATTTTTCAATATTTATATATGAGACCTCACATGACTAGCGAGAAGGTAAAAAAGAATTTTGCATTTTTTCATCCTAGAGATACAAAAAAACAAATTTTAGGCAGGTGGTTGAGAACATATGAAAAAGTCATATGAAAAAATCATATGACTTGTACCCAATCACACGAAAGGCTAGAATGATTTCTGTGCAAAGCAATCAAGCAACTTCTCCAGCAAAATTACCAAGCTTTATTTTGGAAATAATTAAAAACAGTAGGGCAGAGTTAAAATGCCTAGTTTTAGTTACTGGCGTTTTTGACGTTCTTCATTTTGAGCATAAAAAGTTTTTAAAAAAGGCAAAAAAATTGGGAGATGTTTTGATAATTGGCGTAGAGTCTGATTTCAGAGTAAAGTCAATTAAGGGAAGTCAAAGGCCGGTTAACTCTCAGGATGCTAGGGTTGAAAATTTACTCAAACTTTTTTTGACTGATAACATATTTATATTGCCTGATAATTTTAGCAGATCAGAAGATCATCTAGAATTGATTAAAACTATTATGCCCAAGTATCTAGCAGTTTCAGCCCATACTGCTCATTTAAATGAAAAGAGAAAAATTATGAGTATGGTTGATGGTGAGTTGGCAATTATTCATCAACAAAACCCAGAAATTTCTTCTACTAAAATTATTAATGGAAATTCATAATGTCCAAAAAATCGAGCATATATGTTTGTCAAAATTGCGGTTGGTCGGCTCTTCGTTGGGTTGGACAGTGTCAGGGCTGTAACAGCTGGAATACTTTGGTGGAAGAAATGTCCGAAGTAAGCAAAACTGGTAAGGAAATCAAATCTTCCGAAAATATTTCTGATTTTACCATTTCTCTTTCTCGAGTCGACGCTCTAGGATCCTCAAAAGCGCGTCTTTCAACTTTTATTGATGAGTTCGATAGGGTTTTGGGAGGCGAAGAACCAAATCGTGGTATGGTTAATGGAGCAATAATGTTAATTGTTGGAGAGCCAGGTATTGGTAAGTCCACTTTGCTAACTCAGGTTGTTGTGAGTATGTTGGCAAATAGCAAAAACAGCGATATTTCTAATCAAACAATTGCCTATGTTTGCGGTGAGGAAAACCCGGCTCAAATAGCTCTTAGAATCAATAGATTAAAAGAAAATAATTATAATCAAGATAACTTGGTTTTTATTTCATCGACAAATGTTGATTCAATCGCGAAGGCAATAAAAAAAATTAAGCCAGCAGTGGTAGTTGTAGATAGTATTCAAACTTTAACGACTTTTGATTTGGCTGGTAGCGCTGGTAGCGTTGGGCAAGTTCGCGAGTGTGCCGAAAGACTTACGACGTTGGCAAAAAATTTAAACATTCCAATTTTTTTAGTGGGTCATGTAACTAAAGAAGGAACGATTTCAGGACCAAAAGTACTTGAACACATTGTTGATTCGGTATTAGAGTTGAGTGGTGATAGAACTGGGGATCTTAGAATACTAAGATCGGTAAAAAATCGGTTTGGAGCAACAGACGAAGTGGGGGTTTTCCGTATGAGAGATTTTGGATTTGAATCAGTCTCTAATCCTAGCGAGCTTTTTCTAGAACATTCTGATGTTGGTGTGCCAGGCAGCGCCACTGTTTGTGTTATGGAAGGAACAAGACCGTTATTAGTTGAAATTCAGGGTCTGGTAGTAAGTTCTCAGCTTGCTATGCCGAGAAGAGTAGGTCGAGGAATAATGTTATCCAGAATTCAGGTTTTAGCAGCAGTCTTACAAAAGCATTGTAAATTACCGCTTAGTAACAATGATATTTTTGCTAGCGTTGCAGGAGGGTTTAGTGTCAAAGAGCCGGCGTTAGACTTGGGGTTAGCAGTCGCTATTGCTAGTTCGTTAGTAAATAAACCAATAAAAGAAAAAACAGTTTTTATTGGTGAGATCGGTCTTTTAGGCGAAATTAGATCAGTAAACTTGCTCGATAGAAGAATTAAAGAAGCTAAGAGATTGGGCTTCAAAAAAGTTATTTCAAAAAAGACACATTCTTCTATAAAAGATGTTTTAAAGGAATTGGGTTTATTAAAATATACTTAATGTTTATAGAACGAGTATCAGCGAAATTCAAAATTGATTATGAACAAAGAGCGTAAGCTCGTGACATAAATATTAAGTATATTTTATTTACTCAGTTTTTTTGGAATATCTTTCACTACTAGATTGAACAACCTTTTCTTTATTGCTATTGCTGCTTTTTGCAAGTGCGAGAGTGAGAGCGGGGAATGGCTTGGAAACAATGTTATCTATAGATAGTTTATTAATAATTTGATGTCTCTCGAGAGATACTAAGTCTTCAGGTGTATATTGATCGCCATATTCTTTGGCAAAAACTTGAGCATCTTCAGCACCCATAACAAAGCTAATCATACTGCCGCAGTTTCCAAAGATGGCCTTTTGTACTTCTTCTGGAATTTGGGCAATATATTGGTTAGCTAAAGTTAAGTTTAAACGATATTTTCTGGCTTCTGAGAGAATCTTACTAAAAGACTCGGTAGCAAAATTCTGAAACTCATCTACATATAAATAGAAGTCTTTTCTTTCTTCCTCAGGAACATTAACTCTGGCCATAGCGGCGAGTTGAATTTTTGTAATTAACATTGAACCAAGCAGAGTGGCATTATCCTCGCCGAGTTTTCCTTGAGAAAGATTAACTAAAATGATTTTTCCAGAGCTCATTGCTTCCTCAATACTAAAGGAACTTTTTCTGGCATTAACAATGTTTCTTACAATTGGCGAAGACACAAATTGGCCCACTTTATTTAAAATAGAGGCAATGGCCTCAGTTCTTTGCCTTTCTTGCATCATGTTATATTCATCAACCCAAAAACTTTTTAAGATTGGATCTTCCAATTTATTAACAATGCTATCTCTAAACTTTTTATTAGTTAGAAGTTCAAGAATGTCAGACAATCTTGCTTGCTCAACTTTAAGCAAAGTGAGTAGGGAGTTTCGTAAAATATATTCAAGTCTTGGACCCCATGAATATCCATAAAGCTTTTTGAAAACAGAAACAATTCCCGAAGCGATTAATTCTCTGTGAACAATGTTTTTTCCTTCAAAAAGATTAAGTTTAACAGTTCTGTCTTTTTCACTTGGATCAAAATAAATCACATCGTTAATTCTTCTCGAGGGAATGTAGTTTAAAATCGTTTCGATCAAGTCTCCATGTGGGTCAATCACACACATGCCCTCATTGTTTTTAAGATCGTTAATGGCCATATTGGCCAGAAGGGTAGATTTACCGGTGCCAGTTTTACCAATCACGTACATGTGTCTTCTACGGTCATTTCGTTTTAAGCCATAAATAACGTCGTTGTTTTTAAAATATGTTCTGCCGAAGGCATTGATGTCACCTTTTAATTTTGGATCCATATTTTTGGTGATAACAGGTAAGTTCTCTGGTGGTTCTCCCAGAAGGTTTTTCCCCCAGGCTATATTTTGAATCGTTGAAAGTTTTACGTTTGGCATGTGAAGTATGGTGGCTGTCTCGTCGAGAGAGAGATGAAATTTTGGTGAAGATTTGAAAGATCTCGTCTTCATATTCTTTAGAAAACGCTTCTTAAATAAATATCTTCTTCTCAATGACAGGCTATTACCTTCGCTATCAGAAACAGAGTCAAATGAAGCTTCAATGGTTTCGAGTAATATGCGACTTCTTGCTTTATCACTAGAGGAGATTGCGACTCTGATTACACTTTTTAGTGATTTGCTGTCAAGTTTTTTGTTAATTTTTTGTTTTTGAACACTTAAGATCTGCAAAGGAGAATTTTCGCTTTGAGTATTTGCTGTTCTGTTTGGCGAACCTGCTTTCCAATGCTCGCTACTCTTATCAAAAACATATTGGATGACTACGCGATCGTATTTTTGAAGTTTCGAGAGAGTAGATAAAATAGTCGACATCGGATCAGTGTCATGAAAGTCTTTGTATGTTTTGAGCGGTAGATAATTGGGTCTCTTCAAATTTAGGCTACCCATCTCAAAGAAGCGACTCTGAGCTTCGGCATAGCTTTCGGCTGGGAGGATAAAGCTATCTATGGTGTCATCATCAACTTTATTAATTAAAATTTCAGGATAACTAGCTCTTAATATGCTTTTAAGATAATTAATCAATCTATCTGGAACATACATTTGAAAATATATGGTTTGATTCTCAACAATGATTTCAAAACTTAAGCGCTCGTCTTTTTTAAGTAACTTCCAATACCATCGACTTCTTAGGTTGGGAATTGATGCAAATAGTTGTGTAGCAGACTCTGGGGTATGCTCACTGTCTCGACCAGTTCTAAGCTCTAAAATAGTGTGATTTGCAGGCATATGCAGAAGTATATCATTTCTTCGAGTTGGCGTATATTGGATTGCAATCATAAATTGATGATTATTTTACTTCCAGGCGAAAGAGTAGTTATCTACATTTATTAGATTAATAAAATTGATGTGAATAACTTATTAATTGCTCTCAATAATATTACTAAAAATAAAAATATAAGACGTATCAAAACAGAGTAACTATAAATTATAGGTTGACTAATTAAATAAATGTAGTTATACTGAAAGAATAGAATAAAAAAAGCATTATTATCGCTGGACAGACCACGAATAACAATGCTCTTTTTGTTCACATGGCGTTTAATTAAAAACTTTTAAGAACCATGTGAGACAGAGATTACCTGATTTAGAACAGGTTGTAAATTCTATCTTTGTGATTCTAACTACATATTAAGAGATCAAAGCGTATTTTTTAGCAAATATTTTACGAGATATTTTCATAAGAAATACTAAGCAATCAGGTTTGAGACAAAATTAGATGTTGCGTGGAGGTTCGGTAGTTGGGCAGGCAACCGAGCTTCCACACAGCATCTTAATTTGACATTTTCACTATTATTTGAAATAATAACCATCAACTTCATGTTTTCTTAATTTATGTTCCTGAGAATTTTATTCTTTAAAACTTGTTTCACCATGAGCTTACTAATTTCTTAAATTAAATAGACTATTATCAATTATCAAAAACAATTATGACGGAGAAAACAACAACAGTGACGCCAGTAACGGCTGCAAAGATCGATATGAAAAAAGTTCCTGTAATGCCATTAAATAATGGTTACAATAACCAAAATAATCAAAAAAGACCCTCATTTGTAAAAAATAACGAAGAAGGCGACAAAATTATTACTGGTTTTCTTGATTTATCAAGAGACGGCCATGGAGTTTTGCGCGCTACATTAATGGGTGAGGACGATCTGGATGCATATATTTCAACTTCACAAATCAGAAGATTCAGACTTAGATCTGGCGACATCATAACCGGCCCGGCAAGAGCTCCAAAAGACAGCGAAAGATTTTGGGGATTACTCAAGGTTACTGAGGTTAATGGTAGACAGGCAGAAGAACTTAAAAATGCAGATAGACCCAAATTTACAAAGTTTACTCCTGTTTATCCTGATTCAAAAATAAAATTAGAAATTGATCCAGAGTTATTGTCACTGAGAATTATTGATATGATCGCTCCAATTGGCAAAGGCCAAAGAAGTTTGATAGTTTCTCCTCCTAAAGCTGGTAAAACTAACTTACTTAAAGATATTGCAGCTGGTGTAGCTAGAAATCATCCTGAAATTCATATTATGGCTGTTTTAGTTGGAGAGAGACCAGAAGAAGTTACCGATATAGTGCGCCACATCGCAAAAATAACCGATGGCAAAGGTGAGGTCGCAGCAAGCAACTTTGATGAATCTGCAAAAGATCAATGTAGAGTTGCCGAACTTGCCTTGGAAAGAGCAAAGAGACTAGTTGAAGAAGGTAAAGACGTCTTAATTCTTCTAGATTCAATTACTCGTTTAGCTAGAGCTTACAATTTATCTATTCCTACATCTGGAAGAACTCTTTCTGGGGGATTTGATCCAGCGGCATTATTTCCTCCAAAGAAATTTTTTGGAGCAGCTAGAAATTTCGAAGTTGATGGAAGTTTAACAATTGTTGGTACTGCCTTGGTAGAAACTGGATCCAGAATGGATGATTTGGTTTATGAAGAATTCAAGGGTACAGGCAATCAAGAAGTCCACTTAGATAGAAAATTAGCAGAAAGAAGAATCTTTCCTGCAATTGATGTTCAAAAATCTGGAACAAGAAGAGACGATCTTTTAATTGACAGTATGGATTATTTGTCTATTACAACATTGCATAGAATGTTAGACATGCTTGATAAAGACAAGCGTACTTCTACTATCATTCAACAACTGAAAAAGACTAAAACTAATAAAGAGTTTTTAGCATCACTCAAAAACGGCTAATAATATGGTAAAGATTACTCTTAGACTAAGAGTGCCACAGCTTTTTAAAGATCTGTCAGCATATCTACAATTTTTAAAACTATACATGCGTAAAAGAGTGTATGGTTGGTTTTCTAGGTTTGAATTATTCAAAGATACAATTGTTGATCTTTTGTACAAAAAAAGAGGAAAATATGTTCGTCCATTTTTACATTTTGGCACAATTGGTTTAATTTTTTTGGCTATTATTGTTGGCCCGGTGGTGTTCTCTGGATCAGATGATCAAAATCAAGATTCATCTAATGGTATTTTAACTTCCAAAGCCTATGGCTCGAATTTTTATACTCAACAAGCAGAAGAAGTGAGACTATTTAGAGGAGGAGAGATTATTGTCCACACCGTTGAAGAAGGCGATACTATTTCAAGTATTGCGCAAAGATATGGGTTAGATACAAGCACAATTTTGTGGGAAAACAATTTAACCAGCACGAGCAAAATTAAACCAGGAGATTCTTTAAATATTTTGCCAATCAATGGAGTTAGACACAAGGTTCAAAGAGGAGAAACAATTTACTCAGTTGGAAAGAAGTATGGCCTAGATGAATCTCAGGTGCAGGTGATCGTTGACTATCCTTTTAACGAGTTTTTAAATGATGAAACTTTTGAGTTGGCAATTGGGCAATATATTATGGTTCCAGACGGAGTAAAAATCACAAAGTCAATTCCTATAGTAACCAGAGTTGCTTATCAAACCCCAGATGCAGGATCAGTTACAGCGCTTGGATCATTCGTATGGCCGGCAGCTGGAAAAATTACTCAGTCATATAGTTTCTATCATAAGGCTAATGATATTGCTAACAGATCTGGAGGCTCTATTTTAGCAGCTGACAGTGGTACTATTGTTGCGGCAGGTTGGGATCCATCTGGATATGGCAATAAAATCTTAGTTGACCACGGTAATGGATTTTCTACTTTATATGCCCATTTGAGCTTAATCCAAGTAGTTATTGGTCAGAGAATTAATAGAGGAGATGTCATCGGTCAAATGGGAAGTACTGGTAGATCTACAGGCACGCATTTACATTTTGAGATCAGACAAGGTGGCATATTATTGAACCCCCTAAATTTCTTGAGGTAGGCAGTTCGCCTAAAAGGCTCGCGTGTTACAATACCTTCAGTTGGAAAGATAAAAATATGATTGATTTAGTTAAACTTATTTTAGTTGCTGGTGATGGGGGACTCGGAAGAGTCTCTTTTTTACGTGAACGAAGAATCACCAAGGGTGGCCCTGATGGAGGTGACGGCGGAAAAGGCGGTTCAGTAATTTTCAGAGGCAATAAAAACTTAGCAACACTCAAGGATTTCAAGGGAAAAGTTTTGTACCAAGCAGAAAATGGTTTTCCCGGTGGTAAAAAAAACATGATTGGAGCCAAAGGCAAAAATTTAGTTTTGGATGTGCCAATTGGAACATCCATATCAGTTCTCGCAGAAACTGGCTATGCTAAAAAAAGAAGAACTTTTGTTGGTATAAATTCTTTATTGAATAAGGATGGAATCCGTCAAGAAAAGTATTATTTAGAAAAAGAAGGTCAGGCTGTTCCTGAGCGTGATCCAGATAATTTTTATTTATTAAGTGAGTCACAATTTAGAAATGTTCCTGAGGCTTATCCAGAAGAACAAGCTCCCGAAAAAAAAGCTGGTAGGATTGGCCTAAATGAGCCAATTGCTCCAGTTGTTCAAGAAGTATTAAATGCTGTGAGAGATTTGGTTCCTATTGAAGTTGAAACGATCAGAAAAGACGGTCAAGAAATTATTGTCTGTCAGGGTGGTTTTGGTGGAAGAGGAAATGATAGATTTAAAAGTTCGAGAAATGTTACGCCTTTGGAAGCTGAATATGGATCATTTGGTGAAAAACGAGTAATTGTTTTAGAACTTAAGCTTTTGGCTGACGTAGGTCTTGTGGGTTTTCCAAACGCTGGGAAAAGCACTCTCTTGTCTGTTGTTACAAAAGCCAAGCCTAAAATTGCTTCATACCCATTTACGACAATTGAGCCTAATTTGGGAATATTAGAGTTTGGCAATTATAGTAAAACTTCAGGACTAGAAGAAATTGTGTTAGCAGATATTCCTGGATTAATTGAGGGCGCTAGCGAAGGAAAAGGTTTGGGTCATTCTTTTTTAAGACACGTAGAAAATTGTTTAATAATGCTTTTCGTTTTAGCTCTTGCAGAAACAGAAGTTTTTGACGAAAATTTAACTGATAAACAAAAAGCAGAGTTGCTTTACAAACAACTAACTAACTTAAAAAAAGAACTTAAAAATCATTCTATCAAAGCGACAGCTACTCCAATTGGCGCAGGCAAAAAACTTTTTGAGGACAAAAAGTTTTTGGTTAGCATCAATAAAAGTGATTTATACTCGAAAGATTTAATTGCCGAGATAAAGAAACTTTTCAAAAGAAAAAAAATCGAAGTAATATTTTTCAGTGGAGTTACAAAAGTTGGATTAGAAGATCTTGCCGCCAAACTAAGAGAAGAGGTCTCCAACGTTAAATAACAAAAAACCACCAGTTTTTAGCCGGTGGTTTTTTGTTAATTTCTTTTAATTAATTCAATTCGCCAGTTAAATCAGTTGTTGGAGTTTGCTGTGTTTCGGCACTTGGTTCTGGAGAAGGTTTTTCCATAATTCCAGGCTCGGCATTTAGATCTACATTTTCAACTGGTGTAACCTCGGAAGTATTATTGAGGTTCTGTTCAGTGATTGATGGAATTTGTTGATCTATTCCAGTTGCTGGATCTGTTCCAGCTGTTGGTACTTGTTCTGGCTCAAGACTAATGCCTTTTTGTTCCATAAGCTTTTCTAGATCTTCAATTTTTTGATTCACGATGACATATTCATCGGAGCCAGCTTCAAGAAGAACGAGTGCTCTTTGGTAAGAAATTCTAGCTTCTCTGTAGGCATCTGGTTGATCAATCTTTTCTAAAATGAGAGCTAAATTAAAGTGCGATCCAGCTAGATCGGGCTTTAAGTTAATAGCTTGAGACATGATATTAATTGCTTGCTGGTAGTTTTTTTGTGCAACAAAAACTTGAGCCAACTCAATTCTTAGTGCTGGGTCATTTGGGCTAGTTTCAATTGCTTTGACGTAAGATTGAACTGTCCAGTCAGCAGCATCTTCGGATATGCCAGTCATGTTGCTATATATCTGAGCTAGATTCAACCAGTTTTGTGAATCTAATGGATCTAGAGTTGTAGCTGCTTTTGCTTCTCTAACGGCCTGTTGAAGTAAAGCAGAAACTTGTTGTTTCTCTTCTTCTGTAATATCAGCCTTGTTAGAAAGAGCGACGGCAATAGCCATATTTGTTGAGGCATATCTTCTTCTCAATGTATCTAAATATGGGTTCAGAACAACTGCTTTTTGTTGAAGCTCGTATGATTTTATCACTTCATTATTGGCCAAAGCTTTTGATGAATCAGCCATTAGAATATTTGCCGCATAAACTCTGCCAGCAAAGTAAAACAGGGCAATTACTCCTGCTAGTCCAAGTCCTACGGACAAGTAAAGTGGGAGCTTTGTTATTTTTGATGGGGCGTTATCAAGCTCAACCTTATTTAAAATTTTGAATTTTAAAGTTAACAGTTGTAGTAATGGCAGTCTGTGCTTTTCATTTGCTATTAAGAATGCAATTGCTACAGCCTGGATTGTTAATAATATTGTGTTTGCAGGCAGTAGAAGTTGCAAAATTAAAGTTGAAACAATCATGTAGTAAATAGGTCTACTAGAAATAAGCGATCCCTTTTTTAGTTTTGCAAACTTTATAACAAAGAATGCCCATGCAGCTAAGCCGATGGTTCCTAAAGTTGTGAGGATTGTGATTGGGAATATTCTTGCTTGTGAGAACACTGCAGACCATTGAGCTGTATTATTTACCCACAATGGCTTGAATGTTGAATATGCATTGCTATAAGCGCTAGGGCCGACACCAATGAGCGCTGATTTTGGATTTTTAAGTGAATCCAACATAATTGACCAGCTACTGTTGAAAGGTGGCAAGACTAAACTAGTATCTTTTCCTGGAAGTAAAGCCCATGCAAAGATTCCTGCTCCTACAACTAATATTGGGAGTGAAACTGCAAATAATTTGCTCACTTTTTTTTCTGAGATAATACTTGCTACAGCACCAACAAGCGTTACCAGCAAAACCTGTAGAGCAATAAATGGAGATCCCGTGATGTCAAAAACCATGCTTGTAGGAAAGCTAGTTCCTATTAGTTTATTAACAAGTTGTGCAGGTCCAAATCCGACCATTTGTAAAACTGTTGCAACGACTAAAACAACGCTCGCTAAGGTCATTACTTTAATGAATTTTGACGTAGAGTCTTTAGGAATTAGTGATCCACCCAGAATTGCAATCAATGTGGCTGAAATGTAAATTCCACCCATACCAAGTAGTGCCTCAATTGGATAGCTAGAAGTAAAGAATGTTGAAGCGGCAACTGCTAATCCAAAGAAAAATAATGAATCAGTGATTGGACTGATTGTAATTTTTATAGACCCCTGTCTTAGGGATTTTATGACAAAAAATAAAATCATTAGTATGCTACTAAAGAACAACAAATATGTTTTAGTGTGATCAATAAAACTATCGGTCAGTGGAACCACCAACAAAACTGATAAAAATGCTGTTGCCATAGCCGACCACAAGGCTACCTGCTTAAAAAGTTGTTGTGTTTTCATAATTTGTTCTCCTTGAACATACTTTATATTCACCTTCTATTTAACCCTAGCGTTGAGTGAATGTAAATAGTAATATAATAGTATGAAGAATCGAGGTTTTACGCTGATTGAAGTTTTGATCGTTGTTGCTGTATTAGCTATTTTAATAATAATGGCACTTTTGTTGACGCCGAGGCAACTTGAAAAAGCTAGAGACGGGCAAAGAAAGAGTGATTTGCAGAAAATTAAAATTGCTTTCGAAGATTATTACAATGATAATGGATGTTACCCATCGGCAGATGTTTTGCACAATTGTGGGGGAGTTTCACCTTCAGATCACGAGTTAAGTCCATATTTACAAAATATTCCTTGCGATCCCAAAGACCAGAGTTATTATTTATATTTGCCTTTCGATAATTCTTCCGGGCCCGGAACCTGTGATGGTTTTAGAGTTTGGGCTAATTTAGAAAAAAATGATGACTCTGTGATTACTAGTTTAAATTGTGATGGTGATATTGGCTGTGGAGCATCTGATTATTTTGAGACTGAGATAGGACCGGTGGCTTTGGAATACAACTATGGAGTTTCTGAGGGAGTGCCGGTTTTTGCTGGTGACTCTGAATTAATGAGTGGGTTTTGTTGTGCTAGTGCTGGTGATGATTGCAATGTTTACGCTGCAGCCGACTTTGGAACTTGTGGTGACGGACCATATGGATCCTACGATGATTGTATTAATGAAACGGAGTGTGTTTATCCGTAAGCTTGAACACAATAATTTTATAGCAAATATGAAAAAAAAACATTTTGGCTTTACATTAATCGAGCTTTTGATAGTTATAGTAATTTTGGGGATTTTGTCGGTGATTGGTTTGGGAGCATTTACTTCGGCTCAGATGAAGTCTCGAGATTCAAATAGAAAGAGTAGTTTAAGTGGAATTGCTACTGCCTTGGAAGTTTATTATAACGATCATGATAGCTATCCTATCGGTGCAGTTGGGAACATTGAAGGCTGTGGAGTTGATGGTGAAGAAACTTGTAATTATGGTTTAATTTGGAAGGATAATAACGACACAACCTATATGGTTCAGATTCCTGAAGATCCAGGATCCAACTCATTTTTTTATGATTCAGATGGCACGAGTTATATAATTTACGCTCGTTTAGAGAATGTAAACGATGGTGCAGTCCCACAGGTTGATGGTGCTCCAGGAATTTATTCTGATGTTTCAGATAAGTGTGGTGGTTTGGGCTGTAATTATGGAGTTGCAAGTAGCAACACTACACTTGGTTCCGTAGAAACTGATCCTCTTTAAAGATCAATAATTTGTAGTTCATAAATAACAAAATAGGCAAAATAAGCTTCGAAAGGTCACAAATGAAAAGTAATAAAACATTAAATAAGGGCTTTACTCTAATAGAGCTTTTGGTCGTTATTTCGATTATTGGAGTTTTAACAGCCTTACTTCTTTCAAATTTTGTCGGAATCAGAGGCAGAGCTAAAGATACTAAATTAAAAGGCGATCTCGAGCAGCTCAAAACTGCGATGAGATTATATTACAATGATAACCAGAAGTATCCCGATAATACTTTTGATAGTTGTAACTTAACACCTTGTGCTCCTGGCGAGGAATTTAATGATGGAATGTCAGGCACAGTCTATATGAAAGTTTTGCCAGAATATTCAGAGTATGTTCAAACAGACGGCGGTGATGGTTTTTATGCTGGTGTTATTTTGAGTAATGCCTCTGATGCTGATATTGCAAATAGCGTTGCAGAGTGTGGAATCGGTGGTACAGCAAACACTTTTTATGTTTGTGCTAACTAGCCCCAAACTACTTTTTAGCTAAATTACTTTTGATTACAAAGAGAGAGTGTTAATAATTAGAGAGTATTAATAATCTTGGTTTTT